>Ga0209395_1001676_pt1 | contig 30618 bp, 20 predicted proteins | sample GOMGulsemesocosm_3_FD_184635 | JGI IMG/M metagenome (GOLD analysis project Ga0209395, IMG submission 184635) | Methane-oxidizing microbial communities from mesocosms in the Gulf of Mexico - GOM9D Gulf of Mexico (SPAdes) (version 2) | ecosystem: Environmental > Aquatic > Marine > Cold seeps... | reverse complement strand
ACAGGACCAGACCAACCACGCCAAGTTACTGCATAATCACCATTATTACCTATTAAAGTTAATTTAGGAGAATCATCACGCGATGTTGTCTGATTGAGTTGTTCAACTTTATTACAAGTTTGAGATAAGCCGGTGTAATTGCTCGCGGTTACCCCAATTTGCATTAGCGTCGCATTATCATCCACGGCGTTCGGTGCTTCATTGGTATTGAGCACAGCGATAGCCACTTCACCACTGTCAGTCTCTTCGCCATCAGTGACAATATAAGTGATGATGTCTGTGCCGTAGAAATCAGGATCTGGCGTGTAGTTTAATGTACCGTCAGCATTAACCGTCACAGTACCGTGATTAGCGGTTGGTATGCCTTGAATTTCAAGGACGTCACCATCGGCATCGGTATCATTGGCTAATACATTGATGTTACTTAACGTTTCATCTTCCGTTGCTGTCGCTACATCATCGACTGCTAAAGGCGCATCAGGAGTACCATCAACATTAACATAGACAACACCTGTATCAGAACTCGTGCCGTCCGTTACTGTATATTGAATTTGGTCAGGACCGAAGTAATCAGGTTCTGGCATGTAGTTTAAGGTACCATCACTATTTACGGTTACTGTGCCATGAAGTGCTGTTGGTATACCGACGATAGCAAGTGCATCACCATCGTGATCAACATCATTGGCTAAAACATTAATATTGCTTAGCGGCTGGTCTTCGGTAGCATTTGTATGGTCATCAACAGCCACAGGTGAGTCATTAACTGAATTAACAACAACACTAACGCTGGCCGAATCAGATAATGCGCCGTCTGTTACAACATAGTGGATGGTATCAGTACCGTTGAAGTTGGCATTAGGCGTATAATTTAGCGTGCCATCTTGGTTAACGGTCACTGTACCGTTTAGTGCGGTAGGAATTCCTGAAATTGATAATACATCGTCATCGGCATCGACATCATTGGCGAGCACTGAAATGTTAAATACCGCTTGGTCTTCGTTGGTTGTTGCTATGTCATTTTCGGCGACTGGAGCATCAGGTGTACCGGCCACAGATACCGCAACAGTTGATGTTGCCTGATCACTACCATCTGTTACCGTGTAAGTAATAACGTCTGATCCAAAGTAATCTGGGTCTGGTGTGTAGTTTAGTGTGCCATCAGGATTAACCGTCACCGTCCCGTGTTCAGCCATTGGTGTACCGACAATCGATAATGGATCATTCTCAACGTCGCTGTCGTTGCTAAGCACATCAATGTTAGTTAACGGTTGATCTTCGGTGGCGTTAGCAGTGTCTGGATTAGCGACCGGAACATCATTAACAGAAGCGACCGATACGTTAACAGTACCAATATCGATTGCAGTGCCATCGGTTACTGTGTAAGTGATAGTATCAACGCCGTTGAAATTAGGGTTAGGCGTGTAATTTAGGCTGCCATCAGTATTGACCGTCACCGTACCGTTATTCGCAGTTGGGATACCGTCGATGCTTAGCGCGTCTCCATCGGAATCGGTGTCGTTCGCTAATACATTAATGTTGTTAAGTGGAGTATCTTCAGTTGCATTGGCTGTATCATCAACCGCGATAGGGGCACCATTAACTGAGGTTATTTGGATAGTAACTTCGCCTTCATCAGCCAATTCACCATCAGTGACCATATAGGCGATAGTATCCAAACCATGGTAGTTGGCATCTGGCGTGTAACTAATCGTACCGTCGAGGTTTACAATCACTGTGCCATGGCTGGCGGTTGGCGTACCTGAAATCGTTAATGTGTCATTATCCACATCAGTATCGTTAGCTAAGACATCAAAATTTAGTAGCTGTGTGTTCTCATCAATCGTTGCACTATCATCGTTTGCGACAGGAGCCGAATTAGTGGTATCAATGATAGTAACCGTGGTGGTCGCTTGCTCTGTGCTTGTTTGTGCTGGGCGTAACGTGATCTTAAAGGTTTCATTATCGTCTTCAACCATATCTTCAAGCGCTAACACTTTAATTTTCACTAACGTTTGCGCCAGTGGCAAGTTAATGTGATCGGTTACCGATAAATCAAGGCTAGTCCACGTGGCGCCGCTATCAAGACTGATCTGGACTAAATCAGAATAATCGCTACCTACATTCGCTGAGATATCATCAAGATTAATATAAAGTGGCGCATTATTTTGCTGAACGCTCAAACGAACATCGAAGGTTACTTCACTACCTTCTTCTACTGACTCTGGCGATGCCGCTAGTGACTCGATAATGATTAATGGCGTCGCATCAATTACATCAACAGAAGTGTTAACAGCATCTGAGCCGTCTGGTTTTACCCACACATTTAAGTCGAAGTCTTCATTTGGCTCCACGATTAAATCGTTAAGGGCTGTTACGCGGACTTTCACTTGATCAACACCGACTGGGATAGATAAACTATCCGTCGCATCTAAATCGATAGTCTGCCATGTTGCGCCATTATCAAAGCTTACTTCGACGCTACTGGAAATATCATCGTTAATGATTGCTGCGCCACTCATAAGGTCTAAGTGAAGAGCCGTCGTGGCGATTGCTGGCTTATCTAAGGTGATAGTGTAAGTGAGGCTTTCCCCTTCAATTACTTCATTTGGCTGTGCTGTTACATCGCCAATACCTGGTAAATCACCTAACGTTGCATCGGCAATTTCAATATCGCTATCTACCGCTTGGTTTGTTTGGCTAGGATCTGACCACACCGACACCGTGAAATGTTCACCGTCATCAATAATAGAATCATCGAGTGCGGTAACACGGAACATAAAGCTGCTTATGTTCGCGTCAACCATCACTTCATTACCTGAAGACAGGTCAATATCACTGCTCCATGTAACTCCGTTATCGAAACTCACTTGAATATTGGCGCTGTAATCTAAGTTTACTTGCGCAGAGTTATCAGTCAGCGAGAAATAGTATTTGCTCATTTCTTGTGTGGCAGCGCTTAACATTACTGTGCCAGCTAACATTTCGCCTTCAATGACCACCCCATCATTAGCCATTACGACACTATCAACCGTTGGTTTTGAAATGGCGGTTATATCAATAATAGTGATGATTTCACTAATTTGTTCGTTCGGGGTGTCTTCTCTCCCCACGCTAATCTCAAATGTTTCATTTGCTTCGATGTATTGATCTTCATTAGTAAACAACTGAACAATAAAGCTGTCGGCACCTACTGGTGTTGTAATTGGTCCACCATTAGTGAGGTCAACATCTTGCCATGATCGTCCATTATTAAAGCTAACTTGTGCAATTAGAGCATAATCTTCGCCCGCAAATGTATCGATATCGGTGATATTAATTAGAAAGTTATCATTGCCATCACTCGGTCCTGACAGCGTCACCATAACACCAATATTGGTGCCTTCCTCTACAGGATTAGGCAAGATCTCAACAGTTGAAACTGTTGGGTCTGTGTCGGTCGTGTCGACAATATTTGCTGCCGCAACGCGGGTTACGTTATTGCCAATGAGTGAAAAGGCCGATAGTGTAAACTCTTCATCGTTTTCAAATTGATTATCAGCTAAAGCATGGACTCTTATTTTAAAATCCTTTATTCCGGCTGGAATAGATACATCTTTAGGCGATGACAGGTTGACAAAACTCGGCCAAGTAATACCACCATCAAAGCTTAATTCCACGGTAGGTGAGATATCGATGGCAGTAGTATCTATATGGTTCAATGATAGTGATAGCAGCGTCGGGGTGCTTAATGCAACGCTAAGTTCACCATCAAAAATTAAGCGTTCACCTTCATTAACGTGGCTTGATACAGGAACCAGTGAGATAAGTTCTTGTTGCGCCGCCGTTGGGCGGTCGATTATTGTAATTTGAATACCTTGCTGATCGCTACCATCATTAAGCATGGCAACCGATACATCAAAAGTTTCATTATCATCAGTAACAGTATCTTGAATCGCAGTTACTCGAATAAGTACCTCATCTGTCCCCGCGGGTACGCTGGCATCAACTTGACCATTTGAATCTAATGAAACGGTGCTCCAGCTATTCCCTTCATCGAAACTTACTTCAATGTTTGTTGAATAGTCTTGGCCAGCATCGGCACTTTCTGGGGACAAATCAATATTGAGGGTGGTGGTGACGGTTGTTTGTTGTGACAATGAAACAGTAATAATGCGAGTATCACCTTCGTGAACAGTTGCTGGAGAGGCTGTGATAGAACCAATGGTAATGTTAGGGAGCTGACAGCCCGAAGTCGCTAAATCATTTATCTTATACGGTACTGTTGAAATGAACGAGGCAGGCGCAGAAATCGTGTCCATTCTCGCTATGTCAGTTTTCTTTACACTGCTTCCGTTTTGGGAAACAGTGCGATTATTATAAGACACAATAATCTTATTATTCGATACCGTGGCACCGGTTAATTTCTTCAGGCCGTGGGATTGTACTCTGGTTAATACTAAGGTGTCTCTATTGACCAAAAATACTGATTTATAAGTCAATAAGTATAATTTGTCGCCAATGAATAGGATGTCACCGCCATTTTTTTCAGCATTAGAACTAAAACCAGTCATGTTACCAATTTTCGTCGCGACGCCAGTATTAATGTTAATGGTAAATAATTTTTTTCCAGCGGACGCCCAAAGGGTAGAACCATCACTAGAGAATGCTAGGCGATATACATTCTTTGTCTCACCGACATCAACATTAATCCCTAAATTTTTATCATAATAAGCGAGGCGCCTTTGCTGCTGGCCATTAATGGTAACGAGCTTAGAGACATAATAAATACGGTCGGTGGCTTCGTGATATGCCAAGGCGGCCGAATTGTATAATGCACTTGATTCGATGCTTGCTGCACTGTTCGAGCTATTAAACTCATAGATGAAACTTTGACCTGTATTATTAATGCCGTACACATTTGTTGGGCACACTGTCGCTTGAGCTGCCGGTGTGATGGCGCCGGCCATAGCGAGTGATATAAAGGTGCTTAAGGTAGTTTTTTTCATAATTATCTCATTAGTTATATTTAAAGAGTCAGGCGGTGCAGCTCGAGCAAGACATTAATTTGGTTAGCCGAATAGGCATGTAGGGGGAGGCTATAGCGTCGTCAATCCGGACAGAGCGAGCCTAAAGATTCAGTTAATGCGTCATATTTTCCCCAAAATTAGATATGCAACACTGGAACATTAGAGTTATCTTTATTATTCCGTGCATTTAGCAAGTTCCGTGCCCAATGTGTTATTGGTTAAATAACAGTGCCTTATGAGTTATTTCTGTGTAGGGGTGTTCGGGTTGTAAAAAATGCTGACAGGTATTTGGGAGGGAGAGTGAAAATTAATTAGTGTTAATTGTTTGCAACAAGGTTGTGTTTTTAAATAACAGCCCCATATAAGTTTTAACAATCAAATAAAATAAAAAAATATTAGGAATGATCATGTCAGAACAAGCAACTTCACCAATCACAGCACTTAATGCTACATCTCATGGCAATGTTAAAATTAAGACTGGTTTATTTTTAGAGTCAACTGCCAATCAACAAATTTTACCGTTGATCGTTCATGAATTTGCCAAAGCAGGTTCAGCGATGCCTGTTATTTTCATTAAGCAAAATGCAGAAAGCAAAGAATACCAACCCGCTGGTCTTTTAGGCTTAAAGCCAGAAGAAAACTTATTCTACGCAGACGAAAAATGGCAAGGCGATTACCTTCCTGCTGTCGTTACTCATCACCCATTTGCAATGGTCCCTACACAAGGTGAAGAGAGTCGTCTACAAATGCTTATCAATGAAAGCAGCGCTCAATACGGCGAAACTGAAGGTGATGCACTGTTTGAAGATGGTAAAGAAACTGAATACCTAACTAAGCGTAAAGAATCATTAGGTAACTACTTCAACAGCATGCAAGTAACACGTGAATTCACTAAAGCACTTGCTGAAAAAGACCTATTAATCGAGCAAACACTTTCTGTTGATATCAATGGCGAGAAAGTTCAACTTAACGGACTATTCTTAGTTGATGAAAAGAAACTAAATGAATTGTCTGACGAAGATCACCTAGCGTTACGCAAGCGTGGCTTCCTAGCACCTATCTATGCTCACTTAGGTTCATTACACCAAGTTAACCGACTTGCGAAGATTCGCGCTGCACTATAATTAACTGGTCGTCATAGAAAGGTCGCTTTTAAGCGGCCTTTTTTTTCGCCTATAAAAACCTTGAATGATACCAATTATATTAAAGATATGATCTTCTTGAGCGAAGGGAAAGTTTATTAGAACAAGGCGCTCTAGTGAGTTTAAACCAGCTCAAGTGGTCACTTTATTAATGTAATTGGTATGATACCATCACTGTCATTAACCCTCGAAAGCATAGACGCAATAATGAATAAACCACAGCACACCTATTTTATCGGTATTGATGGTGGCGGCAGTAAATGCAAAGCGATTGTCACTGATTTAGCCGGCGTTATATTAGGCAGTGGTCTTGCTGGTCCTGCCAATCCATTTCATGGTTTTGAGCAAGCGACAGATTCGATTGTTGAAGCAGCCAAACTTGCCTTAGCAGACGCTGGTTTGTCTGAGATTGCATTGGCCGATGTGGTGGCTTCAGCAGGCCTTGCTGGGGTAAACTTACCGAGTCAGCTGGTTAAAATGCAGCAATGGTGTCATCCCTTTAAGCAGTTTTTAGTGACTACTGATTTAGACATCGCTTGTCTCGGCGCGCATGACGGACTTGATGGTGGCATCATCATCCTTGGCACTGGCTCGTGTGGCTACAGCAAAGTGGCCGATACTCGTTTTAGTATCGGTGGTCATGGCTTCCCCCAAGGCGACAAAGGGAGTGGTGCTTGGATTGGGATGCAATTAGTCACCATTGTTTTACGATCTTTAGATGAGGTCGAGCAACCAACCATCATGAGCCAAAAACTATTAGACAAACTGCATTGTCACGATAGTTTAGAGATTGTGGAAGCGATAGCGCATCAACCGGCGAGCTTTTTTGGCGAGTTAGCGCATATCGCCTTTGAGAGTGCACAAGTTGGTGATTCATTGGCAACAGCGATCATTACAGACGGCGCGAACTATATTGATTTGCTAGCCAATAAACTTAGTCAACAAGGCGCTGTTAGGTTGTCGTTGATTGGCGGTTTAAGTCCGAACTTAAAACCCTATCTATCACCAGCAACCCAAGAGTTAATCGTGCCAGCCAAACAATCTCCAGAGTTTGGTAGCGTTATTTATGCCAAACAACGAATCAGCCAAGAGTAGCCCTTAATGAATTTAGAAATTAGTGCCGACAAGATTTTTGATGGTCACACCATTCATCATCACGCACAGCTTAGTATTGTTAATGGCTATATCACTCGTCTCGGTGATATAAATGAACAAGCAACGCAGCATATTAACGGTTTGTTATGTCCCGGATTTGTTGATTTGCAAGTGAACGGTGGCGGCGGAGTGCTACTCAATACACACGCCAGTGTTGCTGGCATTAAAACGATACTCGCGGCACATCGTCAATGTGGCACAACATCGATGTTGCCAACGTTAATTACCGACACCATTGACGTGATGGAGCAAGCGGCGGATGCAATCGCTATGGCGATTAACGAAGGCGTTGCTGGCGTTGTTGGTGTTCATTTTGAAGGGCCTCATTTAAGCGTTGCCAAAAAGGGCGCGCACAGTGCTCAATACATTCGCGGCTTGAGTGAAAAAGAGTGGCAAATCTTTTCACGAACTGACCTTGGTAAAATAATGGTCACCATCGCACCAGAGAATGTCTCACCAGACGATGTCACGAGGCTATGTCAGCTCGGTGTTACCGTCTTTTTAGGCCATTCCAATGCTGATTATCATTGCGCGCAAGCGGCACTTGATGCCGGTGCTCGCGGTTTTACTCACTTGTTTAACGCGATGTCACCGTTGACATCACGCGAGCCAGGTATGGTGGGCGCGGCATTATTAAATGATAATGCGGTGTGCGGCTTGATTGTTGATGGTCATCATGTTGATCACGCGGCGTGTCAGTTAGCACTAAAAACGAAGCCTAAAGGAAGTGTGATTTTAGTGACCGACGCGATGGCGGTGACTGGTACAGACATCGAGCGTTTTGACTTTTTCGATCGACAAATTATTAGAACTGGCGATCGATTAAATTCCAGCACCGGTGAGTTAGCTGGTTCGGCATTAGATATGGTATCAGCGGTTCGAAACACGGTTAATCATCTCGATGTTAGTCTTGAAGAGGCCTTACGAATGGCTAGCCTATATCCTGCACAATGTTTAGGATTAGCGGATACGGTTGGTCAGTTAACTGTTGGCGCTCGTGCAGACTTTATCGCGTTAAATCAAGAAATAGAGGTAACCGGTACTTGGGTGCTAGGTCAACACAACGCGTAAATTCGATAAAATCTCTATGATTCAATCGAATATTTTGCTATTGGTTAGATGTTATTGCACTTGCAACTTCTAACGTATAATGCAACATTATTGAAACTAATATTATTGTATTGCTTTTCTATTTTGGATAATGAATGAGTACTAAAAATCGCTTTGCATTGTGGCAAGGTTTAATTGTTATTGCTGGACTTTTATTATCAGGCATTAGCGGCTGGATGTTACATCAAGGTGAGGTGCGCGATGCACGTCACGCGCTAAATCTTGATGTCGAACGTCGCGCACAAGAATTAAATCGCATGCTGGCGTCGAACGTTGAGCCCTTACAGGTTATCGCGGCGCTTTTTGATAATGGCCAGCCGCCAACTTACACCCAATTTAATAAACATGCCGAGCGAATTTTAAATCAGCATCAATCAATTCAAGCCATTGAATGGATCCCTAAAGTTTCTCACGCTGACAGGGTCAGTTTTGAAAATGAGGCTCAAGCGTTATTTCCAGGCTTTCAGTTACGCCAGCGTGATATTCATGGTCAGATGGTGAAAGCGACTGACCGTAGTGAGTACTTCCCGGTGTATTTGATTACGCCTATCGTCGGCAACGAGAAAGCGATTGGTTATGATCTAACTTCTAATTCCACTCGACTCTCATCGTTAACAACGTCACGAGAAACTGCGACTCAAATGGCCTCTGCTAGCATTAGTTTGGTGCAAGAGGCGGGCAACAGTAAGGGTTTTTTAGTTTTCCTACCGATTTATAAATCTTCTGTTAATCGTTTAATTGCGAATAAAGAGGTACTCAGTCAAGGCCTTCTCGGGTTTGTACTTGGCGTATATCGGGTTGATGAAATATTTTACAAGTCAGCGATGTCACAACAAACACAAGGAATAGCACTGTCGCTGTATGATAATACCGATGGTCAACACGCCGATTTATTATTGCAGCAAACTGTCCGCTCTACGGTTAACCAGGGCGATTCCGTTTCATACGAAGTTGACTTATCACCATTTTATTCGCGCCAATGGAGCTTATTAGCAAGGCCCACTGAGCATTATATCAATCAATATCATACGGTTGCCCCGTTGACAGTGGCCAGCTTAGGAACACTCTTAACGTTGTTCACAGTATTTTATTTACGAATGATTTATCGTCAGTCGTTGCAAGTACAAAAGTTGGTGGATGATAGAACAAGAGAGCTAAGTCTTGCCAATCAAAAACTCAAACAGATATCCAAAACGGACAGTTTAACGGGGATTGCCAATCGCAGATGCATGGATAGCTTCTTAGCCAATGAATGGGCTAGGGCCAAACGTGAGCAATCAGCACTGTCTATTATTATGCTCGACATTGACTTCTTCAAGCAGTATAACGACAATTATGGCCATCAAATGGGTGACGAATGCCTACAGAAAGTAGCTCAGGCGCTTGCTAAAATGGTTGGTCGACCGGGTGATATGGTGGCACGTTATGGCGGTGAAGAATTCTGCATCATCATGGCTTACAATGAAGACAGCGCTAATATGGCCCACAAATGCCAAAAAGCGATTGAGGCGATAAACATACCACATCAAGGTTCCGAAGCGAGCGAGTTTGTGACCATTAGTGCAGGCTATATTACGATAAAACCTCAGCAAGAAATGCAGATTGAAGACGTGCTAAAAGCTGCTGATACCGGACTCTATTTAGCCAAGACTAACGGTCGAAATCGTGTTGAGCAAGCTTTTATCAAGTAGTTGCTGGCTACCCAGCAACGACTTGATGTGATGGTTAAGCGACTTTCGCTTCACCAACATCTTGGCGAATAAGATAATCGAATGCGCCGAGTGCTGAGTTGGCACCGTCGCCCATTGCAATGATGATTTGCTTGTAAGGGCTGTCGGTGACATCACCGGCGGCAAAGACACCAGGGATAGAGGTTTCACCGCGTTTTCCAGTGATGATCTCGCCGCGAGGTGTCAGCTCAATATCACCTTTTAAAAACTCACTGTTTGGCATCAAGCCAATTTGAACAAAGATCCCAGCCAAATCTAAGCGATGATTTTGGCCAGAGACTCGGTCGGTATATTCAAGCGCCGTGACACGCTTACCATCGCCGATAACTTGAGTGGTTTGTGCTGACTTAATAATCGTGACATTTGGCAGTGAGTTTGCTTTACGCACTAACACTTCATCGGCCCGTAAGCTGTCAGCAAACTCTAGCACCGTAACGTGAGAAACAATGCCCGCCAAATCGATAGCAGCTTCAATCCCTGAGTTACCACCACCAACAACGGCAACCGGTTTACCTTTAAACAACGGACCATCACAATGTGGACAATACGCAACGCCTTTGCCGCGATAATCTTGCTCACCGGGGACATTCATTTCACGCCAGCGCGCGCCTGTCGCCAGCACCACAGATTTACTCTGTAGCAATGCACCATTGGCTAATTCAACATCAATCAATCCGGTGATTTCGTTACGAGTGACCTTGCTCGCCTTGTTGTTATTCATGATATCAACATCATAATCACGCACATGCTCTTCAAGGCTTGCCACTAATTTCGGTCCGTCGGTGCTTTTAATCGATATAAAGTTTTCAATTGCCATCGTATCGCTAACTTGCCCGCCAAAACGATCGGCGACTAAGCCAGTGTTAATCCCTTTACGTGCGGCATATATCGCTGACGCTGCGCCCGCTGGACCACCACCGACAACTAAAAAGTCAAAAATATCTTTGTCTTTTAGCGCCAATGCTTGGCGTTGGTCGGCTTTATCATCGACCTTATTTAAGATTTCAGTTAATGACATTCTACCTTGGCTAAATGGCTTACCATTTAAGAAGACAGAGGGTACCGACAACACATCACGGTCAAACACTTCGGTTTGGAACAATGAGCCATCAACCATCACATGTTTTATTTGTGGGTTAATCGCCGCCATCATATTAAGCGCCTGCACAACATCGGGACAGTTTTGACAGCTCAATGAAATATAGGTCTCAAACAAGTAATCACCGCTAAGGTTTTTCACTTGCTCAATCGCGTCGGCATCAATTTTCAATGGGTGAGAGCCACTGTGTAATAACGCCATCACTAATGACGTAAATTCGTGTCCCATTGGGATGCCTGCAAAGCGCATTTCACTATCAAGCGCTGTGCCACGTACTAACATTGACGGCACACGTTCACTGCTGTCATCGCCTTCTACCAAGCTAATTAGCGGTGATAGTTGTGCGATTTGCTGTGCCAATTGGCTTAGCTCTTTGGCCTTAGGGCTATCATCAACAAAGGTGACTAGCTCTACCGGTGTTTTTAAATTTTCTAAATAGCTTTTCAATTGGTTTTGTAGATTAATGTCTAACATAGATACCTCTGGTGATAATAACAATTCTAAGGTCTCCCTAAAGTCATTCAGGGAGACTCAAATCCCAGCTGAGATATTGGTATATGTGGAGTAAACCGTATTTTTAAGGGACTAAAAATAGAGCCTATAGGGACATATTTACGGCGTGTTTACGTAATATGTACCAATCTCTCGGCTGGTGGCGCTGCAATCGACCTTTTTATGGGGTCGACTGAAAAGCCGCTAGATTTTTCCGACTAAATCTAAGCTTGGTGCTAGTGTTTCTGCACCTGGCTGCCATGCGGCTGGACAAACTTCACCGTCATGTTCAGCAACGTATTGTGCGGCTTTGATTTTACGTAATAGCTCGCTTGCGCTACGGCCGATGCCTAAGTCATGAACTTCAGCAATCTTGATTTCGCCTTCAGGGTTAATCACGAAGGTACCGCGTAGTGCTAAGCCATCTTCCTCAATCATCACACCGAAGCTACGAGTGATTTTTCCTGTTGGATCGCCAATCATTGGATATTGGATTTTCTTAATCGTATCCGACGTGTCGTGCCATGCTTTGTGGGTGAAATGCGTATCAGTCGACACAGAGTAGACTTCGACGCCCATGCCTTGAAGCTCTTCATAATAGTCGGCCATGTCGCCTAGTTCAGTAGGACAAACAAAAGTGAAGTCAGCAGGGTAGAAGAAAACCACAGACCATTTGTTCGCAAGATCTTGCTCACTTAACTCAACAAAATCACCGTTGTGAAAAGCAGTTGCATTAAAAGGCTGTAATTTAGTATTGATTAGAGATTGGTTCATGAGTCGTTCCTCGTTAATAAGTTATTCGTTTGTGGCGGTGTGCCAAGACAACGAGAAACATAATAGCGAGGAACTAGTAATTAATATAATCGATAGTAATTATCAAATCGATAGGCACTGCCTATCAGTTGTTTTTGTGACGTGCTAGTTTTCTAGTTCACGGCGAATAGTCGCCACGATAGAACGTACACATTGCATCCGAGAATAGTTAGGACGGATCACCAAAGAGATACCACGCACTGGTGCCGGTGCTGCAAACTTGATGTAGTTAATGGCGTTGTTTGCCAAATGATCCTGTGCCGCTAGCGATGGCAGCAGAGTTATCCCCATGCCGCTTGCGACCATGTGGCGTAAGGTTTCTAAGCTGGTGGCCTGAAAACTGTTGTCCTCTTTAGCGCCAGCTGAAAAGCAATAACCCATCGCCTGATCTTTTAAACAATGACCATCTTCAAGGGTTAGGATCTTATGGCCATGCAAATCATTAAGTGACAGTGACTTCTTGTTCGCCAGTGGATGTGAGTTGGGGGCAGCTAACACCAATTCTTCATCAAACAATTGATAAGATTCGAACTTATCCATTTCATCAAGGTAGGGAAGAATAAGCACATCGAGCTTGCCACTATCTAATTTCGCTAACAGCACCTTGGTCTGATCCTCGTGCAAGAAGAAATTAATGTTAGGCAGGCTTTCATTGAGCGCCGACATGATGTGCGGCAATAAATAGGGCGCCAGTGTTGGGATGAGTCCAACGTGTAAATCCCCTGCTAATGGGTCAAGTAACGCTTTGGCCGAGGCCTCGAAATCATTAGCTGCTTGCAACACCTTGCGGGCATCTTTCACTAATTGCTCGCCGGCAGGGGTTAACATCACATTGCGGCGATGGCGTTCAACCAGCTGCAAACCAAGTTGTTCTTCAAGTTTCATTAGCTGACCACTGAGGGTCGGTTGGCTAACAAAGCAAGCCTGTGCGGCTTTGCCAAAATGTTTATGCTCATCGATGGCGTTAAGGTATTCAAGATCGCGCAGTTTTATCATTGTTAAGGCCTATTAATACCGTTAAATCGTGTTGTTAAGCCGATAGTAAAGACTGTTTACAGGCTTAGCAAGCGCTAACCAAAGGCTAACCACAGCCCGATGGCCATCATAAAACTGCCAGAGACCCGATTCACCAACTGAAGATTATCGCCTTTGCTTAATAGATTCTTGAGGGTGTAACCGCCACTGGCATAAATCATCATGCACACAAATTCGGTAAACATGATCACCAGCGTTATCACCATTAATTGTGGCGCCAGTGCAACGTCGCTATCAATAAAAGGCGGTAGCAATGTCATCATAAACGCCCAACCTTTGGGGTTGGCTATCGCGGTCACAAAGCCCTGCGTAAAAAGCACCACAGCAGAGGTTTGATGCTGCTCTTGTGGCTGTGTTTGCAGAGATAATTTACCTTTGTTACGCCACATTTGTATGCCAAGGTAGATCAGATAAGCACCACCAACCCATTTGAAAATGGCGAACACACTCGGATAGTTGAGCATAATCGCAGCGACACCTAAAATCGCTGCAACAACAACCGTTGCAACGCCCAATACTTCCCCCAACATCATAAACAACGTCCGGCGAATGCCGATGGTTAAGCCCAAACTCATGGCCATCGTCATGCACAATCCCGGGGTTATCGAGATGAAAAAGCTGGTGGGTAAAAACAACATTAACAAGGTAAGTTCAGACATTTTGGTCAGTCGGTGATCGAGAGTAGTAGCGAGCTTATGTCACAATGCCAACCCATTTCAAATAATTTGTAACAATCCATCCCACCTTAGACCAAAGATATGGCGTAGTATAAATATCAGGAGGAATCATTATGCCATTACCTTTTATTATTGCTGGCGCCGCATTGAGCGCGTTATATGTTCACGACAAAGAGAAAGATCACCTAAAATCCCAAGACCAAACTCGCCATCAGCCACAGAGTGAGCCGATGGGGCGTGAGCCATCCGAAATCTTACCAAGCACCAAAAGTGCAGTGATGGTGCCAGGGGCGATTGTGTGCTGTGAAGTATTCCAAGCCTTCATTCACACCGGAATCGTGGTTGATGACAACACCATTGTAGAGCTTCATGGTAATGGCCTGATCCGCGCCATTTCACCACAACGCTTCTTAGAAAATCGCAGTGGTAAACATCTCTTTATCGCCTGTGATAAAGCGTCTAACCCCATCCTTATCGACGAAGTACAAGACAATGCCGCGCGCGATGTCTTTAACTTTTATCAGTACGATGTTTTTGACAGCAACTGTTATCGCCACACGTGGCGTTGGTTGTCGGGGGAAGACACTGCGATAAAGTCATTTGAGGATTTTAATCGGCTGCTCAGTCAACTAACCAAACAGCCAATTTATTGGGATTGCGTTAGCCAATAACGCCTTGCTCAATCAAGTCGGTGATCTGCGAAGGGGTCATATCGAGCGAGTCTTTCAATATCGCCGCACTGTGTTGCCCCAACGCGGGTGGGGCGCTGTGATAGGTTAGCGGTGTCGCGGATAAATTAATTGGTGATGCCACCACAGCCACTTGCTTGTTATTGTTGTCTGTTAGTTGCTTGACCATCTCGCGATGCTTTATTTGCGGGTGACTAAAGACCTTATCCAAGGTATTAATCGGACCACACGGCACGCCAAGGCGCTCAAACTCAACCAGCCAATGTTCAGTGCTATTGTCGAGTAATCGTTTAGCAATAATAGTGACTAACTCATCGCGATTAACCACCCGCGCGGTATTGGTTTGATAGCGTGGGTCGGTGGCTAAATCGGGAAGCTCAATCACCTGACAAAACTTCGCAAATTGCGCATCGTTGCCTACCGCCAAGATCAAGTTACCATTATTAGATGCAAAACTTTGATAAGGCACAATATTCGGATGACGATTGCCCAAACGCTGTGGTAATTCGCCGCTGACTAAATAGTTTGAACCCTGATTCGCGAGCGCCGCGACTTGGACATCAAGCAAAGCGATATCGATATACTGGCCAACATCAATGCGATGACGCGCCATCAACGCCGCGAGAATCGCGTTGCAAGCATACAAGCCTGTCATCACATCAACCACCGCGACACCGGCGCGCACAGGCGACTCGTCGGACGAACCTGTCAGGCTCATTAGTCCGCCTTCCCCCTGGATCATCGCATCATAACCCGCCTTGTGAGCACACGGACCATCTTGACCAAACCCAGTGATCGAACAATAGACTAGACGCGGATTAATCGCTTTGACACTTTCATAATCAAGCTGATATTTAGCCAGCCCGCCAACCTTATAATTTTCAATCAAGACATCGGCATCTTTTAACAACGCCATCAGAATTTGTTGGCCCTGAGGATTAGCAATATCAATCGCAATGGACTGTTTGTTACGATTAGCACATTGATAATACGCAGAATGGGGCGCTTGCTGTGCGGTCTGCTTGGTGACAAAAGGAGGCCCCCAATAACGGGTGTCATCACCGGCATTGGGGCGCTCAACCTTAATGACATCTGCCCCCATATCCGCCAGCATTTGCGAGGCCCAAGGCCCCGCCAAAATACGGCTTAAATCAACCACCCTAATGCCATCGAGTGCACCGCTCATTAACAAAAAGCCGCAATGCCAGTGATCGCACGACCTAAGATCAGCGCGTGGACATCATGGGTGCCTTCATAGGTATTTACCGCCTCAAGGTTCATCACATGGCGAATAACCCCAAACTCATCACTAATGCCATTGCCGCCGTGCATATCACGGGCAACACGTGCAATGTCTAAAGCCTTGCCACAGTTATTACGTTTAAGCATCGAAATAAGCTCGACCGGACATTGACCATCATCCATTAAACGACCCATCTGCAAGCAACCTTGAAAGGCGAGGGCGATTTCTGTTTGCATATCCGCCAGCTTCTTCTGGATTAACTGATTAGCCGCTAGCGGGCGATTAAATTGCTTACGGTCTAAGGTATAGGTACGCGCGGCACTAAAACAAAACTCAGCCGCCCCCATGCTACCCCAAGCAATGCCATAGCGTGCCTTGTTTAAGCAACCAAACGGCCCAGCAAGCCCCTTAATGTCAGGAAACATATTCTCGTCAGGCACGAAGACATTATCCATCACAATTTCGCCGGTGATCGACGCACGCAATGAAAATTTGCCTTCAATTTTAGGGGCTGACAATCCCGTCATGCCTTTTTCCAACACAAAGCCACGAATAACACCATCAAGCTTGCCCCACACCACAAACACATCGGCGATTGGCGAGTTGGTTATCCACATCTTATTGCCCGTTAAGCGATAACCGCCATCGACCTTGGTCGCTCTGGTCAGCATTGACGCCGGATCGCTACCAGAATCAGGCTCAGTTAGCCCAAAACAGCCGACCCATTCACCGCTAGCCAACTTTGGCAAATACTTCATCCGTTGCGCTTCCGTGCCATAGCTATAAATGGGATGCATCACCAAGGATGACTGCACACTCATCGCACTGCGATAACCGCTGTCGACCCGTTCCACTTCCCGGGCGATTAAGCCATAACTGACATAATTAACCTCGCTACCGCCGTATTTGGCGGGCAGCGTCGCGCCGAGCAATCCAAGTTCACCAAGTTCAGTCATAATACGGCGGTCAAACACCTCATGGCGATTGCCTTCCAGCGCACGAGGCAGCAATTTCTCTTGGCAATAGGCATGAGCTGTGTCGCGGATCATCCGCTCGTCTTGAGTCAATTGATTGTCGAGAAACATCGGATCTTGCCAGTTAAAGGGGGTTAATTTACGCATTGTTATTCCATGTTTTTATTAGGATTGCCTTTACTTTATGCCTTAAATGGCTATAAATATAATATATTGAAGTTATATTTTTGATAAGCAGATGATATGAACTTACAGCGCTTAGGCTATTTTAAACAACTGGCAGAAACCGGGAACTTCACCAAGGCCGCCAAACACATTGGCATTGCCCAGCCTGCGCTGAGCATCGCGATGAAAAAGCTCGAGCAGCAGCTCGGCCTCAACCTAATCAATCGCAATGACAAAGACGACTTACTCACCGCCGAAGGCAAGGTACTTTACCAAGCGGCTGGTGGCTTACTCGCTCACGCCAAACAGGTCGAACAACAGCTCCAAGAGCTCAAAGATCTTAACAGCGGCGTAGTACGCTTTGGCATTTCGGCGATGATGGGCTCCTACTATTTCCCCAATGTGTTGCTAGCGTTTAAGCAACAATACCCCAACATCACCATCCAGTTGTTCGAACAAGGCACCGCAGCCCTCGAAGTGATGTTGCTTAATGGCGAAGTCGATGTCGCACTTATTCGCAGCGAACAAGAGTCGTCACAACTGCGATACATTGAATTAATCGATGAGCCAATGAAGGTCGGACTCGCGAACAACCATCCCCTGGCGCAACATCCATCGATGACCTTAGAGACTTTTTGTCAGCAACCCATGGTATTATTTCGAGACGGCTACTTCTTGCGGGAGGCGATTAGTGAGTATTCTAAGGCGCATCAACAACCCTTAGATATAAAAATGGAAACGAACTTGATTGAATTACAAAAATCACTGGTCAAAAACAATGTTGGGATCACCAGCTGTCTCGCTGGGATAATGACCGACGAGCCAGCATTAACGACCTTGCCATTCTCGCCACCAATTATTATCAGGTTTGGCTTAGCGTGGAAGCAAAGTCACCACCTCTCTCATGCCGCTAAAGTATTCGTCGACTTTATTCGTGACAACTACCAGCGCTAGAACGAACCACTAAATGTTGAGGGTTGTTCGGTTTGCTTTAGTTCAATCAAACCAGTGAGCAAGGTCGCAAGTTCGGGGCGGCACACGTCGCTATTAGAAATATTCAACACAATGATTTGCCCCAGTTCATTCACCACAAACATCCCTGGTTCGCAGAATGGGTGATTAGTCTCGCTAAAATCGTGCGGCAATGAAATATAGAGATTGAGTTCATGCATCTGCGCTATCGACAGGCCATAAGCAATCGGGAAAGACACCGATAATTGGTGTAGTTGTTGTTGTAATTGCGCGCCATCATCGGCCGACGCTGCACTAATGCTAATACCGTACTCGAGTAGATTGCTCTTTATCTTCTCTAATTTATTTAAAAACTCGGTACAACGGCTGCTGTGACCGCCGCGATAAAAAATAATCAATTGCCAATTAGCCTTTTGATAAGGTTCACTAATATTTATTTCATACCCTGAGATTGTCGGCAAAATTATCTTGGGAAAAAAATCTCCAGCGTTAATTCTTGTGATCTCCATTTCGCTACTACACTCCATCGCTAACTTAATCCAGAGTATAGGACTAAAAAAACATTTAACCTTACTTTATTTGTGTTTTTTATAACCACTACAAATCAGTGTGTTAAGCGGTTTTGTCGACAGTACTGGTCAACTTGTTTGTCGTGAGGGTATAGTAGGGGGTGCTTAATTAACAAGCGATAGTTCGCTGCGTTATTTTATATAGCTAATATTTCTATGCTTATGATCATTATTTCGAGCATTTATAGTTGTAAGCACCGTAAATCTAGATAAGTTAGACACTAAATAATTTGTTACTAATAGGTGCTCGACAAATGGCGCCATTACCACTAACTTTTGATTAAGTATTAAGCGTAAATGGCGATTAAACCACTTACGCATTGTAGACAACAGACAAAGGAATTTATCATGTCTCACCCGAAAACGGCGCTTGCCAAACACATCTCTTCAATTATCACTAACAAGCTATTGCCGGCCTCGCTAATCGTAGCAGCCAGCACGGTGGCTAGCACGTCAGCAATTGCTGCCGAAGATACTGCATCAAACAATGTTGAACGCATATTAGTAACCGGCTCGCGTCGTAATGACCGCACGGTATCTGACTCAAGCGTACCGGTTGATGTGATTAACCTCGATGACATGGTATCTACGGGTCAATTAGAAGTCAGCCAAATTCTAAGCACGCTAGTGCCAAGCTTCAACTACCCACATGCATCGATTGCCGATGGCACCGATCATTCTCGCCCAGCGGTATTACGTGGCCTAGCACCAGATCACACCTTAGTGCTTATTAACGGCAAACGTCGTCATAGCTCAGCGCTACTCAACCTAAACGGTACAGTGGGCCGTGGGTCAAGTGCAGTGGATTTAAACACCATTCCAACCTCTGCGATCAAATCGATTGAAGTGTTACGCGATGGTGCAGCAGCGCAATACGGATCAGACGCCATCGCAGGCGTGATCAACATCATTCTAAAAGACCAAGAAGGCGGCAGCTTAAGCGCCACCTATGGCGAATACAACACCCAAATGGCGGGTGTGCCACAACTTACCGATGTTGGCGTCGATAGTAATGGCGACCTTGCATTTACCACCGGCGGCGACCGCAAAATGACCGATGGTGGCATCACCACAATCGCTGGTGATTATGGCTTTGCATTACCGAGCGACGGTTTCATTAACTTCTCATTTGAGTCGCGCAAACGTGACGCCTCAAATCGCTCTGGTTTTGACCCACGTGAAAACTATGCTCGCATCAATGATGGCAGTGTCAACGGCGCACTCGACCCACGTGAACTAACGATAGACCGTTACAATCACAAGTTCGGTAAAGCAGAAATTGAAGATCTCGCGATATTCGTTAACATGGGGATCAACCTAACTGAAACGACCGAGTTCTATGCGTTTGGTAGCTACGGCGATCGTGATGGACTCTCTGGTGGTTTCTACCGTCGTGCTCAAGACAGCCGCAACGTATTATCGGTATACCCAGATGGTTTCTTGCCACACATCGGCTCAAACGTTAAAGATCACTCAATTGCCCTTGGCGTAAAAGGTGAAAGCGGCGATTGGAACTGGGACACCAGTGCAACCCTAGGTCAAAATGATTTCACCTTCATGGTGAAAAACTCAATCAACACCTCAATGGGCGCAACCAGCCCAACTGAATTTAACAACGGTAGCCTGATCTACGATCAAATGGTGCTTAACGCCACAGCGGACACAATGGTTGATTGGGGCTTAGAAAACGAAGTATTTGTCGCAATTGGCGCAGAATATCGTAACGAAAACTACCAAATCCAAGCGGGTGAAGAAGCGTCATACATCACCGTACTCAACACCGACGGCACACCAGTTGCTGCAGGCGGCGCACAAGTACTATCAGGTTTCTCACCGGCGAGCGCTGTCGATAAAAGCCGTCACAACGTTGCCCTCTTTGTTGAACTCGATACCGACTTCTCTGATGACTTCAACATGGCCTACGCTGGCCGTTTTGAAGATTACAGCGACTTTGGCTCTAACTTCACCAACAAAGTATCGGGACGTTATGCGGTCAATGACGAACTCGCGTTCCGTGGTGCAATTAGCTCAGGCTTTAGAGCGCCATCACTTGCGCAATCAAGCTACAAATCTATTGCCACCGTATTTGTCGACGGTGTACCAAACGAAGTCGGTCTATTCCCTGTTGACGAGCCAGCAGCCGTTGCATTGGGCGCAAAACCACTAACCGCAGAAGAGTCAATCAACTCGACCTTTGGTTTCGTATACGAGCTAGACAGCTTTAACCTAACGGTTGATGCATACCACATCACCATCGATGACCGCATCGTCCTGTCAGAGAATCTATCTGGCGATGCCGTGGTTGATATTCTACAAGCCGCAGGTGAACTAAACACCCAACGTGCTCGTTACTTCACCAATGCCATCGACACCACCACCAAAGGTATCGACATTGTTGCGACCTACGATCTTGAATTTGATAACTACGGTGAGCTAAGCTTAAGCGCCGCGCTTAACTTCAATGACACCGAAGTCACCAACATCAAAGACAACCCAAGCGAATTGGCTGTGTTAGGCGATAGCTACCAAGTATTCTCAGACCGTGAAGCGGCTCGTTTTGAGCTAGGCACGCCAAAGAGCAAATACAACCTAGCGGCCAACTGGAGCCTAGACGACCTAGCGGTGAGCTTGCGTGCAACGCGCTACGGCGAAGTCGTTGACGCATCAAGCAACCCAGACAACCATGAAGTCTTGAAATCTAAATGGATTGCCGACCTTGATGTGAGCTACAAAATCACAGAAAACATCAAACTGGCAGTTGGTGCAAACAACTTGTTTGACCAATACCCACAAGATTCAGTAAGTAATGTTGGTCAAAGCAACTTCAACCAAATCTTTGCTTACTCAGGGTTCTCTGCGTATGGCACCGACGGTCGCTTTGTTTACGCCCGCGCGACGTACACATTTTAATCAATAGCTAGAGCGCCGATAATCATCGGCCTCACCGCAACCCATCTAGGGCACCAATTTGGTGCCTTTTTTATGTAAAGATATGTCAATCGCTGTTTTCCCAAATATTAATGTGCTAATTTAAAAACACTAAGGATAGTACTTTCAACTAAACGCGAGGGATTCACGTGTCTACTCAATTCTATAATCAGCATGCCGACAAACTGGCGCAACAATATCTGTCTAAAGGTTTTGAACAGCTTCACCATTCCTGGTTACACCTACTCGACCCTATTTTAGCAAAATCCAATGCCACCATTCTCGATGTCGGAGCAGGCTCCGGACGCGACAGTCGTTACTTGGCAGACATCGGCGCGCCTTACCACACACAAGTGACAGCGGTCGAACCTGCACAGGTGCTAGCAACCATTGGCAAAGAGCAAACCAAAGCGCATAGCGTCGCTTGGGTGGACGATAGCCTACCAAGCTTAAGCAAGGTCATGGCAAGCGAAGAGCGCTTCGACCTCATCTTGCTATCGGCGGTGTGGATGCACATTCCGGCCTCACAACGACAAGAGTCACTAAACACCTTAACCAAGCTACTAAACCCCAACGGGAAAATAGTAATCTCACTACGCCACGGCCCCAGCGGAGACGAACGCATCATGTACCCCGTTAGCGTCAACGAACTCGTCGGCCTAGCCTACAGCGACAGCCTAATGCCCAGCCTAGTCACCAAACTAGACAGCGACAAACTAGGCCGCAAAGAAGTCAGCTGGCAAACGGTGGTACTGACGCCAAAAGGGCGTATTTAGTGGGCTTCAGAATAGCTTGAAAAATAGAATTATTTGGAAGGTAGTATTTTTTGTATCGTTAATATTAACGCTTGTTACTTTAAATCAAAATGCCCAGATGCCAACAGAAGTAGGTGTTAGTAGTCCTGATGTTGTCATATATAGCCTCTTGATCTTAGATTTTATGGTCCTGATAGGCAGCTTTGGCTACGCATTTAAAGTAAAGTTTCTTAATGCAAAGACTTGGCTGTTTATAGCGATTACCTACCCCATCATGTTATTTGCTGAGGCAGGGTTTGATTTTTATGCTGGTGGCTATACCGTTGATGAAATGCTTATTCATTCGCTGTTGTTATTAATTGTTACTGGAGTGTTTGTCGCTCCGCTGATTATGTATTTAGATGATTTTAAAGTGTCAGAAACAACTTCAAATAATTGAGTTTAATATTTCTAATGTCCAAACAGGGAGCTTAGCTGGTGTTAGGATAGTACTAAAAACTATCGTCACCACGTTTCACGCGTTGTTCCACTTGATAACAGATTTGTTGTATCTGTTGTGGTGTGAGAGGGGATGGTGGTAATTTCCCGATACGATATGCCAGCGATTTTAGCGCAAGTATTGGGATGTCAGGCTTTTTACCTGCGTCGATATACCAACCTGGTATCACTAACACCGGACTCACGACGACCGGAGCGCCGGTTGCTTGAGTTAACCAGTTGGCGACCCACGTTGCTTGACGCTTAGCTTGGGCTATCGATGATGTGTCTTGCCAAGTCGGGAAATTAAGCGTCGAACCATCTACAGTGACTTTAAATTGCTTCACTTTTGATTTGGTAAGAGGTTTGCTACGACCTTTGGTTTCAATACAAAACACGCCATTGGGGCCAACAACAAGGTGGTCAATATTAAACTTCTCACACTGGATATCATGAAATATCCGATACCCTTGTGCACATAGCGCATTTAGTTGACTAGAAACAGCCCATTCAGCTTCAAGACCAAGACGCAAATCGTTACGCTTTCTCATATGCTTTAGCGCTTTCACAAAACAGTATGTAAATAGCCCCAAGCCGATCAATACAGTCATCCAATGACTTGGTGCTGGGGTATTGGTAAGTGTGCTGATGCCATACATAGCCAATGGATATAAGCAGGCAATAAAACTTAATGTTAGGTAAAAGCTAAGGTCAAACGACTGGCTAATAAGTTCCGTTAATAAGCCATGCCCCGGCATACGTTGTTCTGCGGAAATGTCGAATGGTGCTGTTTTTCTTCTGTTTAGGTAATTCTTAGCGCCAACTAGCAATAGCGTTATTAATACAATGGGGCTCAGGAAAGCGAGTAATAAATAGATTGAACTCATGTTATCTCAGTAATTTGTTAAATGTGGTTTGTTACGGTAAACAAGGTTAATCAAGCACCATAAACATACGATATTCGTCATAGGCAATCTGATCTGTCATACCGCTAATGTAATCTTGTATTAAACGACAGCGGTAATAAAACTCATAAGCGGCAAAGTCTTCGCCATCTCGTGTGAGCTTATTGATGGCAGTGAGATAGGCCTCTTTATAAATATCCGGTAATTTCTTGCACAACCTGTTCTCAATCAAAGGCGCTTCTTTGTTGCCCGCTATAGCGAGTTCGAACACTTGAAAGGGCAAATGCAATAAAGGCTTATAGACATCAAATAGACTCGTTAAAATTTTGAAACCTTGAAGTTCTAGTTTTTCTACCTCTTTATGGCAAAAAACATGATTGCATGCGATATCTTTCAGGGCTTCACTGATGGCGTGAAAGTGACTTTTATCTTCTAATAATGCGTGATTGAAAACGCCATGATAAATTTCGTCAATATTTTTGATGAATCGCCTAGTAGCAAAAGGAACTAACTCCTTAGACAATGCCACTCGAAGTTGAATAAAATAGCCCCGATTGTGTTTAGTCTCAGCGATAATGTCGCGCATTGCTTTTTTCGCATAAGGCTCGGTGATATTAAACTCTAACAAGATTTTCTGATAAGACTCTTCTAATAATGTATCCAATTGTGCAATGGTTAATATCCCTTTCTCTACTGCATCTTCGATATCGGCAATGCAGTAAGAGATATCATCGGCCGCTTCCATGATGTAGGAGAAGGGATGGCGGCAACCAAATTCAATGTTGAGGTCTTTCATTAAGTCATCAACATAATCTTGTTCGCTGGTGTAATAGCCAACCTTTTTCATCAAATAGCTTTTGTCATTTGAACGTGGCGGCTTGTCCAGTGTTGCAGGGCGGGTATATTTTAAAATCCCGGCAGCTTGGGTATAGGTGATATTGAGCGACAACAACGACTGCACAATACGAATAGCCTGAGCGTTACCTTCAAAACTAAGTAAGTCTTTCTTTAGTGTTGGGAACGGCTTTAATAAGTTATTAAACTGATCAATATTTTGGTCAAACCATTGGTTGATTGCGGCTTCGCCAAAATGCCCAAAAGGAGGATTGCCAATATCATGCATCAAACAGGACATCTCAACGATACTTTCGATAGGGCGCTCTAATCCAGTGAGTCCATATTGCGCTTGTTCCTGAACGCTCAGTTTATTGAAAATGCTCTGAACAATATGACGCCCCACTTGCTGCACTTCCATCGAGTGAGTAAGACGACTGCGAACATCGGCATTGCGCTCCAATGGAAACACCTGAGTCTTTTGCTGTAATCGTCTAATAGCCGTCGAGTTGATAATACGCCCACGGTCGCTTTCAAACGCGAGCTGCAGCTGTCTGAATGTGGGATCTAAGCTCTTTTCTTTACTGAAAGGTCTAGTCGTACTAACTTTTGTTTTAAAATCGATGCTAGCCATATTTAGTGTCCTTTAAATACTTACTGCGTATAATCAATAACCTAGAAGGTGTGGATATTTAACCAGCTGATACTAGCATGGAAAACAAAAAATGGAAGGTAAGGGCAAGTATTATGTGTAACCGTGTGTATAGTTGCTATAAAGGTAAATAGTTAATTTTCCTACGAAACATTTATTTTTCCATTAAACCTACCTAACTCACTGACCTATCGTATTCCTTATCACTTAAATGTGTTACTTTATTGCGATAACAAGGACTGTTTCGCAACTAAGGTTTGACGTGCCACATACATTTTATAATCAACACGCCCAAAAGCTAGCGTCACAATACCTTTCACAAAGTTTCGAAACAGTGCACCAAGCATGGCTGCATCACCTGCCTAATATCTTAAACAAACCCAATCTTCGAATTCTTGATATCGGTGCCGGCGCTGGACGCGATAGCCGTTATTTCGCTGAGCAGGGCAGTGACAATCAGGCTCATGTTACCGCGGTAGAGCCTGCTCAAGCATTAGCAGACATCGGAAAAAAACAAACGAAAGACCTAAATGTCACTTGGTTGAGTGACACCTTGCCAGCGCTTGAAGTGGTAACAAAGCAAGAAGTTAGCTTTGACTTAATCTTACTGAGTGCTGTTTGGATGCATATCCCCAGCTCATCTCGTGAACGATCCTTGCGAAAACTCGCCAATTTACTTAAGCCTGGCGGTCAAATAGTGATATCACTGCGCCAGTGTCACAGCGATGATGCGCTTAGCGTGCATGACACATGCCGTGATGAATTGATTGCGTTGGCCAAGATATTTGGCTTATTTTCACTACCGACCACCAACGCCGACATCGAGACATTGTCAGGCGATGAATTCTCATCGCAAACCGTTGTATTGCAGTTACCAGATGATGGCAGTGGTGCCTTTCCCTTTATTCGGCATGTTGCTATCAATGACGGTAAATCAGCCACTCACAAATTAGGACTAATGCGCGTGTTATTGCGTATTGCCGATGGTCACCCGGGTGCGGTTATACGGCGTGAAGACAATCGAGTGATTTTACCCGTTGGGCTGGTGGCACTATATTGGTGTCATCAGTACAAAATATTAATCGATGACAATCAATTATTTCAAACGCCGAATAAAAACAACAATATCAACATGGGGTTTATGAAGGGTAACGGCTGGCACCGTCTCACGCAGCGTGCGGCTAGTGATTATAGTGTCGGCAATCTATTCGTTGGTGACGATGCGCTGGCACTGCACCGAACCCTTAGCGCCGCCGTACAAAATATTCGTGATATGCCATGTAAATATATTACGTTGCCACAGAGCGATAAAACAGTATTTGAGGTTGATAATAAAACGGTAAGAGCCAAAGACAGTCTCTTTCTAGATATGGAGTCACTGAGCGATTGGGGAGAGTTTTCACTGCCCGAACATATTTGGCTCGCTTTTAGTCGCTATGCTTGCTGGATAGAGCCGGTGTTAATAAGTGAATGGGGCAGCACCATGGCAAAGTATCAAGGCAATGCCGTGCAACAGAAACAATATTCAATCCCCCGCGCCCTGCAATGGCTTGATCCTAAGCGCACCACCGTTGATGTGCGAAAACGTTTAGATCAAATTAACACCAAAGGAAACCCACAGCATTGCGTGTGGAGTCAAAAGCGCTTAACAGCTCGTGGCAGCGCCAAAAGCAATGTTCAAATCGATCATTGTTTCCCGTTCGCACGCTGGCCTAATAATGATCTATGGAATTTATTACCGACCGACGCCAAAACAAACTTAGAGAAGAGCGACCGGCTGCCGACCAACCAACGTATTAACAATGCCAAAGAGCCCATCAGCCAATGGTGGAAAATCGCTTGGCTAGACAATAGCGATGCGCAAGTTAGCAAACAGTTTTTCGCCCAAGCCAATATCGCACTGCCGGGGTTAAACAGTGATAACACCTCAATTGATGATTTATTCGAATCGCTCGCGTTACAACGAGGCAGACTTAAAGAAATGCAGCAGTTGCGGGAATGGTAATTTAAAAGGAAAGGAATAATTATGTTTTCGAGTACAGAAAAGAATGAAATTTGGAAGAAGTTAGCTGAATTAGGCCAGAACGCGAAGACTGACAAAATAGAACTACTAAACCAGATTAATGCTAATGAAACTATTTCCAAGAAGGAAGCGGCTTACGCCTCTAAAAAAACATCAGAATTTAGAAATCGAGCGCAAGGCACCTTAAGTGAAGCTAGCGTTGCTTTAGATGAGATTATTTTGACAAAAGCTAATATTGAAAAAATTTTAGAAGAGATTAATTTATCAAAAATTATGTTGAGTGAAACGCTTGAGCAGCAAGATGCCTATTTGATTAAAATAAAAGAAGTTTATGAAGCAAGCAATAAGCTTCAGAACGGTTCATCTGAAGCTATGGCTAAAATAAATCAAATTTTGGAAGATCGCGATAATATTAATGAAGCCTTTGAAGGTTTTCAAGCATCTATAACGGAAGGCGAAGATAATAATGAGCGTATTCAACACGTCCTTAATCAAACTATTTCTAAGAAAAAAGAAATAGACACTCTTCATCAAGAAATTTTTGGTTTTCAAAATGAGGAAGAACACGTCAATGGAAAAAAGCATGATCTAGATGAAGTGTATACAAAACTAAAGACTCAATTGTCAGATTTAAGCAGCCACATTGAAAATCAAAAAGCAGAAAATGACGTTTATTATACAAGTTTAAAAGAGAATACGAGGAAAAATGTAGAGGAAATAGAGCATGATTCGACAACTACATTTGGTAAGTTTATTGAAGAAAGCCGAAGTATATATGATGGTACACATAACAAAATCAAAGACCTACTTCCTAAGGCGCTTACTGCTGGGTTAGCGTCGGCCTATGATCTAAAAATAGATAAAGAAGAATTAGAAGGAAAAAATCATAAAAAATCATTTATGATTTCGATTGGATTACTCACAACTATCTCTCTAGTACCTTTTGCTTTTGGGGCGTATCGGTTACAAAGCGCGGAGTTAGCAATTGTTATTCAAGATATGCCAAATATACTAGCAATAATTTTACCAGTGTACTTCCCTGTTGTCTGGCTGGCTTACTCAGCGAATAAGAGCTATAAACTGTCAAAACGATTAGTGGAAGAGTATACGCATAAAGGAGTGTTGAGTAAGACGTTTGAAGGACTATCAACTCAAATCAAAGACATTGAACAAAAAGATATATCAGCAGAATTGAGAGTGAAACTGTTATACAACCTTGTTGAGGTTAATTCTGAAAATCCGGGTAAGCTTATCTCAGATTACAATAAAAGCGACCATCCATTAATGGATGCGCTAGATAAGAGCGCGAAGCTTGCTAACTCATTTGAAAAACTAGGAAAAATTCCTGGACTGTCTGCAATCGCTAAAAAGGTTGATAACCAAATCAGTGCAGGCTTAAAAGAAAAAGATGAAAAAATGACAGAGGTAATAAACAACATGAGTGATCCTATACTAACTACTGGTCTTAAAGCCGATGAAGCTGAAAATGATTCAAGTAAAGATAATCGTTCGTTAAATAGATGACATAGTTAGAGGTCATGACAGTCTAATCACCTAATTTCCAATTTAGCTTTATCATGCCACATATTCGCTGGTATAGGGTGTTGTAGTTGCCAAGTAATATTGTTGGTTTGCTATCCTTGTGTTTTATGTAATTAAGTGGCCAGCAAATTAACAAGACCCATGGCTCTTTTATTTTCGCCTTTGGCTTGTTCGCGCATAAATAAGATAATTTTTTGATATTCGATATATATATCAAGCGATTAGGCGACAATTAGCTTGGTCTGTTCACTATAGATACTGCCTTGTAACAGCCAATTGAATAGCTTTTCGATAATCACGCATGTGTGATTGAATTTAAAGCAGCGAATGAAAAGACGATACAACCAATATAAATTTAACCCCTTGATTTAGCTTTAGTAGTGATTAATAATGAATGGAGTGATCATCTAATGGAATAGTAAAGCTAATGAAGTTATCCCAAGTTCTTTCAAGTATTAATCAAGTCGAAAAATCAAAATTTATATCTTGTCTAGACCGGCTGTGTTCTGCCGCTATTCACACTGATAAGCAACTAGCTAACTCGGTCCAAAAATTGGACGGGCAAATAAAAAATGCCTCTGGTAGTGAGATAACAGCGCTTTTTTCTTTAGTCTCTTCTCATTTTAAAGTTGCACTTAAAGAGCAGATTGCTATGTCGGGTCCTGAAATTAGTTTGCTATTAAATATACTGACAAGGGATGGCAATAGTGTTGCGAGGTTATCTTGGATAGAATCGCTGTATGAAAAGGAATGGAGTGAGCTGAGAAATACGTCTAAAACCCTTCAGTCAGAAATCATTGCCAGCAAAGATGCAGAAGGTTTTGAACGGGGAACATTACTTGGTATATATCATGATTGTGTACATGAAGCTTTTTTTAACGATGAGAAAATAAATCGGGAAGCAAAAATTACCGATGACGAAAGAAGCATACTTAATGTATTGGCAGATAGACTCAATATCTCGATGGATGAAACTTCTGCGATTGAGAATTTAATCAATCCAGTTCCTAAAAATAATGTCATTGAAGCTTTAAATAGCCTTCGAGAGATGGGGGTTGTTTTTATTAATCGAAAGCGTTCAGAAGTGCTAATAGCCAACGAAATCATAGACATTCTTAATTGTTTACAAGGAAAAGAACTTGCGGACAAACATACGCTTCGAGTACTACGAAGTCTCACCGATGCTGAGCTTTCTAATATATTAAAGCACTATGGTAAAAAAAATCGAGGTATTGCAAGAACAGATAAAATTCATACAGTGATACATTCACAAATTGCAGTAAGGAATATCCTGCTTCGCGATATCTACAATGTCAATGACACCCAAAATCAAAGAAAAGAAAGGCTAAAAAATCTCATTATAGAGTTAGATATAAACGTATCAAAAATTGGCTCTACACTTGGCGAGCGAATTAACGTGATTATTGATACGCTTAATCAATCGGCTGATGATGAATTTAATGTGCTCAGCGCCGCTGGTTTTAAGGAAATGTATACCGCGTTAAAAGCTAACTTCCCCGCTTTAGAGCAACTGTTAAAAGTTGAGTTTGAGTTAGAGAACTCCGAAGATATTGATACAGATAAGCTACGTGCACTGAATATTACCCCCGTTGATATTCTCTACTTGCTCA
>Ga0209395_1001675_pt1 | contig 30620 bp, 25 predicted proteins | sample GOMGulsemesocosm_3_FD_184635 | JGI IMG/M metagenome (GOLD analysis project Ga0209395, IMG submission 184635) | Methane-oxidizing microbial communities from mesocosms in the Gulf of Mexico - GOM9D Gulf of Mexico (SPAdes) (version 2) | ecosystem: Environmental > Aquatic > Marine > Cold seeps... | reverse complement strand
AAAATCTCATTTTGCATGTCCAACCAGTTTTTATAAGCATTAAAATTGATACCGGCTTTTATATATGCCCCCTTAGTGGTAAAATTAAAATAGTCTTCTTGGGAAGTACGATCAACGGCTCCCATTTCTGCAGCAATGAATAGGTTGGATTTGATACGGTAATCTCCAGTAATTTCTATCCCCTTATTTTGGTTGTCGAAAATGGAATGAAATGGTTTACTAAGGTCTATTCCCACTCTTAATCCGTATTTTTGATTTTTTGGAAGTGGAATTGAATCTTGCACTTCCGTGCTTACCTGTCCCAACATAACGAAGGAACTTAACAATAAAACACTAATGATATATTTTAACATGTTCCGTTTTTTGATCGTTTATAGTTGTTTCTTCAACAGTTATCTTTTGAATCCAGTTGGTGGTATTGCTACCTTCTAAATTATTAAATTGAGTTCTGTACCCACAAGATTGAGACATAAAGATTTGTGCTGTAGTATAGGTCAAATCAATATCATCGATAAATTCTCCCTGAAGAAACTGATACGATGTTTTTAAATTAAAAATGTCTAAAGGTATATTTATAGAATCGGTATCTTTGCTAGTAATTACATCCGCATTATCTACTAACTTTGCAGAAAAATCAATGACTTCCTTACGAGTGTCAGGAGCATCTATATCATAAAATGTAATGACCAAACTTGGAGTTGGTTGTATGGTTTGGTCGCAGATTTCATCAGTTTCACAGGCCGTAATAGTAAGGAAACTGCAAACCAAAAGAATAAGTATTCTTTTCATAAATAGATTTTTTTGTGCCATTTAGGCTTTAGATCATTTGTTAAACGTCAAAAATACTAAGAAAATATATAGTTTAAAGAATTTTAAGTATTCTTTATCATTATGTGATATAAAGTACCGTGGTTATCCTAAGAGATTCCAGTTGTTTTATAAAGTTTCCCTTGGAAATAATCTTTTCCAATAAGTATTTTATCAATCTTGTCCAACATGGCGTAATTTTTTATACCACCCCAATTAGGTGCTATTAGCAGGTCCTTTGGGGACTCGCTGATAAAACGTTCTAAGACTAGATCTGGACGTAATACCGCAATAAATTCAGTAATAAAGTCTAAGTATTCTTCTACAGAAAAAAGATCGAATTGTTCTGGTGTTTTTCTGTATTGAACTGCCATCATAGTATGTTTTACTATTTGAAGATGATGGATTTTTAAACTATCGATAGGTAAGTTAGATAATTTAGAGGCATGCTGCATCATCTCTTGTTTCGATTCTCCTGGCAATCCTAAAATAATATGAGCTCCTAAATGAATTCCTCGGTTACTCATCATTTTATAAGCTGCTGTTGTTTCCTCAAAAGTATGACATCTATTTACTTGTAATAAAGTCCTGTTGAGGGTGCTTTCTACTCCAAATTCTACAGAAATATAGGTTGTTTTTGCTAGTTCTTCTAGGAAATCAGCAAGTTCCGTACTTATACAATCAGGTCTAGTGCCTATAACCAAGCCCTTAATATCTGGGTGACTGAGCGCTTCTAAATACAGTTCTTTTACTAATTCAATGTCTGCGTAGGTGTTGGTATACGCTTGGAAATAGGCGAGGTATTGCTGTGTTTTGTACTTTTTAGAAAATACAGCAATACCTTCGCTTAATTGTTGCTTGATACTTTTAATCGGTTTGCAATAAGCAGGATTAAACGTATTATTATTGCAATAGGTACATCCTCCAATTCCTTTACTACCATCTCTATTTGGACAAGAAAAACCGGTATCTAATGTTATTTTTTGTACTCTTTGTCCAAAATGCTTTTTTATATAAGCACTATAGGTATTGTATCGTTTTTGGGGAGCCTGTTGCATTTTTTTATCTTAATTCTAATACGACTACATTTTCTACGTGATGTGTCTGCGGAAACATATCTACAGCCTGTACTTTTGTAATTTTATACAAGTGATCCATCATGGCTAAATCTCTAGCTTGTGTAGCAGAGTTACAGCTTACATAGACAACACGTTTAGGAGCAATTTCTAATATTTTTGCCACTACGTTTTTATGCATACCATCTCGTGGAGGATCGGTGATTATAACATCAGGATGTCCATGGGTATTTATAAAATCAGTGTTAAATACATCTTTCATGTCTCCAACAAAGAATTCTACATTGTCTATCTTGTTATTCTCGGCATTTAATTTTGCGTCGGTAATAGCATCAGGAACAGATTCAACACCAATTACTTTTTTTGCGTTTTTAGCTACAAATTGAGCAATTGTTCCGGTTCCAGTATATAAATCGTATACCAATTCGTTTCCTGTTAAGGCAGCGGCATCACGTGTAATTTTGTATAATTCGTAAGCTTGTTCAGAATTTGTTTGATAGAATGATTTTGGTCCAATCTTGAATTTTAGACCTTCCATTTCTTCAAAAATATGATCCAATCCTTTATATAAAATGATGTCTTGATCGTATAGGGTATCGTTTCCTTTTCCGTTGATTACGTATTGCAATGAAGTGATTTCTGGGAATTTTTCTGCAATGGCCTCAAGCAAAGCTATTCTGTTTTTGGTATCTTCTTTAAATAATTGAAGTACCAACATAATATCACCTGTAGAAGCGATACGAATCATCATGGTTCTTAAGAAACCTGATTGTTCCCTTGGGTTGAAAAATTCCAAGCCATTTTCGATACCATAATCTTTGATGAAATTACGAATGGCATTAGACGGTTCTTCTTGTAAATGACAGGTAGTAACATCTAATATTTTATCCCACATTCCTGCGATATGAAAACCACAAGCGTTACGGTTATCTATTTGTTCGTCACTATTAATTTCTTCTAAAGTTAACCAACGGGTACTAGAAAAAGAATATTCCATCTTGTTTCTGTACGAATAGATGTTTTCACAACCTAAAATTGGAGTCACTTCTGGCAATTCTAAATGACCAATACGAACAAGGTTGTTTGTCACTTCGTTTTCTTTGTATTCTAATTGGTATTTATAACCCATGTGTTGCCATTTACAACCACCACAATGTTCAAAGTGTTCACAAACAGGCTCCACACGTTTTTCCGATAACTTATGGAAATTTATAGCCGTACCTTCATAATACGCCTTTCGTTTTTTGCCTGTTCTAATATCCACAACATCACCAGGAACCGTGTTTGTTAAAAATATTACACGTCCGTCGGGTGCTTTTGCTACGGTTTTTCCTCGTGCTCCTGCGTCTATCACTTCGATATTCTCAAATATCTGTAGTTTCTTTTTTCTTGCCATTTTGCAAAGATACTACTTTGCACAAAAAAAGCACCTAAAATAGGTGCTTGATTTAGATATGTGAAAAATGTTATTTAACGCTTCTCATATATGCTGCTAATGAAGCCAATTGGTCTCCATTTAAGTCTTTAACGAATCCATCCAAATTAGCCTTCATAATTGCTACTTGTGCTACATCTGTATCAACAATGGCTGCTGCTTCTCCTTTTAAGAATTTTACCATGTTTCCTTTTTCTGAAACGTATTTAGCTGCGATATCCTTAACAGATGGTCCCACTACTTTCATAGTTTCTTGGTGACATGCTACACATCCTTTCTCTGTGAATAATTTTTTCCCTGCAGCAACCATAGATTCGGTATCAGCAACTACTTCTTTCGCTACTTCTTCTACTTTCTCTATTTTAGTTTCTACTTCTTTTTTTACTTCTTCTTTTTTCTTGTCGCCACAGCTTACGAACATAAATGCTGCTAAGCCAAACATTAGGATTGATTTTTTCATTATTAGTTTTGTTTATAATTGAAATCAAAAATAATTTATTTTGGGAGATATTCGTGATTTGTTTAACATTTTTTTAACAATTTCATCAAATTAGAACGGTTCTAACCCTTTTTTGATCTTGTCCATAAATAAAACGTAATGAGTAGGGTGCTAATCCAAGCAAAGAACTCAACAAAATTAGGGTTGCTGTTATATCCGAAAAAGCCTTTTAAAAATACACCTACTTTTCCTTTGTCGTGTAACAAGTGCGTATACAGATGATTACTATTATCATAGGTGTACAAAAATGAACGGGCTGGTTTAGTGGTGCTCGGTTGTAAAATATCCCAAACACGGCTTATGTTATTTGCATCAATATGTCCTGATTTTACAAGAAACTCTTCCATTTCATGAGTCCCATATGCAATCATAGCTGCCGCAAAAAACAGGAGTAGAACGGAACTGATATGAAAAAAGATTTTTAGATTTAGTTTCTTTCCCTGAGAAACGATGAAGTATCCAATACCAATAGCGAGTACAATACCACCACTAAAGCCAACATATGAAAATGAAGAGACATTGTTTGAGGCTATTAAAAATAATGCTGTTTCGAACCCTTCTCTTGTAATGGCAAAAAATAGGAGAAAAAATAAAGCATGGTAATTAAATGTTTTAAGTAAACCTTCAGCTTTTGTTTTGGTACGAAACACCTGTTTTTGCATCCAAAAAATCATATAAAGAATGAATCCAGCAGCGAGATACATTAACAAAGCTTCTGTTAATTTTTCATAGCGTGAGTTGTTAAAAATGGAGGTTAGTTTTAGCATAAGAAATGCAATTCCAATACTTGCTATTATGGATGCAATTACTGCTTTCCATAGTGTAGTTATTGCTTTTGAATCATTAAATTTTATGGCAAGTGTATAAAAAATACTTACGATAAGAACGGCTTCCAGTGTTTCTCTAAAAGTGATGATAAATTCGTACATAATGTTTAAATGGCGTTTAGAAAGGCAAGTAGTGCATCTCGGTCTTTTTTTGTTAAGTCAGTATAATATTCTTGTGATTTTTTTGCTTCTCCTCCATGCCATAAGATGGCTTCTTCTAAGTTTCTCGCGCGTCCATCATGTAAAAAATTGGTATGCCCATTTACAAGGTTTGTCAATCCTATTCCCCATAAAGGCCTCGTTTGCCATTCGTTTCCATCAGCTAAAAATTCAGGTCTGTTATCGGCCAATTCATCTCCCATATCATGTAATAAAAGATCGGTATATGGATAAATGGTTTGATTGGAGATGGCAGGAACTCCTGAAATGTTTCCTGTAATATGTTTGGGGGTATGACAAGCGATGCAATTGGCATCTTCAAAAAGTTGAAACCCTTGAATTACCTGCGGATCATCTAAATTTCTTGCGGCAGGAACGGCCAATGTTTGGCAATACACTTCTATTTGATCGAGAATTTCTTGGCTTATTTCAGGAGCTTTCTGTTCAGAAGGACTTCCGTTTGTTTGGCCTGCATCTGCTTCTATAGGGAACAATGGGCTGGTAATCCCCATGTCGCCATTATAAGCTCCTGCGCTCTGAACCATAACGGAAGGAGCACCACCTTTCCATCCAAAACGACCTATTTTATGTGTATTTGAAACAGGATCCCAAACGCGGTTGGCTTTTCCAGAAATTTCATCTTCATCCACATCTAATACATCTTCCTTTTTGAGTAAATCTACTTCTGTGATGGCTTCTAATAATCCTAATCCATATACCGGAGGACCTATTCTTGGAGAAAACATTGTGTTGGAAGGCATAGGAATGTAACTATCAGCTACGCCATAAATTGGTTTTTTTAGTATCACAGTGCTTCCATCTTTAAAATGGACGGGTAAATCTTGATAAGTAATCGTAAATTTCACTTCAGGTTGTTTGCCATAAATGGCATGATTTTGTAGTTGGCCACCAAATCCAGGAGTAGGGTTAGGGCCGCCATGAGCATCGGTTCCTGGTATACTTGTTCTAAGAAAAAAACCACTTCTAGAATTGATGTCTGTTGGAAAACCAGCTCTTCCATCTTTAGGGTGGCATGCGATGCATGAAGTATTGTTAAATTGAGCGCCTAATCCCGGGTTTACGAGAGATGGAGCTGTAACGAAGGCTTGTTCAAACTGCATGTCTCCTGCCAAGTGTAGGTCTAGATTCTTGTTATTTAAATTAGGAGCTGGGTTGTCAAAAGAAAAAGAAGTGTTTGCAAATATGGTGGTTTCTCCTCCGGCATAGAGTCGCTCTTCCATATCAGGGATATTTGTTAATATATCTGTGGTATCGTCCTTTGAACAGGAAGAAATAAGGAAAATGAATAGTACGAGTATGGCTGATGCTTTCATGTTTTTAATCTTTTTTTTGAACGCGAGGTCTAGTAATAATGAGTATTTTTTGAGAGACAAAAGTGATAATTTGGCATGATTAGAAATGGTTATTTATAAAAGGAACCCCTCCAAAACGTTGTTTTGAAAGAGCACCTTTTAACGGACTTAATAATTATAGTGCTTTTATTATAGGGGCTATTTCACTTCTTAAGAGCTCTAACACAATAAGTACTTTTTCTTGTGCATTTGAAACCTGAGTACGGTTAGATACTATTGCTGTAGTAAACGTTCCAGGAATATTATCAATAGCTTGAATAGCATCTATCAATGCTTGATTAAATGCCGTATCTAAATCACTGTTGGCTACTTTTATAATGTCAGAAAGACCTTTACCATCAACAAAATAAGTACCGTTATAAATGTTGGCAATACTCTTGATATTATTTGAGAAATCAGTTTTTGAATTATGACTGAACCTTGATTCTTCTTTAGTTTGGTCTGCTGCCCCAGCATTACCATTTAAAGGATCTTCAATTTTCCCCGTACCAACTTCGTCAGCAATACCAATTAATCCTGCTACCAATGTTTCTAAGGCCGCTTTTTGTGATACAAAAACACTGTTACTTCCAGCCGATTTAAGCGTGTTTGCATAGGTCGATGTCCATGCAGTTGCTAATTGATACGTTCTGTTTTTTAAATTTTCTGTGGCAGCAATTAAGTATTCAAATTCTCTGTCTGTAAAATCTCCCAATTGCTTATTCCCGTCTACTGACCATAATAGAAATTCAATGGTATGGAAACCTTTAATTTCGTCAATAGCACTTTCAATATAACTTTCATCTAAGATATCGGAAGAAGCCAATACATTGTTAAGATCTACTTCGTTTACAGGCCATGCGTCTATGGCAGGATCTACACCATCTGTATCTACAGGACCGAATAGGAATCCTTCTGATTGTTCCCAAGGAGCTCTAGTGTCTCTCCATGCTTGCTTTACTTCGTCGTAATTAGAGACGGTTCTGTTGGTTTTAAAATCAGAAACTTCATTGTACAATACGCTGGCTTTATTGGCCAAATCGGTATAGGTTTCTACGATTACATTATCTGCAATGTTATTTAATTCTGATGTATACGAAACCTCTTCTATAACCGGAGTTGGATCGTCATCATTACAAGAAATTAGGTTTATTGATACTACAGCCAAAAAGGCTAATTTGGCAATGGTGTTGTAATTTTTCATGGTATTTAGTAATAGTTATTAATTAATCGTGAAACCCATTCCTAAGAGGAAGGTTTTTTCTTTGTTTTCTGATGCTAAGCCCAAAGTGTTTACGGCATAATGTGCTTTTAGATTGATACTAGGGTGTATCATATAATTGGCTCCTGTAGTTATTACACTGCGTTCCCAACGCGGATTGTCAAAAACATCTCCTACAGTTTTATACATACTGTCGTAATAGTCATATCTCGCAAATAGAAATAGTTTTTTTGTGGAGGGGCTTTTTGATAGCGCAAAAATATTATAGCCTAGTTCAGCATAATACCCCAATGCATTTTTTGCAACTGGTGTGCGTTTGACGTTCAGGTTATTAGAAAGTTTTTTATTGGCGGCTGTTAATTTATCTGAGTTTTGAAGGTTTCCGTACAAAATCATGGCTCGGAACTTGAAGTGCTCAGTTTCTATATTGGTATGTAGATCTACGATACTTACCAGTCCTTTCACTTGGTCCAAATCTGGTTTGGGTCTGTTGTCATTAGCATCACCTATATAGGTACTAAAACCTATATATCCCTTGTTTTTTAGATTGTAATCGAGTCTACTTGAAAAAGCAAGATTGTTTGTATTGATGGTTTCAAACCTAGTTTGATGGCCTCTTTTAATCCAGTTGGCAGAAGTGAAGCCTACACTTGATAATCCATTTACTAGAAAAAGTTTATAACTAAACTGTTTGTTTTTTCCAATATCACCTAACAATTCTATTCCATTTTCGTACCAGCCCATTGGTAATAAAGCACTTTCCATGGCCGATCTATAACCGGTGAAATACTGTGTAGGTGTGTCTAGTTTTGAGGCATTTCCCATATAGAGTTTTACGCGTCCTATACGTACATTTAACCATGGTTTATATTTGAATAAGATGTTAAGCTGTTCTAATTTTACGGCTCCACCCGCTTCTAATTCAGTTTCGTATTCCCCAAATTCCTCAAATTTATCAAGCTCCATGGAGATACCAGTCCCTCCATGTTCAAATTCGAATTCTGTTTTTAATTGAATCTTGTTATTAAAATTATATTTTAAATAGATATTTAATCGTTCTGTATCAAATACGTTGCGCTTTTCTGTGTCGGTGTCCCAGTTAAAGTTATAGTAATTGACAACCCCATAAGCCTTGTATTCTATTTTTTTTAAGTCTTGAGATTGGGAAATACTTATGGTAAGTAATGTAAATAACAGTGTAAGCCGTTTCATGTAATAAATTTGTTAGGATATAATTGTAGTACAAATGTATATTCTATTTTTATTTAGACCAAATATAAATAGTGTTATTTTGAACGATTCTAAATATTTATTCTAACGTGGTGACTGAATGGGTTATAGCTTGGCAGAAATCTTGTATTACTGTTGTTTAAACGAATATAAGTGGTGTTTTTTAAGTTTAAAGTCCCTTGTATTGAATTATTTTGGAGGCTGATCATATATTTTAACCCTTTTTAGGCATTTAGAAACAGGAGCAAACAACATTTTTATTTTTATTATCTATCAATTCGTTGAAATTGGGAATTAATACGTGATATATTTTGTATTTTGCATCCATATTTGGATGATTTCTCTCCATAAGAAGGAATTGGAAACTATTATATTTAAAACTTATTTCTATAATGAGTACTACACAATTATCATCAGAACAAGCAATTGAATTAGAAAACAAGTACGGAGCCCACAACTATCACCCGTTACCAGTGGTGTTGGCTAAAGGGGAAGGCGTATATGTTTGGGATGTTGAAGGAAAAAAATATTACGATTTTTTATCAGCTTATTCAGCGGTAAATCAAGGGCATTGTCACCCGAAAATTGTTGATGCTTTAACAAAGCAAGCGCAAACATTAACCTTAACTTCTCGTGCTTTTTATAACGATGTATTAGGGAAATATGAAGAATTTGTTACTTCATACTTTGGTTTTGATAAAGTATTACCGATGAATACTGGAGCTGAAGCTGTAGAAACGGCTATCAAACTTTGTCGTAAATGGGCTTATGAAGTAAACGGAATTCAAGAAAACGAAGCAAAAATTATTGTTTGTGAAAACAATTTTCACGGACGTACTACGACTATCATTTCCTTTTCAAATGATGAAGATGCTCGTAAAAATTTCGGACCGTATACACCCGGTTTTTTAAAAATACCTTACGATAATATTGAGGCGTTAGAAGAAACTTTAAAAACAGAAAAAAATATTGCAGGATTTTTAGTTGAACCTATACAAGGGGAAGCTGGAGTTTATGTACCTACAGAGGGGTATTTGACTAAAGCCAAAGCTTTATGTGAAAAATACAATGTATTGTTTATAGCCGATGAGGTTCAGACAGGAGTTGCAAGAACAGGGCAATTGGTTGCGGTAAACCATGAGAATGTTCAACCAGATATTCTTATTTTAGGAAAAGCACTTTCAGGAGGGGTTTACCCAGTGTCGGCGGTATTGGCTGATGATGCCATCATGAATGTTATAAAACCTGGACAACACGGATCTACTTTTGGTGGGAATCCTATGGCTGCTGTTGTGGCTATTGCCGCTTTAGAGGTAGTTAAAGAAGAAAAATTGGCAGAAAACGCCGAATATTTAGGTCAAATCTTTAGAAAAGAAATAGGAACTTTTGCAGAAAGTTGTGATTTAGTATTGTCTGTTAGAGGAAAAGGCTTGTTAAATGCCATTTTAATAAATGACACAGAAGAGAGTTCTACAGCTTGGGATTTATGTATCAAATTAAGAGATAATGGATTACTAGCAAAACCTACACATGGAAATATAATTCGTTTTGCACCACCGTTAGTAATGACAGAGGAGCAATTAATGGAATGTATTGCCATCATTAAAAAAACATTGTCTGAATTTTAATAGCTATTGTTTTTTTATACGCATAAAAAAAGGCTCGCAAATTGCGAGCCTTTTTTAATATATGATTGCTAAGATTAGTCTCTACGACGTCTTCTTTGAGAAAATTCTCTGTTGTCACCACCACGATTTTCACCTCCACGATCTGAACGATCACTTCTGTTACGACCAAATTTAGCTCCAGCTCCTCTATCGTTACGATCACCATCACTTCTAGGGCTTCTTCTTCTGTCTCCACCACGGTCATTACGATCTCTACCACCGTCTCTACGTCCGCGACTTCTACCGCCACCGCCGCCTCCGCGTCCAGATCTTTTCTTTTCAGTAATTTCTACATTTACGGTACGACCGTTATAGTCCGCTTTATCTTCTTGGAAAGAAGTCAAAGTTTCTTGTGTAAATCCTTTATCTACTTCGAAAAATGAGAATGAATCCAATATTTCGATTTGACCAATTTGAATGTTATTAGTAATTCCTTGGTCGTTAATTAATCCAATTAAATTTGCTGGTCTTAAACCATCTCTACGTCCTATGTTAATAAAGAAACGAGACATGTTTTCATCAACTTCACGTCTTCCACGGTCATCACGATCGCGGTCACGTCCTGCAGATTCGTTATTTAAATCTGGTGCGTTTTTGTAATAGTTTAAGAAAGTGTTGAATTCTAAAGATACAAATCTCTTGATTAACTCATCGCGATCCATTCCTTCCAATTTTTCGTTGATAGAAGGTAAGAATTCGTTAATTTGAGTATCATTTACATCAATGTCCTTTACTTTATCAATCAATTTCATCAATTGAATTTGACAGATTTCTTCTCCTGTTGGTATCTTTCCTTCAACGAATTTTCTACCAATTTTTTTCTCTATAGGGAATAATTTTCCTTTTTCACGTCTTGTAACTAAGGCGATAGAGATTCCTGTTTTACCAGCACGTCCGGTTCTTCCACTACGGTGCGTGTAAGATTCTATTTGATCTGGTAATTTATGGTTGATTACGTGTGTAAGTTCATTTACATCTAAACCACGAGCGGCAACATCAGTTGCAACTAATAATTGTACATGTTTTTTTCTGAATTTTTGCATTACAGAATCACGTTGTGCTTGAGATAAATCTCCGTGTAACGCTTCTGCACTATAACCATCTTTGATTAACTTGTCAGCAACTTCCTGTGTTTCTCTACGAGTTCTACAGAAAATTATACTGTATATATCAGGATTTATATCTGCTATACGTTTTAAGGCTAAATAACGAGAACGATCATTTACGATGTAAAATTCGTGACTTACGTTTTCAGTTCCTTTATTTTTTTCTCCTGAAGTAATTTCAGCAGGATTGCTCATGTAATTACGAGCAATAGATTCTACTTCTTTTGGGAAAGTAGCAGAAAACAATAATGTTTGCTTAGAATCTGGAGTTGAATCTAAAATACGATCCAATTCATCCTTGAATCCCATGTTTAACATCTCATCTGCTTCATCCAATACTAACCATTGGATTTGACCTAGATTTAAAGCTCTACGCTTAATTAAATCACAAGTTCTACCAGGAGTACCTACAATAATTTGAGCACCTCTTTTAATTTGACGGATTTGGTCTTCTATACTAGCTCCACCATAAACAGTGGCAACTTTAACACCGTTTTGATGCTTAGCAAATTCTCTAATGTTATTACCAATTTGAACTGCAAGTTCACGGGTTGGAGATAGAATAATAGCCTGCGCTTGGTTGCTATTGGTATCCAATAACTGTAAAATAGGTAAACTAAAAGCAGCTGTTTTTCCTGTTCCTGTTTGTGCAAAAGCTTTTAAATCATCCGTAGATTCTATAATCTGTGGAATTGCACTTGCTTGAATTTGTGTTGGTTCTTTGTAGCCTAAATCGGCTAAGGCTTTTGTAATTTCATCATTCAGCCCTAATTCTTTAAATATCGACATTCTGTAAATTTTTTGATTTACAGACGTCCTGCGTTCCTGTAAATCGGTTTCAGCGGGCAAAGGTACAAATTAATTTAATAAGTCTCTGTGAATTGACTAATTTATTAATTGTTCAAGTTGAGGAGAGAAAAACTTAGAATTAAAATAAGCAAAACCATTGATAACGGTTCCTTTCTTGTTGATAATGATGCTTCTAGGGTACTTGCTAGAGAAGTATGCATTGGCCAGTCCGTTTTTAGGTATTTTATATTGGACTCCTAAATTTATTTTTTTTTGATTATTACTATTTGTAAAATCGTCGTTTATTTGGATTCCTACAAACAAAATTGATGGAAATCGCTTCTCTAAATACGATAATCGTTTTGATAAATATTTGGGGCTCATAAATTCCGTAGACCAAAAATACAATACAGTGGATTTGTTTTTGATAATATCTCCTACTGATATAAGCTCATTTTTTGAATTAATTAAGTTAAAAGGAGCTAATGGTTTGTTGTTTTTTATGAGATTACTTTCTTTTATAAGAACTTTAATTTCTGCTATGTATTCTTCGTTTTTACAATTTTCCAAAAATATTTTTAAGTTTTGATCAGAAAAAGAACAACTACTGTTTCCTTTTAAAAAATCATTTACCAAAACACTTTTAAGTAATTTATCTTTAAAATCTCCTTCCTCTATTTTTTCTGCAATAATAGAAAGCATATTTGTTGCAAGTACTTGGCATTCCTTATGCGTGGCTATTTTTTTGTAACCAGCATTATAAATATAATTAGTTACATAATTTGTGTAAGGGTAGAAAGAAACGAGTGCGTTATCGTTTAAATCGATACTTGTTCTATAATCATAAAAGGTGTCTGATAAGATGGGGAAATCATTTAATTTTAAGGCATGTTTGTGAAAATAGCTATAGGCTTCTTTTCTTCTTAAGAAAGGAAATGTTACGGAGGCTTCGGCTAAATGCATAAAACCAGTTGATATTTCTTCTACGGAAGTTTTAAATTGAGAAAGTGTTGTTGCTCTTAATTGTAAAATTGAATCTAATTTAAATATAAATTGATCTTCTTTAAATTGATAATAATTACCGATTAACTTTTCATCATTTTCAATAGCGAGCAATGAGTTTACTAGAAATTCATTTTTTTCACTTCCGCGACCACTAAAAACCAAATTCTCGTCAAAATCCCATGTGTTGAGGTGGATTAATATACTATCGGTTGGTTCTAAATAGACGTATTGAAATTCTAGACCATGTTTAAATGTATACAAGCCTTCTTCTAAATTTTTAAATTTTTTAAGAAAGGTGTTATGGTTATTTAAACGAATGGTGTCTAATGACTGGTTGTCTTTTAAAAAGATAATTACATCACTTTTAGGGTTTTTTATATGACCTCCAAAATAGGCAAAAGTATCTTTTTCTTCACTAGTAGTACAACTAAATAGGAAGGGAAATACGAGTATCCAAAGGATTAAGGTATGATATGTTTTTGGTATCAATGTATTGCTATTTTGCTTTCATACAAAAATACTTTCTTTTCGGTTGTGATGTTGTTAACGTGTTGTTAAAAGTTAATAATTACAATTAAAAACCATTTAATGAAGCTAATTTCATATTTTTGCACAAAATTTAAAAATAGTAGAATGTTATCAGTATCTAATTTATCTGTTCAATTTGGAAAACGTGTATTGTTTGACGAAGTAAATACAAAATTTGTCCAAGGGAACTGTTATGGCGTTATTGGCGCAAATGGGTCAGGGAAGTCAACCTTTTTAAAAATCTTAGCAGGTGATATAGATCCTACTTCTGGACATGTTTCTTTGGAAAAAGGAAAAAGAATGTCTGTGTTATCTCAGGATCACTTTGCTCATGATGAATTTGCGGTTTTAGAAACCGTAATGATGGGAAATACGGAACTGTTTTCTATTAAAAAGGAAATGGACGAAATTTATGCCAAACCAGATTTTTCGGATGCGGATGGTGAAAAAGTAGGCGAGTTAGGTGTTATTTTTGAAGAAATGGACGGTTGGAACGCAGAAAGTGATGCGGCAACATTGTTATCTTCTTTAGGGATTAAAGAAGAGCAACATTATACTTTAATGGGGTCTTTAGACGGAAAAACAAAAGTACGTGTGTTGATGGCGCAAGCATTGTTTGGTTCTCCTGATGTACTTATTATGGATGAGCCTACCAATGATTTAGATTTTGAAACTATTGGTTGGTTAGAACAGTTTTTAGCGAACTTTGATAATACGGTAATTGTGGTATCGCATGACCGTCACTTCTTGGATGCTGTTTGTACACATGTTTCTGATATCGATTTTGGAAAAATCAATCATTATAGTGGAAACTATACATTTTGGTATGAGTCTAGTCAGTTAGCTGCAAAACAACGTGCACAACAAAATAAGAAGGCAGAAGATAAAAAGAAAGAATTAGAAGAATTTATCCGTCGTTTTTCTGCAAATATGGCCAAGTCTAAACAGGCAACGAGTCGTAAGAAAATGATAGATAAATTAGATGTAAGTTCTATAAAACCTTCAAGTAGAAGATACCCTGCCATTATTTTTGAAAGTGACCGTGAAGCAGGGGATCAAATCTTAAATATTGAAGGCTTGGCTAAAACAAGCGAGGAAGGAGAAGTATTGTTTAAAAACATTGACTTTAATCTTAATAAAGGAGATAAAGTGGTTATTTTTTCTAAAAACTCTAAAGCAGTGACTACATTTTACGATGTTTTAAATGGTGCTGTAAAAGCAGATGCTGGTAAGTTTAATTGGGGAGTTACTACTACACAGGCATATTTACCAGTTGATAATGCTTCCTTTTTTGATGATGCATCCTTAGATTTGGTAGATTGGTTACGTCAATACGCACAAACAGAAGAAGAACGCGAAGAAGTACATATTAGAGGGTTTTTAGGAAAGATGATTTTTAGTGGGGAAGAAGCATTGAAAAAATGTAATGTCCTTTCTGGAGGTGAAAAAGTACGTTGTATGTTGTCTCGTATGATGATGACTAGAGCCAACGTTTTAATGGTTGATGAACCTACAAATCACTTGGATTTAGAATCTATTCAGGCATTTAATAATTCGTTAGTAAATTTTAAAGGGACGGTGTTATTTAGTACGCATGACCACGAATTTGCACAAACAGTTGCAAATAGAGTTATTGAAATTACTCCTAATGGTGTGATTGATAAATATGCAACCTTTGATGAATATTTAGAAGATCCAAAAGTTAAAGAATTAAGAGCTAAATTGTATTCTTAAAAAAGGATACGAGATATAAAAAAAGGAAGCTAATTAGCTTCCTTTTTTTTTGGTCCTCGTTTGCGGTACTCTTTAAAAATCTGATGTCTAAAATCACGTTCTGCTTTTGTAAGCCGTATGATTTTTTTAGCAGAAATTACTTTTTTTAAATCAGGGTATAAACGTTCACTAATACTTGCTTTCTGTTTATTTAAATCTATAATTCTATCTAGTATTTTTGCAGCATCTTTATCGGAAATGTTTTCAATACCGCCTAATTCATCTACACGTTTTTTTATGTCCTTTTCTAAAAGATGATTTATTTTTTTGTACGCAATATGGTATTCGTTATAGATAGGCCAAAATTTTTCGGCTTCTTTTACTGTTAAATCAAGTTCGTCAGTAATAAAGGCAGTTTTTAATGCTTTAAATTTTTCATGACTGATTCTGTGTTGTCGTTGTGCATGTACTGTACTGAACAAACCAAAAGTCAATAAGAATAAAAGTAGGAATTGTTTTTTCATTTGTTTATCGTTTTATTCACGGGTGTTATAATCAGGGGGCTATTAATTTAATTGGATAATCTGCGAATTTAATCGTAGTATTAATCGTTAAAGAGTATGTTTTCTAGTTCAGTTTCCTCTAAGAAATCTAGTGCTTGCTCATCGGTATACATATTACTGAAATTTTCGAGTTCTAAGTCCGTATCAGTTACTTGTTCTGTAAAATCTTCCACACTAAATACAAGGTCTCCATTTTCTACCCATGTTTCTATGTCTGTACTTGAAATATTTTCAAATGTTACTGCATTAGCTGTGTTTACATTCCCTATTGTAAATATAAGTAATAAGGAAGCGGCTATGGCAATTGGAGTAATTTTACTTTTTAAAAGCGTTTTTAATTGAATAAGCTTTCCTTGTTTAGGTAGTTTTTCGAATACGCTATCTTCGAGATTGTCAAAATACCCTACAGGGATAGCACTGTCTATTGCATTGTTTGTAGAAAGTATCTCAGCTTGTATTTTCGCTATTACAACATCCTCTACAGTATCAAAATAATTTTCAGGAACCTCAAATCGTTCTTGCTCGTTGCTATGAATCTTTTTTAATTTCATTTCTGAAAACACAGTATCTTCCATTGTTTCGAAATAACCCTCAGGAACTTCAAAATTGTTTTTTCGAGGTATATCACTCAAAAACTGGATGCTATGTTTGTTTTTATTAGGTTTCATTCTGTTAGTAAGACTCTGGTTTATCTGTTTGGTTTAATGGTTTTTAATTATTTTCTCTATTTTTTTTACGGCATGGAAATAGGAAGCTTTTAGGGCACCGACAGAGGTGTCTAAAATATCCGAAATTTCTGAGTATTTTAATTCCTCATAATATTTCATATTAAAAACTAATTGTTGTTTTTGAGGGAGTGTCAGAATTGCTTTTTGTAGCAATAATTGAATTTCATCACCTGAGAAATAAACATCCTCTTGTAAGGAAGAACCGAGTTCTGAATGCAATTCGCTTATATCTATATGTTTCTCTTTGGCACGTTTATTTATAAAAGTGATGGACTCGTTGGTGGCAATCCTATACATCCAAGAAAAAAGTTTACTATCTCCTTTAAAGTTATGAATGCTTTTAAATACCTTTATAAAGGTGTTTTGAAGCACATCGTCGGCATCGTCATGTGATAGTACTATTTTCCGGATATGCCAGTACAGGCGTTCCTTATAGAGCGTCATTAGACTACGAAAAGCTTTTTCTTTCGTTTTATTGTTTTGTAGCGCCGCTATGAGTTGTCCTTCTTCTGTCACAGTTTTAATTTTAGTTTAGACTGCGTTTCTTATTAAAGGTTTAAAAGGATGAAGTAAATTATTATTTCGTTTTAAATTTACGTTTAGAATATCCAAACAAACGCTCCTCTTTAATTATTTCAGCAATCCCAGACGGAAGCATTTCTTCCCATCCTGCTTCTCCGTTATCAATCTTTTTTAAGATGGTCCGTGAAAAAACATCTAATATGTCTGGGTTGAAATTTTTAATATCTACTACTTTTCCATTGTATTTGAAGAACTTATACAATTCTTTCATACGAGGATGTACTTTTAGGTTTTCACTAGTCTTAATTTCTCCTGTACGTTGATCTTTTAAAGGGTACAAGTAAATTTTTAAGTCTTTAAAGAATAGTTTGCCAAAAGCTTCTAAGATTCCACCACTTAAATTACGATAGTATTTTTGGTCAAAAATTTGTACAAAATTGTAAACTCCCATTGCCAATCCGATACGTTTCTTTGTGAATTCAGAAAAATACTCAACCAATTTATAATATTCTTGGTAGTTGGTAATCATTACATTTTGACCTAGAGAGCAAAGTAGTTCCGCACGGTCAAGAAAATCTCTTTCATCAATTTTACCTCCAGAAATTAAATTTGTTAAGGTAATTTCAAATATTATTTTTGTACGATCTGGGTCTACTTTTGTTTCTTTTAAAAATAATGCTCGGGCAAGTTCATACATTTCTATATTTACCTTAGTAACGGGTCTAAAACTTCCTCGTAAGGCTAATATATTTGCTTTGTATAATTGTTGAGCAGGTAATAAATTATTTCCGTCAGGGCCGAACATTACAGCATTTGTAAATCCATTTTTCACCAATAATAAACTCATCAATCTATTGTCGACATATGAAAAACGAGGACCAGAGAAATTGATCATATCAAGTTCAATCTGATCCGTTTCTATGTTGTGGTAAAGCGATTTTAATAATTCTTTAGGATTGTCGTGTAAATAAAAACAACCATAAATTAAGTTGACTCCTAGTAAACCTAAAGTTTCTTGTTGTTGTTTGGCATCATTTTCTTTAAATCGAACATGCAATACTATTTCATTATATGGTTCTAAAGGATCTAATTGAAATTTAAGTCCTAACCATCCATGTCCTTTAAATTTTTTAACAAAATCTATGGTAGTTACTGTATTGGCATAGGTAAAGAATATTTTTTCAGGATGTTTTTTTCTGCTCAGCCTGTCTTCCATGAGCTCTAATTCATGTGAGAGCATTCCTTTTAATCTTTTTTCGGTGACATAGCGACCGTCATTTTCAATTCCGTAAATAGCATCGGAAAAATCTTTGTCATAAGCACTCATCGCTTTGGCAATGGTTCCTGAGGCTCCACCAGCTCTAAAAAAGTGTCTAGCCGTTTCTTGTCCAGCACCTATTTCGGCAAAGGTTCCGTAAATGTTTTGGTTCAAATTGATTTTTAACGCCTTAGACTTAGCTGAGGGAACGTCAATAATTACAGTGTCTCCTTTTAAAACGATAGCCATTTTCTTTTTTTTTGATTCATAGCAAATTTAGCAAATTTTAAGGGGACTTTTTTAAAAAACTGATAAATTTCATGGTTTTTTAATTATCAACAGTCATGGATATGCTTTTGTTTCTATCGTTTAATTTTGCATTGTTGAATAGGTGACATATTGTGAGAATGATAGAAGTTGCTTGTGTTTAAAAAAAAACGAGCCATTTACGGCTCGTTTTTAATTTATAGCAAATAGGGAGTTTACATATTCTTAAGTTCTCCAACTAATTTCCCTAAGGCATCTTTAGCATCACCAAAAAGCATGGATGTTTTTTGATTAAAGAAAAGTTCGTTTTCTATACCTGCGTATCCTGGTTTCATGCTTCGTTTGTTCACGACAATATATTTGGCGTTTTCAGCATCTAGAATAGGCATTCCATAAATTGGACTATTAGGGTCGTTATGGGCTGCAGGGTTCACAACATCGTTCGCTCCAACTACAAATACGACATCGGTATTTGGGAATTCAGGGTTCACATCGTCCATTTCTACCAAGCGGTCGTAGGATACATTAGTTTCGGCTAATAATACATTCATGTGTCCTGGCATACGACCAGCAACAGGGTGGATGGCGTATTTTACTTCTACTCCCTTTTTTATAAGTAATTCTTCCAATTCGTGGATGATATGTTGGGCTTGTGCTACAGCTAATCCATAACCAGGAACGATAATTACTTTGTTGGCGTAATTCATTAAAATGGCCACATCACTTGGAGTGGTCTCCTTGATAGTTCCGTTTATTTCACTGGTGGTTTCATTAGTGGTGGTACTTGCACCAAAGGCACCAAAAATAACACTAGTTAAAGACCTGTTCATGGCATCACACATCGCAAATGTTAAGATGGTTCCTGCGGATCCCACAAGAATACCTCCAGTTAACATCACCATATTTCCATATAAGAAACCTCCAAGGGCTGCTGCTAATCCAGTAAATGAATTTAGTAGTGATATCACTACTGGCATATCTGCTCCTCCAATAGGTAGAACAAATAGGACTCCATAGGCCAATGCACCAGCAAACAATATGTACAAATACAATTGACTATCTATTCCTTGGTAAGCTATAAAGGAAGCGAAGGCAACCAAACCGATAAAAAATAGATTATTGATGATATTGTATTTAGGCAAACGTATAGGTTTGTTAAAAGTTCCATTTAATTTCCCCCATGCAATCATACTTCCTGAGAAGGAAATACTTCCGATTATTAAACCCGCTAATATGGTTACAATAGAGAGTGTTTGTCCATGGTAATGATGAAATTCTATCAATCCTATCAGCGCAGCACTGGCGCCTCCCATTCCGTTAAATATAGAAACTAGTTCAGGCATTTTTGTCATGGCAACTTTTTTTGCAACAAGCCATCCTATAATAGTTCCTATTAAAATTGCGGACCCAATGAGTGCATAGATAAGCATAGGTACTTCTTTTGGGTAAATAAAGATGGTTCCTACGATGGCAATCCCCATTCCAAAAGCAGCGATTAAATTTCCTCTACGCGCGGTTTGTGGATGTCCAAGCATTTTTAATCCGAGAATATATGTAATTGACGCAACTAAATATATAAGTGTAAGTATAAATTCCATTATTTTTTCTTTTTAAACATTTCTAACATGCGGTCTGTAACTACAAAACCACCGACTACATTAAGTGTTCCTAATAATACGGCTACAAACCCAAGGGATAGCGCAAGAATATTGCTAGGATCAGAGCCTAACATAACTAATATTGCACCAATAACTACCACTCCGTGTATGGCATTTGCACCTGACATTAAAGGTGTGTGCAGTACGGCTGGTACGTGTCCTATAATTTCTACTCCAACAAATATCATCAGGATAACGATGTATATCATTTGAAGATTTTCAGTTATAAATTGAATAATTTCTGTCATTTTTAATGTTTTATAATTCCGTTATGGACGATTAATGTTGCTTTTGTGATTTCTTCTTCTAAGTCCCAAGCCAATTGGTTGCTTCCATTGGAAAGGTGTTTTACAAAATTGAAGATGTTTTTACCAAACAACTCACTGGCATTGTTAGAAACACTTTCTGGAGAGTTGGTAGTCCCAATTATTTTAACACCATTTTTCTTGATAATTTTATTGAGTTTGCTGAGTTCGCAATTTCCTCCTTGACCAGCGGCTAAATCTACTATAACAGCACCTTCTTTCATCTGATCGACCTGTTCTTTGGAAATTAATATTGGTGCTTTTTTACCAGGGACAAATGCAGTAGTAATAACTAAGTCAGCTTCGAAAAGAGATTTGTCTACGGCTTCTTTTTGTCTTTTTTTGTAGTCATCAGAGGCTTCTTTAGCGTAACCGCCTTCTTCTTTCTCACCAGAATTATCAACGCTAATAAATTTGGCACCTAAAGATTCTGTTTGCTCTTTTGTGTCTTGTCTGATATCAGTAGCTTCTACAATTGCTCCCAGTCGTTTTGCAGTGGCTATGGCTTGTAATCCGGCAACTCCTACACCGTAAATAAGAACTCTAGAAGGTGTTATTGTACCTGCTGCAGTCATCATAAGTGGAAAAATCTTAGCCATTTCATAGGCCCCTAGAATTACTGCTTTATAACCCGCCAAATTGTTTTGAGAACTTAATATATCCATGTCTTGCGCCCGGGAAATTCGTGGCATAGCGTCCAAAGAATAAGCAGATACTTTTTGTTTGGCCAAAGCACTTATTGTTTCTGGTTGTGATAAGTGAAATAACAAACTTACGGTGGTCTGTCCTTCTTTTAATTGATTGATTTCTAATTCCTCAAAAGGGTTGATTTTTGCAACGATATCCGAATGTTCGAATATAGCGGCTTGATCTACAATTTTTGCACCCGATTTTTCATACTTTGAATTTTTAAAGTTAGAACCGTTTCCAGCGTCTTTTTCCACTAGAACATCAAAACCTTTGTCTTTAAACAATTTTACGATAGAAGGAGTGATGGAGACTCTTTTTTCACCTTTCCTACTTTCTTTTAAAAAACCTATGTTCATATATACTTATTTAGAAATTATTTGCAAATATTGGACATAAAAAAAGACTTGTCTTATTCAGAAAGTCTTCAGTGTATTTAACGAATCTATTGCGCAGCGGGACATGGATTGATTTATAGTGATGGATATGTAAAACCGCTGTTTCAAGTTGATTAGTTCTTTCTCAAATATAAAGAGTTTTACTTAAAATTTGTATGACAAAAATCAACTTATTGACTGTTAGTGTCTTTTAAATATTTAGAAGATCTCAAGACGTATAAAACAGTATGAACCTTCCTCTTTTTTGTGATATAAGTAGCATAATATTTCGGTTTTAAATAGACTTTATCGCATAAATACAGATGATTTCTAAAGTAAACCGCTTATTTTTGAACTATGAAGAGTTTAAAAGTAACATTTTTAGGGACTGGGACCTCTACTGGGATTCCAGTGATAGGAGTAGCCCATCCTGTTTTTTTGTCTTCGGATAAAAAAGATAAACGGTTGCGGGTTTCCGTTATGGTGGAATGGGAAAATGCTTGTTATATTATTGACTGTGGACCAGATTTTCGTTATCAAATGCTCCGAGAAAATGTACAACATATAGATGGAATTTTATTTACCCATGAGCATGCCGATCATACCGCTGGTTTGGATGATATTCGACCATATTCTTTTAAGTTGGGAAAAGTACCTTTTTATGGGCAACGCAGAGTCTTGGAGGAGTTAAAAGTTAGGTTTGACTATATCTTTAATGATGTCAATAAATATCCAGGGGCACCTTATATTGAGGAACATGTGATAGCTAATGATAATTTTAAGCTAAAAGATATGTCTATCACTCCTATTCAAGTGATGCACGGTAAATTACCAATTTTGGGTTTTAAATTTGGTGATGCTTTTGCGTATATTACGGATGCAAAATCAATTGTTTCTTCGGAATTAGAAAAATTAAAACATTTAGATGTTTTAGTTATAAATGCCGTAAGATTTAAAGAACATCATTCTCATTTATGTTTATCAGAAACCCTAGGTATTATTAAGTATCTAAAACCTAAGCGGGCTTATTTAACACATATAAGTCACTATTTAGGTTTTCATGAGGACCTACAAAAATCGTTGCCAGAGAATGTTTTTGTTGCGTTTGATGAGTTAAAAATACAGGTATCTTTATAAAAGGAAGTGTTTAAGGAAGAATGAGTTGTAAGGAAGTGTTCTTATAATAAGGCTGTTTGAGAATCTACTTTGTCTTAAGATTCTCAATTTAGGAAAAAGCAGCCTCATCTAGCCTGTAAATTATCAGTGAATGTTAGATGAGAATGCTGTAGTTTAATATGGAAATTAGGGGGGTAAAATCAGATGAGTTTCATCCCTTTTATTCAAGTTTATTTCACAATATTCACTTCAATTTCCAATGTGATTCCAAAAGTACTTAAAACGGTTGCTTGGATCTTTTGAGCCAATTCATAAATTTCTTTTCCTGATGCATCTCCATAATTTACAAGCACTAAAGCTTGATTTTTATGAACTCCTGTATCTCCGTAGCGTTTTCCTTTAAAACCACAAGTTTCAATAAGCCAGCCTGCAGGAATTTTAATTTCTTCTTCGCTTACTTTGTAAAAAGGCATTGTCGGATAATTGGTCTGTATTTTTTCAAAAATAGTAGCGTTTACTACAGGGTTTTTAAAGAAACTACCGCTATTTCCAATCTCTTTTGGATCTGGTAATTTTGAAGACCTTATTTTTATAATTGCTTTAGATACATCTGAAATACTAGGAGAAGTAATGTTTTCCTCTTTTAATGCCGCTTGAATGGCACCGTAACCATCGTAGATTTTATGATTCGCTTTTGTCAATTTAAAAGCAACAGTAGTAATAATATAAGCTCCTTTTAATTCGTTTTTGAAAATAGAGTTTCTATAGCCAAAATTACATTCCTCATTAGTGAAAAGACGAGTTTTTCCAGTAGCTACTTCTACCGCAGTTACTTGGTGTATCGTGTCTTTTACTTCCACGCCATAGGCACCTATGTTTTGAATAGGGCAGGAGCCTACATTTCCAGGGATTAAAGAAAGATTTTCCAAACCACCGTAATTTTGGTCAATACACCAAAGTACAAAGTCATGCCAGTTTTCGCCGGCATTGGCAGTTACAAAAACATCGTTTTCTTGTGTTTCTTGGATAATAATCCCTTCAATGTTTAATAAAACTACGAGTTTTTTTATATCAGATAGTAAAAGCATATTACTTCCTCCACTGATAATAAATAGCTCCTTTTCTGTTGCTAAAAGCGTTTTAAGTCCTATTACAGAAGTAATTTCAACAAATCTTTCGGCATTGACGTCAATGCCGAAAGTATTGTATTGTTTTAAAGAAATGTTATGTTGTATTTTCAATTTAAGCGTTGTATAATTTTAGTGCTTCCTTTAATAATTCTACAGATCTCACTAATGCTTCCTTTTTAAGAACATAAGCAATACGTATTTGGTTGGTTCCAACTCCTGGAGTAGAATAAAACCCAGCGGCTGGTGCCACCATTACAGTTTGGTTATTAAGACTGAAACTTTCTAGTAGCCATTGTGCAAAATCATCGGCGTCGTTTACGGGTAATTCTACCACACAGTAAAATGCCCCTTTTGGAGTGGCTACTTTTACACCTTCTATTTTTTGTAATTCATTAATTAAAATATCACGACGTGCTTTGTATTCTACAATCACATCGGTAAAATAACTGTCAGGTGTTTCTAAGGCAGCTTCACTTGCAATTTGAGCATAGGTTGGAGGACTAAGGCGTGCTTGGGCAAATTTCATTGCTGTTTGCATTACTTCCTTATTTTTAGAGATGATACATCCAATTCGTGCGCCACACATACTGTACCTTTTAGAAACAGAATCTATGATGATCGCATGTTCTTCCAATCCAAAACCAGCCAATACAGAGTGGTGTTTTACTTCTTGATCATATATGAATTCTCTGTACACTTCATCAGCAATTAAGAATAAATCATGTTTTTTTACGATTTCCGCTAATTTCTCCAATTCTTCTTTAGAATATACATAACCAGTTGGATTTCCAGGGTTACATATTAAAATAGCTTTCGTTTTAGGGGTGATTAGTTTTTCGAACTCAGAAATTGCGGGTAATGCAAACCCTGTTTCTATACTGGACATTATAGGTTTTATAGTAACACCAGATGCGGTAGAAAAACCATTATAGTTTGCATAAAAAGGTTCTGGAATAATTATTTCATCACCATGGTCGCACACTGTTCCTAAAGCAAATAACAACGCTTCAGAGCCTCCTGTGGTTACAATAATATTTTGAGCATTCACATCAATATTATTTTTTTGATAGTAAGATGCAAGTTTGTTCCTGTATTGCTCAGAACCTTCAGACATGCTATATGCTAACACATTTACCTCGTTTTCACGAATTGCTTTTAACGCAACTTCTGGTGTTTGTATGTCTGGTTGGCCTATATTTAAATGATATACATTTACTCCTTTTTTCTTAGCATTTTCTGCAAAAGGAACTAATTTTCTAATTGGTGATTCAGGCATGTTGAAGCCCTTTGTAGATATCTTTGGCATGATAAAATCGATTAATATGATCACACAAAATTGCAAAATATTTTTGAATTTAATGACTTTTTTTATGTGAAATTACTGCGTTAAATAAATCATAAATATTAGGGTATTTCTTTCTCCTTTTGTATCTTAGATATCTAAAATTCTAGCATTTGAAATACATCAACTCTATTTTGTTTTTATTTCTGTTCTCCTTTGCTGTTTCCGCACAAGGGAAGTTTCATTTAACTGGCAACAAACAGAAGCAGCAGCTCTCTTTTATCCATAAAAATAATTTGATTATTATTCCTGTTGAGGTCAATGGAAAATCATTAAATTTTATTCTTGATACTGGAGTAAGTCGTACTATTTTATTCAATTTGAACCAAATTGATTCCTTGGATCTAAAGGATATTAAAAAAATAAGAATAAGTGGTTTGGGGTCAAATAAACCAGTGAATGCCTTAATGTCTAGAAACAATAGTTTCCGATTGAAAAACATCATTGGTTTACACCAAGATTTATTTTTTATTCTTGATGGTGATTTTGATTTGTCTGCAAAATTGGGGGTTACTATTCATGGAATTATTGGATATGAAGTAATTAAAGATTTCATTGTGGAAGTTAATTATTCTAAAAAGAGGATCACGTTTTATAATCCAAAAAAATATTCAAGAAAGAGATTGCGGAAGTATGAAAAAATACCATTGGTGTTTCATAATAATAAACCTTATGTCCATGTAAATGTTAAGCTAAAAAAAGATCAAGATCCTTTTTTAGCAAAATTATTGATTGATTCTGGAGGTAGTGATGCCTTATGGTTGTTTAAACAGAGTAATAAATTAATTGTAGAGCCAACGGATTATTTTGATGATTACTTAGGAGAGGGGCTCAGTGGAATTATTAGAGGGAAACGTAGTAAGGTTCATAGTATTTCTTTAGGGAAATATGAATTAATGAAGCCTACTGTGTCTTATCCAGATTCATCTGCCATCGTAATTGCTCGTAAGCAATTGGACAGAAATGGGAGTTTAGGAGGTACGGTATTAAGGAGGTTTAGAATTGTATTTGATTATGAGAATGCATCCATGTATCTAAAAAAAGGAGGGAAGTTTAACGCTCCTTTTAATTATAATATGAGTGGAATTGAATTGGTATACAATGGTCAGGTATTGGTCAAAGAAAAATCGACTTCCTTAAACTTAGATTCTAATTCTTTGACAAATAAAGATGAAGGGATAGCAGTTGTGATGAATTATAATTACAATTATGTTTTCAAACCCTCCTATAGTATATTCTCTATTCGTAAAAATTCGCCTGCCTATGAAGCCGGACTGAGAAAAGGAGATGTATTGTTGGCTATTAATAATAAAGCAGCACATCATTATAAATTGGAAGAAATTGTGCATTGGTTCTATAGTAAACCTAATAGGAAGTTTAAGCTTAAAGTTGATAGAGGTGGGCTTGAATATGAATTTTCTTTTAGGTTAAGAAAGGTGATTTAGTTTAAACGGTATGATAATAAACAAAAAAGACTCCGATACATCGGAGTCTTTTTTGTTTATTATATGAAGTAGCGCTTATTTAGACGCTTTCTTTTTTGCTAAGGCTGGGTTTTTTCCTACAATTCCTTTGATACGTAAACGCTTCATTTTTTCTGTAGCATTTGAATATACAGTAATCGTTTTAGAAAAACCTCCAACACGGTTTGTCGCATATTTCACGTCAATTTCACCTGTTTTTCCAGGCATAATTGGTCCATCTGGTTTTTTTGGAGTAGTACATCCACAACTAGATTGGATTCTAGAAATTATTAAAGGAGATTTACCGACATTTTTAAACTTAAATGTCCTTACCCCGTTTGCTTTATATTCAATTTTACCATAATCAATTACTTCAGATTCGAATTCGAACGCTGGAGCATTTGGATCAATTGTAGTTGTTGCTTTTTGTTGTGCTGTTGCTGTCAAAGTAATAATTCCGACAAACAAAAGGGTGAATAATTTTTTCATGTTTTTAGTCTTTTTTTAGATGGTAAAGTTAGTCTTTTTTTATGTTTTCAAAAAATTTTTAGTTCAGTACTATAATTGTACATTTGCGATTCTATTTGCAAATATTAGACCAAAATGAATTTAGCAACAAAATACAGCCCGCAAGAGGTTGAAGATAAATGGTATGACTACTGGATGAAAAATGATTATTTTCATTCTACACCTAACGAAAAAGAGGCCTATACAATTGTAATTCCTCCACCGAACGTAACTGGGGTATTACATATGGGACATATGTTAAATAACACCATCCAAGATGTATTAATTAGACGTGCTCGTTTAAAGGGCTATAACGCTTGTTGGGTTCCTGGAACAGATCATGCTTCTATTGCTACAGAGGCAAAAGTAGTTGCTAAATTAAAGGAGGAAGGAATAGATAAAGCGGATCTAACAAGAGACGAGTTTTTAAAACACGCATGGGATTGGACTGATAAACATGGTGGTATCATTTTAGAACAACTTAAAAAGTTGGGAGCTTCTTGTGATTGGGAACGTACCAAATTTACCATGGATGCTGATTTGAGTGAAGCCGTAAATACCATTTTTGTTGATTTATTCAAAAAAGGATTGATTTACCGTGGTTATCGTATGGTAAACTGGGATCCTTCTGCTCAAACTACCTTGTCTGACGAAGAGGTTATTTTTGAGGAGAAGCCTGGGAATTTATATTATGTGACTTATAAAATTGAAGGTTCCGAAGATGTGTTAACTATTGCAACGACACGTCCTGAAACTATTTTGGGAGATTCCGCTATTTGTATCAATCCAAACGACCCAAGATTTACACATTTAAAAGGAAAACGTGCCATTGTACCTATAGCAAACAGATCTATTCCTATTATTGAGGATGAGTATGTGGATGTAGAATTTGGTACAGGTTGTCTAAAAGTAACTCCTGCACATGATCAAAACGATAAAGTTTTAGGAGAGAAACATCAATTAGAAGTGATTGATATTTTAAATGATGATGCTAGTCTTAATAAAAACGGATTGCATTACCAAGGAAAAGACCGTTTTGTGGTTCGTAAAGAAATTACTGCTGAATTAAAAGAATTAGGTTGTTTAGTGAAAATTGAACAACATATGCATAAAGTAGGGACTTCAGAGCGTACAAAGGCAGTCATCGAGCCTAAAATTTCTGCGCAGTGGTTCTTAAAAATGGATACCATCGTCGAGCCAGCCCTTAAAGCGGTATTGGAAGACGAAGAAATAAAATTATACCCAAAACATTATAATAGCACCTATAAACATTGGTTAGAAAATATTCGTGATTGGAATATTTCTCGTCAATTATGGTGGGGACATCAAATACCTGCTTATTTTTATGACGATGGTGTGAATGATTTTGTAGTTGCTGAAACTATAGAAGAAGCAAGTAAATTAGCTTCAGAAAAATTAGGAAAAGAAGTAGCTGTAGCTGACTTAAAACAGGATCCAGATGCATTGGATACTTGGTTTTCGTCTTGGTTATGGCCTATTTCTGTTTTTGATGGAATTCGCAATCCAGAAAACGAAGACTTTAAATACTACTACCCAACAAATGATTTAGTAACCGGACCAGATATTATTTTCTTCTGGGTGGCTCGTATGATATTTGCAGGGTATGAATTTAAAGACCAAAAGCCATTTAGTAATGTTTATTTCACGGGAATTGTTAGAGATAACAAAGGTAGAAAAATGTCTAAATCTTTAGGGAACTCTCCAGACCCTATCGAATTGATGGAAAAATACGGAGCAGATGGTGTGCGTGTAGGAATGTTATTATGTGCAGCAGCTGGAAACGACTTGTTATTTGAAGAAGAATTATGTGCACAAGGACGTAATTTCTCTAATAAAATATGGAATGCCTACCGTTTAGTACAAGGATGGGAAGTTTCTGGAACAATAGCGCAACCTGAATCTGCTAAAATAGCCATTGAATGGTATGCTTCTAAATTTCAAGAAGTAATTGCTGACATTGATAAATCATTTGAGCAATACAGAATCAGTGAGGCATTAATGAGTTTGTATAAATTATTTTGGGACGATTTCTCTTCTTGGTTCTTAGAAATGGTGAAGCCAGGATATCAACAGCCTATCGACGCTGTGTCTTATAAAGCTATTATTGGATTTTTTGAAGATAACTTAAAAGTATTACACCCATATATGCCTTTTATTACAGAGGAATTATGGCAAAATATTACACCGAGAACTACAGAGGAAGCTTTGATTATAGCAGAGTACCCAACGGCTAAGGATATTGATACGGTATTATTGAAAGAATTTGGAGTAGCAAAAGAGGTGATTTCTGGAATTAGAACGATCAGAAAAGACAAAAATATTGCCTTTAAAGATACCATTGAATTGTTTGTGATGAACAACGAAAAAGCAACGACGAATTTCGATGCGGTAATCCAAAAAATGGGGAATGTTTCTGAATTGAGTTCTGTTTCAGAAAAAGTAGATGGCGCTTTAAGTTACCGTGTAAAATCAAACGAATATTTTATTCCGATGGTTGGAGCAGTAGACGTAGAGGCTGAAAAAGCAAAATTAGAGGAAGAACTTAAATATACGGTTGGTTTCTTGATTTCTGTTCAGAAAAAACTGAGTAATGAGCGTTTTGTAAACAATGCTCCTGCTAAAGTGATTGAAATTGAACGCAGTAAACAAGCAGACGCAGAAGCTAAAATAGAGACTTTAAAGTCTAGTTTAGCGGCCTTATAATAAGGAATACATATTTTTATAAAAAGCCTGTAATCGAAAGATTACAGGCTTTTTTAATACTTATTTTTTGAATACTAGAGAAAGTAGTGTCTCTTTTATTTTATTCTGGTTTTAATGGCAATTATAAAAGGGAGTTATAAATATCAATAATACTATTGCTAAACAGTTGTTCGGCACTACATTTCGTATTATACCTTCCTTACATCAATAGCCTTACCGCCGTTTAATTTTTTCTTTTTATATAATTTATATATTATTTTGGCGACATCATCTGGGGCTAAGAGTTCTCCTTTTAAATGAAACTCAATAAAACGCTGCGAAGATTTAAATTTTTCAGGTGGTACGGCACGTACTTCTGCTTGCATATCTGTATCCACGACTCCAGGGTATATATTGGCTATTTTAATGGGAAATTCCCTCTTTTTTTGTTCTTTGGAAATAACCTTTGCCATCATGTCCAACCCTGCTTTGGAAGCACAGTACATACTCCAACTTCCATAGGCATTATGAGCGGCTCCAGAGGAGATATTAATGATATTTTTGCGACATTTCCAGTGC
>Ga0209395_1001674_pt1 | contig 30623 bp, 25 predicted proteins | sample GOMGulsemesocosm_3_FD_184635 | JGI IMG/M metagenome (GOLD analysis project Ga0209395, IMG submission 184635) | Methane-oxidizing microbial communities from mesocosms in the Gulf of Mexico - GOM9D Gulf of Mexico (SPAdes) (version 2) | ecosystem: Environmental > Aquatic > Marine > Cold seeps... | reverse complement strand
ACTCCTTAGATAACCTTTAGCTTTCATGTCCTCAAGACAAGCTTGTAAATAGTGAACATTGCACTATATTTAAATATAAATTGGCGGGGAGATGTATTGATGAAGCTAGCAAAAGTGTTATTTTTACCCCTACTGCTATTAAGTCAAGTGGTAGCGAGTTCCGCTAAAATAATTTTAGCAGCCTCGTCATCGATTCCGCCTTATATTATCAGTGCCGAAAATAGAGGCATTGTCTTAGATACCACCACAGCAGCCTTTCTCTCACAAGGCTATCACGTTGAATACATATTAGCCCCCAACAAACGTGTCGAAAAATTGTTACTAAATGCTAAAGTGGATGGCATGTTGAGCAGTTCAGGTAGTTTAAACAATAACTTGTACTCCTCTGATGTATCTTTTTCTTTAAAAAATGTTGTCGTCAGCTTAAAGCATAGAGAACTTGTCATAGAGAAAGTACAAGACTTAGAGAGCCTGAATATTGTCTCCTATCAAAATTCAGGAAAGGTTATAGGCGGGGAATATCAACGGTTAATAAGCAGTAATGCTAATTACACAGAAGTGACTAACCAGAGCGCGCAAATCGACATGCTATTTTTAGACCGTGCAGATGTCATCGTCTTAGATGAAAAAATCTTTAAGTACTACCTTAATCGCTACAAGCTCAATCATAAAAAGATGCCCGAATACACAATCCATGCCATTTTCCCGCAATCCCCGCGTTATATGATTTACAGAGATAAATATATCAGAGACATCTTTAATCAAGGATTATCGACGATTAGAAGTAGCGGAAAATACCAAGCGATTGTCGATAGTTATATTGAATATTGATATAAACGCCCCTTTTTATACTGAGATAATTAAACCTGAATCAGTGACTTCACAGCACCACATAGCGCAAGCTCTTGATTCCACAGCGGTTAGAAAAATACCCGCTGAACCTACGGGTTTTATGCAAGGATGCATTTATTCAGCGAATGCAGGACGCATAAGAGCTAGCGGCTTAGATTTTTCTATTCCACTGTAAAACCAATATCTTACACTCTGTTCTCACTTTGAAGTCACGGATTCAGGTCAAAGGCAGGTTTCATACGATCGGCAATTACCTAAATTGTGTCGCTAATAGCTTTACATCCTTCAACTAATAACCTCGTGAAAGGCATAAACCAGTTTGGGAATATCTTCATCACTGAGCCTTGCCAAATTGATACGACCGCCTTGGACAATATGGATACCGTGTTTTTTAGTCAGAGAAATTTCTTGTTGGCTGGTGAGCGGTAACAGAGAAAACATACCTGCTTGTTCGGCTAAAAAAGCGAGATTACTACAATTTAACAACCGCTGCTCGGTTTCCACGACTTTTTTTCGCACTTCTTTAACACGTTTCTGCATTTGGCTAAGCTCTGCTAACCAAGTATTTTTTAAACTCTCATCTTGTAAAATGGTACGCACAACCGAGGGTCCATGATCTGGTGCATGCGAAACACTCGAGCGAACAATCGCGGAAATAGCGCGGTGCATTCGCGTTTGCTCACTCTCTTCACATTTAACAAACAGTGCGCCTGCTCTATCGCGATAAATACCAAAACTCTTGGATAGCGTGACACAGACAATAGCCTCTGGAAACCGGTCAATAATATCCCGAGCCATCTCGCTATCTTTTTCAAAAGTCTGACTAAAACCAAGATAGGCAAGATCAATCCAAGGCACTACTTTATACTTTTCCAATTGGTTTAAAAGAGCGTCAAATTGCTGCAATGACATATCAGCGCCTGTCGGGTTATGACAGACACCTTGCAACAAGAATACATCTCCAGCCTTGGCTTTAGTTAACCCCGCCAACATTGCATTGATCGTCAATTGGCTTTTAAGTGGATCGTAATAAGGTAGCGTTTGATAATTAACAGCCGCGGCTTTAAGTATCGGAATATAATTTCCATAGGTCGGGTTTTGCAACCAAACTGTCGGGGAATTGGGTAATTGAGATAACAAATCCGCCATCAACCGCAGTGCAACGGCCCCTCCTGCTGTCTGCGCTGCTATCAGTTTGTTTGCGTTGTAGCGATCACTACCAAATATCTGTTCTCCTAAAACGCTGCAGTACTCAACATCTCCTGTTAAAGCGGTATAAGCCTTAGTTTGCTGAAGTGTATTTAAGCGTAATTCGGCCTGTTTCACAGAGTTCAATACTGGAGTTTTGCCATGTTCATCCTGATATATCCCAACGGTCAGGTTTAGCTTTTCTTTGCGTTGATCCTGTGCGAAAAGCTCAGCTCCAATCATGATGGGATCGACAGGGTAATCTTGAATATCTTCGAACATGCACAATGTTTCCTTTAATTTAGGGCTGTACTTGGAATTGTCTATCGACAGAAGGGCTTGCATAACGCTATTGCTTTTTACACTTAGATAAATAGTGAATGAGATTCTGACGCCCCAATTTTCGACCTTATTTAAAATGTTAGTCAGTATTAATCTACTGAAATTTAATTGGAATTATCTTGTTTTTTACGCTAGCAATACTGATCTTTTTGAAAAGAAGCTTTCAATATAACCCGTTAAATAGAAGATTCTTACCAAATAAAGGAGAAATACGTAACATCAGTTCGCATATTCTAGATTGCAAACTTATCCGGCTTATCGTTAAAATTCGCGGCATAAAGGTAGCACAGTGATTTTAGTGTTAATTAAGTCCTTCATATTGAGGCATTAAAACCGCAAACCCTTGGGTAATTTCATTTCTGAATTTAGCCAACTCTCGACTTTCTGGTGAATCGTAAAAGCTTTGTGCCGCCTTTTTAGAGCTAAATTTGTACGCAACCATATGCCGGTAAGGAGAACTCCCTTCCAGAAAAGTCGCTGGACTGGCTATCACTAACTCGCCTGCAAATTTTTCGACTATAGGCCTTGATAAAGGCCCTAGCTGCTCGATTCTTTCGCTATCAATAATATTGTAGTGATAAATAATATAACAACTCATGAAGTTCCTCTTTAATGACCAGCATCGATAACAACTATAGTTACAGCAGTGCTATTTGCTTACTATCCATTAGACTTTTTTTAATCGTCTAGTTTACGGCTCCAATACACATTAGCGCCGTGGGGCAAACACCTTCTGACAAGTTTAAAATCCGCGCTACTTTATCATCCTCAAAACCACCGACTAACACCCCGCCTAAATCCAGATCCGTTGCTAATAAGTGAATGTTTTGACTGATGGCTCCGCTCTCCATATAAATATATTGATCGCCTCTTTTTCCAACGGGTGGTTGATCGTAAAAGTGCTTGCGCATCGTAGTAAAGTTTGCTGCAAGTATGATGATGATTGCCGCTTCATTCACCCAATTTTGCTCGCCTATCGCCATATCACTTAGCTCTAGTTTTATGTCCTGTTCGATTGCTATACCAAGTTGATGATCTAGTGAATTATATTTATAAGTAGCAGATGGTAGAGACTCCACATTCGCTGCGACGACATAAATATCCATGGGGTAGTGTCCACCAGCAGAAGGTGCTGATCTTTGATTATTTGAACCTGTATTTCCCTGTGCCGACCACAGTAACAAAGACAAATCATCAAGACTGATCGCGGTGTCAGAAAACTCGCGAATGCTGCGTCGATTTTCAATGACTTGTCTAAGAGGTCTAGAGTTAGCTATCGATACTGCGGGGAGTATTATTGTCATTTACATTCCTGTATTTTTAGTCCATTTCTGTGAGTGAGTTAACAGTAAATTCACAAACAAATCTAGCCAGAGTATTACACATAACTGATCTTTAACTAGCTTGTTCCTTGATTTTTTTCTCTATCGGTTAGTACGACGCTAATAGAGAAGCATTAAGCAAAGCCTATATAGAGACTTTCATGAAAAAAAATCTATCAAAGTTATTAGCGCCACTGTATTTAACTTCTAGCCATCTAATCAAAAGTGATAATCATTTTCAAATACAACAAACAACTGAAGCTAGCCAAATCCAGCTGTATCCGATAGCCTTCACATTGTGTAAAATCACATCCCTTCATAGTTTCAATTCTTTCAAAAGGGTTCCTATGACAATAAAAACCACCCTATTTCTCATCATAATTATATGTAGTTATTTAAGCCCCATCTCTCAAGCAAAAGAGCTCAGAATGAGCTTAGCCATCTTACCTATTCATTCATACCTAGATTCTGAGGGCAAACCTACGGGAACACTCATTGATTTAGTAAAGGCTATGGATGAGGTCTATACCTCAGGGACTTTTCAAACAAAGCAATATCCTTTTCCGCGCTCGCTAGACAATGTAATTACAGGGCGCGCCGATATTCATATCCCTTTAATTAAAGCGCCAAATTTTAGCGAAAAAGGCTTAGGTTATACCTTCGCCAGCCAAACGATGGGGGTTGTTACTTTTGTGTTATACAGCCGTGCTGATAAACCTCCATTAAAGATGGACAATTTAGATAAATACAATGTAACAACAATGCGTGGTCACAAGGCATATTTCCCTTTTGACGTCTCTGAAGATACCGGCAACGCACAAGGTTTAGGAAAAGTACTTCGCGGCAGGACAGACGGCTATATTATTGAACAAGACACTGCCGACAATTACATTAAAGCCAACAAACTTAAGAATTTAAGACGTACCAATTACGCCCAATTTGATTTTGGTGTTGTTATTCCAACGGGGGATAGACGCCAAGAAATCGATTCTATTATCTCTGATATCATTATTAAGTTAAAAGAAAAAGGCGAGATAGAGAGGATTTTTAAAGTCATTAATACACAGTTTGTAGATTGGCAGCCCTATGAGATGCCTTGGTGATCAGTATAGGGAAGTAGCGAATAAGTCCCCAGATCTTCACTGTACTTTTTTAATAACGTAAGTCTAAGCGGTCAAATCCGCGGAAGAATGGACGCGAATGGCGAGTCCTTTACAAGCGTTCTGACAAAGGATATAGATGAAACAAGATTTCATCTCCATCTAGATGAAACAAGATTTCATCTCTGGTGGCCGCTTAGCTTTCTTTGTGAACGTAAACACCCTGCGAGGGTTGCGCAAAAGGTAGCGAGCGATAACAAGACAAGGAAAAAATCTGCGAAATAGCGGAGTTAGCATGCCCCGCTTTTTGGGTACAGTGTGCACCTGTTTATGGATATTACTGGTGTAAATGAGCAGTCTAGATGAGTTAGGTTTCGCCTAATTCATCTTAATTGAGTCGATTTTTGACGTTGTATTGTTGAGCGCAGTCGTTTTGCGACACCCTCCTGCGGGGCGTACAGGATAGTTCGTGCTCTTTGTTAATGGTTTTCGTAGGTCTAAGCCCGCCAGTCAATCACAAACAATCCTTTGCGTCAGGGGCGTCTGGGACTTGTTCGCTGCTTCCATATTCTGTATTAAAATGTTATTGCATGACGAGCTAAACTTTGATAATAGAATAAGCTTTAAGCACCCCGTAGGATTGAAGCAATTATAACCGTTAAATCACGAAGAAAGCCTCTGCATCGTCTGAGGTTATTTAATCACACTTAGTGGTTTTATCGGCAAGAAATAGTTTCTAATACCAGCGCTACATATTCACTAGAGAACCCAAACTAGCCACTTTTTTTAAACGATAGACAGCATTCAATATAAACAAGTAGCAGCTCCAAATATCCCCTTTACTGCCTACCAAACTATTGATAAGTTATCTGATTTCTAAATAAAAAGGCATTACTCTTTTTTTTACAGCCTATATTTTAAAGGTTTTGATAAACAAGCTATTCATTAAATAACGAGGACGATATTGAGCTATGAAATTTCTAAATTCTAAAGCGCTTGAGTATATCAATGCTATTGATCGTTACCACTCTCTGAGAAAAGCTGCGATAAAGCTTAATGTCGACCCCTCAGCTGTCAGCCGGTCTCTTCGAGCGCTCGAAGACGTTATTGGAGCCTCTCTCATAGAGCGCAAAGGAAACGCCAGTCACCTGACTTCTGCCGGTAAAGAACTCATGACTTATTATAGAAAAATACAGTTGATGGAGTCTGAAGTACTCTCCAAGATAGATGATTATCGCCACTTGCGAGCCGGTGAAATTAAAATAGCTATCGGAGAAGGCTTTATAACTGACCTAATATCTCCTTCTCTGCAAAGTTTTTTGAGTAGATATCCAGCGATACAACTGAGTGTATTATCAGCGGGAGCCAAAGAAGCAATCCAGTTAATTGAAGACGAACAAATCGATTTTGCAGTTACCTATGCATCATCCAGTCATCCAAGTATAGAGTGTCTAGTTGAAACTCTACATCCGTTAGATATTATTGCTCCAACTAAGCATCCGCTGACAGAATTAAAAAGACCTATAAACGTCGAGGAAGCATCACATTATCCACTAGCATTAATTGATCATTCGACAGGTATGGGGCGCTTGGTACTTCTTGCAGAGGAACAGGGTGATTTTGTTTTTTCTCCCCAGCTTAAAACTAATTCTGTCGCCGTTTTAAAGAGCTACGTGAGTTCAGGTACTGGTATCAGCTTTATGCCTAAACTCAGTGTCAAGTCTGAAATTGAGCAGGGCTTAATAGAAGTCATTGAAACGACACACCCTATACTTAGCAAAGCTAAAGCCAGAGTGATGGCTAAAAAAGGGAGAAACTTACCTCCCGCTGCACAAGCACTACTAACCCATTTAAAAAACTCGACCCAGTTCCTGCGCAACGAAAATGACAAAGCGTTGTAATTATAGCAACACTTAACTTATTGCATTGTCAACACATCAAGGAATAATCTAATAACCCATTATGTTAATTCGAACAATAAAGGAATGATAATGCTACAAAAACTTAAATTAATGCGTTCTATAATGTCAAACCCTGCCAAAATTTCTATCGTTGCAGGTCTCATGCTCAGTGCAAGCTCTCTTATGGCACAGAGCATTAACCTCAGCTATAACGGCGCACCTGAAGCGGATAAAAATGCAGTACATCTTTTCGCCAGTAACTTAAAGAAAATTGTAGAGGAAAAAACCAACGGAGAGCTAACCCTAAAACTCTACCCAAACAGCATGCTCGGTGAAGAAGAAGCGCGAATGGAACAAGTGATGAGCACGCCAAGCTTGAACATTGCCTCGTTTGCTGGCGTTTCTCCTGTTTTTCCTGAAATATTTGTCAGTGCAACGCCATTTCTCTTCAATGATTTTGCTGACGCGCACTCTTTCTTTGACCAAGGCGAATACTGGAAAAGCGCACAAAAAGCATTTCTTGAACGTACAGGTACTCATCTTCTCTCCGTTGTTGAAGAAGGTGGATTCCTCGCTTTTACTAACAATCAGAAGCCTATTCACTCCCCTGCTGACTTCGATGGTCTACGCTTTCGCGCTATGGACGCCAGCCAAGTAGCTCTTTATGACGCCTTCGGCGCATCGGGAACTCCCATTCCATGGACCGAAGTCTATATGGCACTGAAAACGGGTGTTGCCGACGGTCAAATGAATCCGCCTATGTACATTATTCTTGGTAGTTTGAATGAAGTACAAAAGCACTTAACCTTAGCAAACATTCAGTACTCAGATCAGTTCTTAGTCGCTAATGGTGCCCTTTTAAGCAGCTTAAGTGATGAACATAGAACCATTTTGCAAGATGCTGCCGCTAAAGCCACTACGATGAACCGCGTTGCGGTTGAAGCACAGGTTGAAGATCGTATCAAATTCCTTGCAGAGAATGGCATGGAAGTTTACAGACCGACAAAAGAAGAATTAGCTCAGTTTAAAGAAATTGCATTACCTTCTTACATCAAATGGTTGCAAGCACAAAATATAGAGCAAAAATGGATTGATTTAGCCTTTAAAGACGTTAAGTAATTCTATTTCACCTAAAGGCCAGGCGTTCCCGCCTGGCAGAGATTATCTATGACAAATAAACGATTACTCAAAGCTTCCAAGTGGATGCTATTTGCTTCTAGTAGCGCGCTTGGTGCCAATTTGGCTGTGCTTTTTTACGGTGTACTAACACGTTATATTTTAAATGGTGCGCCTATCTGGACCGACGAGCTGGCGCGTTTTCTCATCATTGGCTCGGTTTTATTAGCTTTGAGTAATGTTTATTTAACGGATCAACACATGCGGGTATCTATCATTAAGCGCTATTTATCTAAAAACTTACATACCTGCTTATTGTACTATCGCTGGTTCGTCATATTGACCATTACCCTGATCTTTGCCTACGGTAGTTTTCAATATGCGCAATCTCTCGTAATATTCAAAACTCCAGGCTTAGGCATCAGTAAAGTTTTTCCTTTAATGATTCTACCGACAGGTTTCGCCTCACTGTTTCTCTGTGCTCTTTTTAAGGGCCCTATCACCGAGGAGCAAGATCAATGTTAATGACCATGCTGGCTGTCTTTATCGCCAATGTACTGTTAGGCCTCCCCCTCTTTATTTGTTTGATGAGTACGGCACTCATCGGTTTCTTTTTTATCGATCCAAGTATGATTTTTAGAATGATGCCCCAGCAGTTTTTTGCCGGTATCAATGTTTTTTCCCTAATGGCCATCCCATTATTCATTCTCTCAGGGAATCTAATGAATGCTGCAGGGCTCACCCCAAAACTGATTGATTTTGCCAAGGCTTTAGTCGGCCATTTACGCGGCGGTCTTGGTTACGTGAACGTTGTGTCGAGTATTTTCTTTGCTGGCGTTAACGGATCTGCAGTAGCCGACACTTCTGCATTGGGCTCCCTATTAGTTCCCGCTATGAAAAAAGATGGTTACAGCGCTTCTTACGCAGCAGGACTCACAGCGGGAAGTTCGCTTATCGGCCCTATTATTCCACCGAGTATTTTTATGATTTTATATTCTTCGGTGACAAATACCTCGGTTGGGGATTTATTTTTAGCAGGTGTTATCCCCGGGCTCCTTTTGGGTGTGGCATTTATGGTTGTTAACTACCTATATGCGCGCAACGCTAGAATAGCCGTATCACCCAACAAACCCAGTTTTGCAGGCGTTTTTAGCGCCATGATCATTGCAATACCTGCACTGTTGGCACCTTTAATCATCGTATCCAGTATTGTATTTGGTTTGGTTACGCCGACAGAGTCAGGTGTATTAATAGTGCTCTACAGCTTGTTAGTCGGCTTGCTTAGTGGCATGTTAAACTTAGAAAAGATCGCCTCTGCGATCAAAGAGACGGCCAGTTTAACTTGTGCTATCTTCGTCATTATTGGCGCGTCTTCTATCGTTAGTTGGGAGCTTGCCTACGCACAAGTTCCAAGCTCGTTCGTCAGCCTATTAACCCCCTATCTTCACAGCCCCACTATCATCTTGCTCTGTATTAGCTTGATCACTTTTATTACCGGTATGCTTATGGAGGAAGTGTCTGCACTTATGTTACTAACACCTGTATTTGCTCCGGTAGCACTACAAGCAGGTGTTGATCCAGTGCATTTAGGTATCATTATTACGATGAATATCACCATTGCACTTATTACCCCGCCAATGGGCGCATGTGTTTACGTAGCTGCAGCTGTTAGTAAAATAGAGCTTATAGACATGTTTAAATCTATATGGCCTTTTGTCGGATTAGCGATGTTGGTATTAATACTACTCATCTTTTTCCCCTCGCTAACGCTATTCCTACCGCAGGCGTTTAAATAAAATGATACAGCCTATATTTTCACCTATCACTAAAATAGAAATGCCCGTTTGGAAAACACTACGCAACATAGACATTGTTGACTGTAGAGAACCACTTGAGCCGGTTAGCTTGTCCTCACACTTAAGGATGTATCCGGCATATTTCAACTTAAGAATTGCTCACGCATTGCCCGAGTGTTTTGTGCGGGCCTCATTACTCGATAAACTTAACCGGGCTGCAAAAATGCTCCCCAATGGTATATCGCTAGTCATACTGGATGGATGGCGTCCTTTTTCAGTTCAGGAGTACTTGTTTGAAACTCTGGTGAATTTAATGAAAAAAGCCCAACCTCAATATACGGATGAACAATACCTAGAACATGCTCGAACATTAGTTTCTCCTCCGAGTGATAACCCCTTGAACCCCAGCCCCCATCTTACAGGTGGCGCTGTCGATGTCACTTTATGTGACAGTAATGGGCGCTTTTTAAACATGGGGACAGCTTTCGATGAGGCTCACGATAACTCCTGGACAAGCACACTAGAACGGTTAGTCGAACAAGGCTCCAGCCATCTGACCCAATCTCGAAACAATCGCAGAATACTTCATCATGTTATGAGTGAAGTGGGATTTTCTAACCTGCCCAGTGAATGGTGGCATTTTGATTATGGTAATCAGTTATGGGCTTACAACACTGGAGCCAGTCAAGCGATATATGGTGCAGTAACGGTAGGTGGAATAGAACAGCTTTGGAAGCATCAACTAAATTCCAAAGATAGTTTTGAGATATAAAAGTAATATCCTAACTTGCGCTTATTTTAATAGATATTCGTGATTGAGGTAGTGAAGCGCGCATTGTGGTTTAATTTTTCACCGAAAAAATCAGAAATGAGAGGCATATGTGCCTCTCATGCTAAATTTTTATTCCATTGGATTAATTTATTGATGGATAAAGTAAGCTACCGACAAAGACACTACCTACATAACCAGCACTATACGCGATTAACAGATATAGAAAGTAACGCATATAAGAAAAGAAACTCATTGCTTGAACTTTACTCATAGCAACGATGCCAGCAGCAGAACCTATCACCAGTAGCGATCCACCCACACCGACACCGTAAGTCAATGACAGCCAACTAGCAGGGCTCATTTCAACGTTAGACTTAAGCACCGCAGCTGTCAGTGGAACATTGTCTACCAAGGAGGAGATAAGCCCCATTGAGAAGTTCGCGTATTCAATCGGTAAAATTTGATAGAGCTGCACTAAAGAGTCTAAAACACCTATTTCTTTTAACATTCCGACTAACAATAAAATCCCTAAGAAAAACAGTAGCGTGTCGTATTCTATGACTCTTAGATAGTCCAGCATGTTATCTCTTTTATCGCCGCGATAAAAAATACGCCCGACTAAAAACATAATCGATAGACCAAACAAGAAGGTCAGAACGGGAGGAATTTGCGCGTATACATTGAGTAAAATAGTCGCGAGGATTGTCACTAAAAAGATAGCGGCAATACGTTTACCAACTAAATCCTCTTTCTGGCTTTTGCTATCAATTAGCACTTCTCCACCGACAGAAAAAGAAAACAGTAGACTCAGCAGCATCACGCTGAAGAATGACGGGAATGCCAACCAAAGTAAGTCTTCAATAGCCACTTTGTTATCGAGGAAAATCATTAAGGTCGTGACATCACCGGTGATCAACGCCACCCCACCCGAGTTCACAGAGAAAACCACCAGCACCGCAAATTTCAGGGTCTTTTTCGGCTCTAATTTGAGCGAGAGCACTAAGGTTATCGACACTAAGGTTGCCGTAATATTATCTGACAGCGAAGAGAAAACAAAAGAGAATAGCGCGACCAAAAATAACAGTGCTTTTTCACTGATTCTGGAGGGCAATATCTTGTAGATCATCGACTCTATCAACCCTTGATGGTTTAAATAGGCGACAAAAGTCATAGCGGCCATTAAAAATAACCATAACGTGGCTATTTCCAATAAATTTTCATTGAGTGCTAATTGAACATCTGCCTGGCTTAAGCCATGTTGCGGAAAGATAAACAACAAAATCCACGATAATGTACCTAAAAAAAGCGTCGTTTTGGCCTTATTTATATGGATAATTTCTTCTAATACGATAGTGAAAAATGCGATCACAGCGAGTGAGACCAACAAAACTTGCATGTGTAACTCCTAAGATGACAATGGAAACTAATAGTGGGTGTAATTTAAATGCGTAAGTACATATAAAGAAGTCCAATAATCATCCACACAGGCACCATCGCGCCCGCATTTTATATTAAGAGTAAGCCTAGCAAAAGAAAGTTTTTAAATTTAAATGTTAACCGCTTAGAGAGAGGGAATAATGGCCATAGATAGTAAATAACTGTTATATATTCACAACATTCCAATCAATAGTGCTGTTTGCAGATAGCTATCCACACATCACCACTGATGAGAGACCACGATACTTGGAAGGCGTCATACCTTTAAAGGTATGAAAGTGACGATTAAAGTTGGAAATATTACTAAAACCCACTTCAAAACAAATATCGGTTACCGGTATATCGGTATGTGCCAGTAAATCACAAGCGCGTGCAATGCGTAGATTATTGACAAATTCCACAAATCTTCGCCCTGTCGCCAGACGAAAGAACTTGGAAAAGTAGTTCGGTTGCATATTCATATATTCAGCCACTTCTTCAAGTTTTATATCCTGTTGGTAATTTGCAAACACATAATTCACTGCTTGATTCACCCTTTCTTGCTTTCTATCATTGCGCTGCAATGTATAACTTTCGCTAGAGAGCAATTGATAATTATCAGTAGTGACAAGCAACTCCATAATTTGAAAAAAAGCCGACATTCTCGCTAATTCACTACTTTGCGGAATTCCTGCTAACAACTTAGCCACTTTTTTAATCACTTGTGGATCTAAAAACTCTATCCCACAAACTGATTTCTGTAATAGAACATTGATAGATTTCATCTCAGGGACAAAAGCAGCCGTCGATTGAACCCATTCATCGGTAAAAGTAATGATTTTGTCGCGCTGCACAAAATTCTCATTATGCTGGGTTTCGGTTATCCAGTTATGAGGTAAATTGGGGCCTGTAAGAATCAAACTATTAGGGTAAAAATTGCCGATATAATCACCGATAAATACTTTACCTGAGCTATGAGTTATCAAGTGTAACTCATATTCTTGATGGTAGTGCCAACACACCAGCGGGTGCGGGTAACCGTGTTGCCGGTAGACAAAAGAGTGCTCTTTTTGCGGGCTTATCAATTCAAAAGAAGGTTTCTGCTGCAGTATACGACTACTCATAAACGTGGCTCCTCAGCTATTGCATTCGTCACAACAGTTCAAAATTAAAAGTTAAATCAATCTAGAACAAATATTGCAGTCAATTTCTCGCGCCCAGCTTGCCCTAGATTTATACGCAATATTTCTTTCTCAACCAAGTGGACATGACAATATGGCGCTTAATCGCAAAAAAGTCATACCAACAACTAGGCTAGTACCCATCTCAGATTAGTGGATCAACTTTGCTACCACCGCGTTTCTGGATGAGCACTCGTTAGTGTTTAACGAAGAACGCGATGGTAGCTTTTTCGGATGGAAACTCGTTATGCCTGCTTAGCAGACAGTGCCCATAAACCCGCAGTTGAGAGCAATGATCCGCCAAAAATATTGAATATCCGCTGTGTCTTAGCCGAGGACAAAACCCGCTGAGCTTTTCCTGCAAATAGGGCGTACAGTGAGGCATTGAGTGTGGCAAGCAATACAAATGTGCTGGCAAGCACCCAAAGTTGAGCATTAACGTCGGCATTTATATTGATAAATTGCGGTACAAATGCGACGAAGAAAATAATACCCTTCGGGTTCAAAGCGGTCACTAAATAAGTATTAATAAATAATTTATAGCCCGATGCTGTCTCTTTATTACTTTCAAGCGCTGAAGGTTTAACTCCTGCCATCAACAGCTTTAAGCCTAAATAAATTAAATACAGCCCACCTGCCCACTTCACCGCTTGAAACCAAAAAGCAGATTCCGCCAGCAGTGTACCTAAGCCTAACAGAGAAAGTGCAAGCGCCGTTGAGTCGCCAAGTGCTACCGCTAATATTAAAGGTATTTTTGCTTTATTACCGTGAGAGATAGAATAGCTAATCACTGTGAGTATGGTCGGCCCCGGTATCATTAATAATACGATTGACGCGCTCACAAATGCTATCCATATTTCTACGCTCATACATACTCCAATTTAATTTTTGTTATTAATCCGTAAACCTTAAACTCACAGCTCACAGCTCACAGCTCACAGCTCACAGCTCACAGCTATATTTTATCGCTTATTTTTAGGCACATAATTCAAGATCGAAACAGGCACTGTCTTCCTCACGGGGAAGCCTGCTATTTCTTTGCGATCGATGAGATGATTTAAACGGCTCTCGATAGCGCAGAGGTTTTTAAAATCTCCCATGGCCACAAAAGAAATCGCCTCTCCCGCCTCTCCCGCACGTCCCGTACGACCGATACGGTGAATGTATTCTTCAGGCTTAAAGGGCAAATCATAATTCACCACCCGGCTAAGTTTTCCTATATCGAGGCCGCGTGCCGCAACCCCAGTCGCCACTAAGTATTTAAGCTCACCTGATTTAAAATCAGCCAATATCTTTTCGCGCATCGCTTGACTTCTATCGCCATGAATCGCTTCGGCGCTAATACCGCGCTTTGCCAACTGGCTAACCAACTTGGCAGCACCGTGTTTCTTTTCGATAAAGATCAGTGCCTGATCCCATTGCTGCTCAATAATTAAATGGCTTAATAGTGCCGACTTGGTATCTTTATCAACTGTTATCAAACACTGATTGATAGTCGGTGCCGCTTTTTTGTTGCTGGAGATTGCAACTTCAACCAGGCTCTCACTGGCTTTCTTAGCGGCACCTTTATAGGGAGAGTCAGCGGCAACGCCTGTGTCAGATTTTGCAAAACTATCCGCCAACGCACGCACATCGTTACTCATCGTCGCTGAGAATAACAAATTCTGGCGCGTTGCTGGCAAACGCTCAATTATCTTTTCGATATCGCCAATAAAGCCCATATCCGCCATTCTATCGGCTTCATCTAACACTAAGCACTCTAGCTCATCATAATGCAATGCCCGTTGATAGGTTAAATCTAAAAGCCTGCCCGGGGTCGCCACTAAAATATCGACACCCTCGATTAAACGCTGTTTTTGAGTTTCAGAGTCTACACCTCCGTAAACTGCCATGCAGCTTAGCTTCAAATGCTGACTATAGGCTATAATGTTAGCTTCAATCTGGGTTGCTAGCTCGCGTGTTGGGGTAATGATCAGTGCCCGCACCCGTTTGCCACGTAATTTACGATCCTTATTAAACTTTTCGAGTATTGGCAGTACAAACGCAGCCGTTTTACCGGTACCGGTTTGTGCGGTCGCGATTAAATCTTTGCCTGAGAGAATAATTGGAATCGCTTGCTTTTGGATAGGTGTTGCAGTGTTATAACCTAACTCTGCAATCGCTTGTAAAATAGGATCAGACAATCCCAGTTTTGAAAATGACATAAGTGCTCAAAATGTATTTGGAAGAAGAGCCCGCAAGTATAACACCGCTGCTTTTATTAATGGCATATTAGTTCGACTTCGCAAATTCAATGCATTATCTACCCTTAGATCTTTGTGAGAGATTGAATAGTTGCGCAAATATTTTTTGAATCTAAATCCAGGTTTTTACCCAACTGCCCACTTAAGCAAAATGACTATTTCGGTCGTCCCTAAAAAGTAGTTTACTAGCTTGTATATTAATACCCATTACATTCGCTATTACGCTGTAGGGAGGATCTATCAGAATTAAGTGGATAACACTCATCGTCATTTTGTTTATCTGTGGCAATCTATACAGCAAAGAGCAAATTCAACTTAAGATTTCGCGTATGAGTGATAAGCAGAATACGACGATATTAATAGCCAATGCCATTTTAACAGAGGCGCTACGTCGCCATGATATTGAGCTTGAAAGCGTCTACGTACCCTCCAAGAGATCCTTGAGTTGGTCGAATTCCGGTAAGCTGGACGGCGAGTTATACAGAGTGAAAAACATTGCGCAATTAAGCCCAGAAAACACCAAAAATTTAGTGCGTATAGAACAACCTATTATCGAAATCAAGATAGCCGCTTTTACCAATAAAAACATCAAAATCAGTGATTGGAATTCCCTTAAAGGCTATAAGATACATTATATTCGCGGGCGAAAATTAATGGCGAAAAAGCTCCCTAATTTTGTCTCAGCCTCTGATATTAATACCACCAATGATTTAGCCCAAGCAATGAGAATTTTGGCCGCAGGGCGCACCGACATCGTATTGGCAGATACCACTGCCGCTAATATTTTGATTGCCTCTGATTCAAAATTTAAAGATATCCAAAAAGGGCAAGTCATACAGACTATCAAACTCTATAGCTACTTCAACCGTAAACACGCTCATTTAACGCCGCTTATTAGTCATACGTTACAAGAGATGAATGCGGATAAAACTATTCTACAGATCCAAAGTCATTTTTTATCCCCGCAAACAGCCACTGTTTTTGGGCAGTAGGTTTAGCGACAGTCATTAACTCAGCTCAACTGACGAAAGGGTAAATATCGAGTGCTGTTACTGTTGCTTATAGCTACGTAAAGGGCAATCAGTGATAATTCTTTAATACTCGCTTCGTCTAATCCATCACTGCCTATCTTCGCCAAAAGCTTTGGTTAAAAAGCGCATGACAATTTTAATCCTTTCAACATTGCGAAGATCTGGGTGTGTCAGTACCCAAAGTTTATTGGCCGCTGCCGCTTTAAAAGTAAAGAGACGCTTAATGCTTGATGTTTTCAGATCATCGGGCAAGATAGCGATGCCTAAACCGGCACCGGCCATATGCGCCATGGTGACTAAGTCGTCACTGCGAAAAATAATTTTAGTGGCATATTTTTTATCCAACCAAGTAAAAGCAGCCATGTTATTTAAGTGACCGGACGCGCCGATAAACTGATGGGCCTCTAATTCTTTTAACTCACTAGGTCGGCCATATTTCTGTAAGTATTGCGCACTGGCGTACAGCGCCCATTGGTAGCTTTTAAGCTGACGACCAACCAGAGATTCCGGTGGAGCTGAAGTCACCCGCAAAGCGATATCAGCGTGTCGATTACTCATATTAATGGCTTGATCTGAGACTAATACTTCCAGTTTTATATCCGGATGCAATAGCTGAAATTTTGCTAATAAGGGCGGTAGGTACTGATAGGCAAAATTTGTTGGGCAAGTTATTTTGACTCTCCCTTGTGGCACCAAATCTCTGCCAATGATGTGCCGTTCAATATCATCAAAACTATTAGCGACACTCCTTCCTAGCTGCGTCAGCTCTGCACCTAACTCATTCAACTGGTACTGGCCATTACTCTTTTCGAAAAGACTTGAACCCACTTTCTCCTCTAAGTCTTGAAGTCTGCGAAACACTGTGGAATGACTCAAGTTTAGCGCTTTCGAGGCAGCCATCAAATTGCCGTGTTCGGCGATAGCCAAGAAAACTTTCATCGAATTCCAATCCATAGGACTCCTTTTATCATTGTCAAAATTGCAAACTGGATTGCCATTATTGTCGATTGATTGCATTAACGCAACTTACTATGATGTTTAAAACTAACCCCCACAAGGAACTAACAATGATCGGATATACCACCGTAGGTACAGATAACCTCAACTATTCTGCGTCTTTTTATGACACTGTGCTCACTATTCTCGATGCTAAACGAATCATGCAAGCGGACGATTTTGTCGCTTGGGGTAACAGTGCTGAGCAGGCCATGTTTTCAATTCACTTGCCCGCCGATGGTAAAGCAGCCAGTGTCGGTAATGGAGTGATGATTGGGCTAAAAGCCAAAGATATAGCGCAAGTTGAAGCCTTGTATCAAAAGGCACTGCACTTAGGAGCGCAAGATGAAGGTGAACCGGGATACAGAGCCGAAGGTTTTTACGCTGCTTATTTTCGCGATTTAGATGGCAATAAACTCAATATTCACTGCATGGTTACCGACTGAGAAGGAGTCTGTCAGCTAGCGTAATGCACAACTGACACTGATATCGATAAAGATGAGCCAGACCCTAAGCTCATCTTTCCGCAGTCGGTTTTTATCACGCTAGCGCTTTACTGTCGATTGACAACATCCTGATAATTTAAAGAGAATACTATGCCCCAAATAATAGGTCATCATTTGTGTCCCTACGTCCAGCGCGTGGTCATTTTAATGCTTGAGAAAGACATTCGCTTTGAGCGAATTGATATCGATTTGGACAACAAACCAGTTTGGCTGATACAGCATTCACCGACGGCCAAAGTACCATTGCTAATCGCAGACAATGGGAGGGCACTGTTTGAGTCGCAGGTTATCTGCGAATATTTAGATGAAATATCCCCAGGTTCAATGCAACCTACTGATAGTTTTGAAAAAGCTAGATTACGGGCTTGGGGGGAGATAGGCACAAATATTCTCAATATAATTGCCCAGTTGATCTATCGAGATAGCAACCAAAGCCTTTTTGAAAAGAGTATTGCTAAGCTATTGCAACAATTACGGCAGGTAGAATCAGAACACTCAGGCGCCAGCTACTTTGCTGGAAATCAATTTTATTTAATTGACGCTCTCTACGCCACGCTGTTGCGTTATATGAAAGTAGTACAGCTAGCCACGGCGCAGCCTCTTTTGTTGCAGTTCCCTAAATTAGTCACCTGGCAGATAAACTTATCGATACGACCTTCAGTAATAGCAGCTGTTCCTTTAGAGTACGATCGATTATTGATCAACTTCATCACTAGCAAACCAAGCTATCTAGCACAAACGCTGACCAACAGCTAAGGAAAAACCCTCAGTGAAAACTCACGATTTCGGTCAGCGAAGCTAGCCTGAGGAGACTAACCTATTTTTAATGGCCAATATCCGTGTTAAGCAGTAATATTGAAGTGCCATTTATCGCTATTCAACCCGATCAAAATGGCACACTGATTGGCCATCTCATCAAGCTTCCCTTATTATGTAGACGCTCGCTAGCTCTGTCTCTCATCTAAAGAGTAGCAATCATCTTCCTTAAGTTAGCTTTATCTACGTAAGTACCTTTGCAAGCATCAATTTACTGGACGCTGAAAAGTACTTGAGTCACAATCTTGTCATTATTCTAATTTCAGCAGTTGTAGCATTGAATCTAGGATTTTTACAGCTTTTGATGGTTCATGTATCGGCTGCTACCTTGCAACCCTCATCTCAACCATGCTGTCATTAGCTTTACTAACAATAAACCATCATTCAGGAATCCCCAATTTATGACAACCTCAGATAACCCGATAGTAATTAGCGGCGCCGGCCTCTGGACTCCTGAACACAGTATCAGCAATGAAGAGCTAGTCGAGGCATATAACGGTTTTGCGAATAAATTTAATCGTGAAAATGCAGGCGATATAGCGTTGGGGAAAACGCTGGAAAAACCCCTTTCCAGTGCAGAATTTATCACCAAAGCTTCAGGTATTAAAAGTCGTTACGTTTATGCCAAAGAAGGCATTTTGGATATAGAGCGCATGCGCCCTTTGATTCCTGCGCGCGCTAATGATGAAGTCTCACAGCAAGCTGAAATGGGCTTAAATGCAGCGCGCAAAGCGATGGCTGCCGCAAAAAAACAAGCGGCTGATATTGATGCCGTAATTGTTTCTTGTGCTTATACGCAACGCTCTTACCCCGCTATTGCGATAGAGATTCAAGAGCAACTAGGCATTCAAGGTTTTGGCTTTGATATGTTAGTCGCTTGTTCTGCAGCGACTTTTGCGTTGCAGCGCGCCTATGAAATGGTCAAAGCGGGCACCGCTCGCTGCGTACTCGTGGTAAATCCAGAACTAACGTCACCTCAAAACAACTGGCGAGACCGCGACAGCCACTTTATTTTTGGTGATGTAGCGACAGCTACCTTGGTAGAGAGTGCAGCGACTTGTACATCACAACACAGTTATGAAATATTAAGTACTAAAGCCGTCACTCGTTTCTCTAATAATATTCGCTCAAACTTTGGTTACCTTTCCTACGCTGATGACACCGATCCATACGGTGAAGACAAATTCTTTATCCAAAATGGGCGCAAAGTGTTTAAAGAAGTCTGTCCAATGGCTGCTGAGCATCTAACAGATCAATTACAAAGTATCGGGGTTGAAAACGCCGAGGTTAAACGCTGGTGGTTGCACCAGGCCAATATCAACATGAATGTTCTTATTGGCAAGCGCTTACTAGGGCGTGAAGCCACCAGCGAAGAGGCGCCAATCGTCTTGGATAAATTCGCTAATACAGCCTCTGCAGGTTCGCTCATCGCCTTTAATCTTCACCATGAAGATCTACAAGCCGGAGAGCTTGGAGTGATATGCTCCTTTGGTGCCGGCTACTCCATTGGTAGTTTGATCTTACGCAAACGCTAATAGGCTGACCTAATACTGCAAGTTATAGACTCTGCTAAAACGTAGAACTTGAGGTGTTAGGCTCCCCCGCTAATACAGCAGACTCTGTTTCAGAAAAATCAAAAACGGGCTGCTCTTCAAGCTTAAAATATGCCATTAACTGCGTTAGTTGCGACGCTTTGTCATTGAGCTGCAAAATGGAAGTCGATGTTTCACTCACTAGTTTAGCATTCTGATTGCTTATTTTTTCAAGTGTAGAGATAGAAAGTTGCGCCGTTTTTATTTTATTAACTTGTGAGATACTGGCATTGTTAATGTTTGTCACTGAGCTTGTGGTATCAACTAAAGCCGTGTTAATTTGCTGCAATGAAGCCCCTGTTAGCTTTACCAGCTCACTGCTGCTAGAAATATTTTTAGAGTTTTCATTGATCATACGTCGCACGTCTTTTGCCGCTTGCGACGTTCTATTAGCGAGCACTCCAACTTCACGTGCCACCACAGTAAAGCCCTTTCCTCCCTCTTTAGAACGGGCGGCTTCGACGGTGGCGTTTAAAGCCAGTATTTTTGATTGAAATGATATGTCGTTAATAACATTTATTATTTCTGTAATTTTTACGCTCGATTTTTGCATATTATGCATAGCTTCAACGGCTGACTTTACAATATCTAAGCCTGCCTTAGCTTGAGATAAAGATTCAGTCACTTTGCTCTTAGCGTTTTCTGCGCTTTGCACATTTTCTTGTACATGCAGGGCCAGCTGCTGCATTCCCTTAGTCGTTAAATGCAAAGCAGAGACCTGACTGGCTATTTGACTATCTAATTTCTGCCCTCTTAATACAATATCACCCGCTCCCGATTGAACCACGTCAGTCATATTGTGAACGTTACCCACTGTTTGTTGCAGATTACTTAGCGTGGTTTGAATCGCCGTTATAATGAGCGCCAGCTGGCCTTGGAACTCGTTTGAAATCTTTTGTTTAAGGTACCCTCTACTCATATCAGTTGAGACTTGTACTATTTCAATGACGGCGGCTTCAATCGCATCCATTGATACATTAATATTGTTTTTTAGCAGGGCTAAATCACCGGCCACCACAATTTTAACTCTGTGGTTAAAATCTCCTTTGGTGGCGCTATTCATCACCGAACTAATATCAGTGATCGCACTATCAATGACCACCATAGTATCATTGGCGCTTTTTACAGAACTTAAGAAGCTCCCCTCTAATCCGGTAAGATCTGCCGGCTGCTTGAAATTACCGAGTTGTAAATTTGCCAGTACTTGTAAAATACGACTCATGCCCTTTTCGATGTTGTCGCAACTGCGGTTAACCGCTTTTTTTAAATCGGCAAAATCGCCTTGTGCATTGCCACTGATGCGCGTTTCAAAATCTCCATCAGCTAATGCTGAAGCCACTTTGGTCACTTCTTGCAATGTTCTTTGCTGGGCATTGAGCATTTTGTTGATGGAGTCTCCCACTTCTCCTATTTCATTATTAGGCATATTTTCAATACGAAAATTCAATTTTCCACTTTCGGCTATCTTGTTCAGCGTGTGACGCAAGGCAATAACTGGCACAGTGATAGAGCGAAATATATTTAACAAGAAAAATAAAATAAGCGCTGCTAATACAAAACTGATAGTTGCCTGATTTAACACACTTTGCCCTGATAGTTGATCGATAGTGACTGTGATATGCTTTTCTAAGGTCTCTATATCGTCTTCAGCATTGTGTACCGCTTTGCGCATTTGCGCGCGCAAGCCTAATTTTTCGTTTAATCCTTTGGTGATATTTGCATCAACTAATGCCTCAAATTTAGTACTGTATATTTTAAGCGTATCCAAAATCTGGGTTTTTAAAGAATATTCAAACTTGGTAAGATAAGTATTGAATTTAAAGAGACTGAGCCTGGTATTAAACTTTTCTACAAAGTCCACTTCATGTCTTAACATAAAATCTTTTTCATGACGCCTGAGCATCAACATATCGATGGTTAATTGCTTAGCACTGTGACTTGCTAATAACTCTTCAATCTGATGGACTGATTCTCGTAACTCCCCGTATATCCCTTGAGTAGGACTCAAGCCAATGGTTTTATCTATTTCTGACATCGATGAAAATTGCAGCGCGTAAATGTCTAATTTTTTATTCACTTCCATGAGTAATTCTTGGTTGGAATGACCACTGCTAATTAAATTTTCCAACGCTCCTGTCTGCTGTTTTATTCGCTGAAATGTATTGTCAAATTTTTCAACATACTTGGTATTTTTACGCGCGAAAAAATCTTTTTCATGACGCCTTAAGCTCAGCATACTATTGTTTATTTTTAACAGCAGCAGCCGCTGCTCGTTGTACTGTTCAATCTTTTTTGAACTAAAATAATTAGAGCCAACGATTAACAGAACTGAGCCAAGGACCAACATAATCAAAAGGTAGAATTGCTTTTTAATCAACATTGCAGCTCCTAAACTAGGACGTATAATTATTATTAGATTAAAAAAGTATAGTTGAGTATCAATAAAAAAATAGCTTAAGACTTAACTTTCACCGCCAAATATTATGTGCAACAGTTACTGAATTTAGTGGCGCGCAAATTCTAACTACCCGCACCACCAGTTAATGGGATTAATTAAGTTTATCTATAAATGTACAGGCAACTACTTTGCCATTACGCAAGTCATTAGGAGCGGCGGTAAGACGTAATAGTTGTGTTAGCACTAGCGTTGCAGATGCACAGTTTTGTATCCTATATTACAGAGGCTTTACTATGCTCAATGACGGCTTAAGTTATGAGTACCGGTTGTCGATTCCCCAAGACAGTAACTAATGTGCGATAACTGCTATCGGTAAAATGATTCTAAAACTTGTCCCTCTGTTTAATTCACTTCCCACTTCAATTTTTCCATTAAGCTTGTCCGTGACTAAGGTATTGACAATACTCATCCCTAGCCCCGTTCCCCCCTTTCCCCGTCTCGTTGTAAAGAATGGGTCAAATAGCCTATTAATCACATTTTTTGGCATGCCTTTACCGTTATCAGTAAAAATAATGACGACACTATTCACACTGATTTCTGTGCGCAGCTCTATCAACCCCGACTGCTGGTCTTCAAATGCATGCAAATTGGCATTATTAATCAAGTTAGTAAATATTTGGTAGAGAATACCTGGATAGCTACGAAAATTAATGTACTGTTCAACACTATTCCTAATTTCAATATTTTTGCTGCTAAAGGAAGGTCTCAAACTATTGACGATATCTTCAAAATTTTTATGTAAGTTAAAATTGCACACAACGTCTTGATGCTGCTCAGCAGAAACTAACTTGAAAGATTGAATGAGTTCGGCACTTTTATCCAAACTAACATTGATAGAATGGGATAAAGATTCAATTTCTGAAAAGTATTCCAGTAAGTCAGATTTCTTCATCTGTGAGTTATTAAATAGCTTTAATATCTTCTGCGTTTGTTTTTCGATATGCGATACACCAGTGATGGAAACACCGATGGGCGTGTTTAACTCGTGAGCGACGCCAGTCACCATATTCCCTAACAGCGCCATTTTTTCCGAGTTTATCAACTTTTCTTGGGTATCATTCAAGGTATTAATAATATCATTTAATTCATTATTCTTTTTTTCTATTAATGCGTGATGTTGAGTGTAAATCTGCTCTTTTTGCTGTTGTAAATCTAGCTCCTTTTCCAGCTCATTAGACTTCTGGTTGTACTCAAACATTTTTTTCAGATTGGTTTTGGCTTTATTGAGCGCTTTTACCATTTCATCCAATTCATCACTATGACGGGGCTTCTTTCTATTTAAAATAAGCGGTGTATATTGCTCATTAGAATCTAGCGATTCCGAAAACTTAGCCATACTGGTCAAGTGCTGGGCGACAAGATAATAAAAGATGGCAAATATAAAAATAGAAACTGAGAAAGTTTTCAGCGTTTGAAAGATTAAAATCAACAACAACCGATCAAGTAAGTCATCGTACAGAGGATCCAAACTTATACTGACTTCTAGCTCGCCTATAAGTAGCCCTTCTCCATCATTGATAAAGCTTAAATCGAAGACTTTAGTGGTTAAATTTTCATTAATTGAGGTTTTTAGCGCTAACAAAGTGCTTCGTTCTGATTCGGTGATAGCGGTAATGACTACGCTTTCAACATTTGGTAACGACAGCATTCCAGCGCCTATAATATCCGTCTCCTCCGTATCTATATCCCAAATACTACTGCTAAGACTCTTGTTGTAGCTTAAATAAATTTGCTGAAATTGTTGCTCTATCTCACTTAACCCAAGTTTATAGTCGGTGTATAGTTGATAACTGGCTTGCACAACTGTAAATAGTGAACTCATCAATAACACCGCTATCAGCATTCGTCTTCCCAAGCCTTTTTTTTGACTTAAGCGAATCGAAGTCAATAAGTTCGAATAAGGGCTATTAGGATTGCTTTTTATAGCGCGATTTATTTCAATTCCATTCATGTAGTAGCGTCTTCAAGTTTATCAGTCTCTGTGAATATTGTTGAGCACAGCGACAGAGGATTAGTTGAGCCGTTCTATTAACAACGAACACACCGAAAACTCATTAAAAGCCATGCTTTTTCATGATTTTAGCAAGCGTTCCATCATCTGAAATCTTATCTAAACCTCGGTTGAAATCGGCCATTTTTTGCTGGTAATCCACTGCTTTTTTTGAAAGCACTAAATACTGAGATTTTTTCTCTAGTGGAGGATCTATCCATTCGATAGCCCCTAAATGCTCAGACAGTTCGGTGAATACAATGTATTGGGCTAATTTTTTATCGATGAGAGCCAAATCAATACGCTTATTGACCAATTTACGCAAATTCAATAAATCGCTACTGACATTTTTGGTATTTAATTTTGCTTCGTCAAACCCCTTGGGGTTCACATATCCATTGACGATGCCTATTGAATGATTACTCTGTTTCAGCGAGGCATAATTTGTGAAATCTACTGGGCTATTTTTAAGCTTGTAAAAGCCAATTTGGTTTGCAAACATCGGTTTTGAAAAAACAAACCATTGCTCGCGATCTTCAGAGTGCCAAGGGGGAAACATGCCATCATATTTCTTACCATTTCTAGCCAGATTTTCTGCCCTTACCCAAGGATAAAAATCCACTTTCACCTCATATCCTTCCGTTTCAAAAGCGGTAGTAACAATTTCAGTAACCGGCCCTCTATTGAATAAAGCGGCACCGTAATAGGGCGCGTACTCGGCAGAGGTTAAGACAATGCTTTTATTCTCTGCCTGGCTCATTGCTGGTGCAACGGTCAATGCTAATACCAAGAAAATTCTCATTAAAATCATTCTATTTCCTTTAGTGTTATTTATAAGAGCTTTACTTAAATAGCGCTTGTTAAACTTTTAAAAACATTCAATTTAGCGGCTGAAAAATGAATAGATATCGACTTAAAATAATGCTGACAGGAGGGTTATATAATTAATTTCAGTGGCAGCAACAGCCATTTGATAACGCTGGGTCGATTGTCTGTGCATCCTCCTTGTCTTTCATGCTGCGTTAAGAATAGTACAAATTATGTATATCACAAGAGATAGCAAATATTTCCTAGGGGCGAGATCCTCACATTAAAAGCAACGCATAAACCGATGTGAATCATAATCTTAAAGGTCAATTTACAAAATTTTCAGTAAAAAAATCGTCTAGTTGTGTATGTTTTAATCACTGTTCACTGCGGTTGTTTAATCAACTACAGTTGCAAACCTGAGAAGGAGTATTGAATAAAAATCCCATCCTCTCTAATTATTGACGGTCGTCTTTGCGATGAGAGCCCAAATAGCAGACCTTTTCGGCCTGAGTCAAGTGACTCAAAGAAATCACTAACTCGTGAACAAAAACACCCCACCTATTAAACCCATACCTACTAAAATTTGTACTTGCCCCTTAGCTTATATTCATCCACAATCGAATATTCACACCTAATTAAGGCACTTTTCTTTATTATAATTTACAATAGCGCTAGTGATATATTCAAAGAGTTGTAAAAAGCAACAGCCTATTACATCTCCTTGAAAGGAAAACCTTTAGCTAAGGACATGCAAATAAGTTCAACATTATCTCTAAGGACTGAGAAACGGTTAGATACGGGAAAATTGGACTGTGGGAATAATAACTTCTTTACCCGCTGTTTGATCAATGTATTTACCCTCACTAGATTCTACCTTCGAGGCATTCGGGGTAGCCAGAGGACTTGATCATCGATGATTACTGGGCAATTATCTGCCGAGAATCGATACCTAATCCTCGCAATTCTCTGTACTGCAGAGGTGCTTTGCTCTTGATATATGTCCGCATAATTACCTCATCAATGTAATTTTATTAAGATCTGTTCTGTAATGGATTTTGATAGGGAGTGATTTCAGTGTCTGCATCAACCCATCTTGCCCAATATTCAGTAACGGTAGAACAAGCCCGTACTTTTATTATCGAAAATTTAGCAACACCTGAGATAATCTATAACACCGCCATCAATTTTAATGTCACTGCGCAGATGCTCGCTGAAATAGTCGGTGGTATCACGACAGATGATGTGGTTAATTTCTTTAATTTTATTGGTCTAGATGGCAATGCACTGCTAGAGACGAGTACAGGGGTGGCTGACAAAATTGATGATGGGCTAACCATTGACGATAATGACGATAAAATAACCATAAGCACAACAGATTATACAGGCTACAACAATAGCGCTGGCTCTGTTTTAACAGGATTGAGCGATTTTCGAGCTGATACTAGATTTAATGACGTAGACGGTGAAGGTTACACTGTTGTTGTTATAGATACTGCGTTTGATCTCGATCACAGTTTCTTTGGTGCTGATGCAGACTTTAATGGCGTCGCAGACAGGATTCTCTATCACGAAGATTTTACCAATGAAGGTGATGGTGCCAATACTACCGACCCCACCCAAAATCATGGTACTCATGTCGCTTCAATTATTGCCTCCTCAAACAGCAATAACCCAGGGGTAGCTCCTGGTGTAAATATTATTACTCTTCAGGTATTAGCCGAAGATGGTGGCACTGCTGGTTGGATCCAAAAAGCGCTTGAATGGGTGGTCGATAATGCACGGGAATACAACGTCGTGGCTGTCAACATGTCACTGGGGGATGATTCAAATCATACCACTAGAGCAACTAGCTGGGCCAGTGATGAAATATCTCGCCTCTCTGAACTAGGTGTAGTGACGGTTGTCGCATCCGGCAACGACTACGAAAACTACAAATCAGAAGGCGTCAGCTACCCTGCTGCCGATCCTAATGCAGTCTCCGTTGGCGCTTTAGTGTCCAGCGGCATTAACAGCGACACATTTGCTAGCTTTTCACAGCGCAGTGATACTTTGACTGATATTGTAGCCCCTGGAGCAGATATCACCGCTGGGAATGTCGGCGGTGGTTTAATTACGTTGAGTGGCACGAGCATGGCTGCTCCATTTATCGCAGGGGTTGTAGCGCTTGCGCAGCAACTGGCCAATAAAACCATTGACCGCTCATTAAGCGTGAATGAGTTTGTCAGCCTGATGCAACAATCAGCGGTGGTCATTCAAGACAGCGAAATAGCTGATGGTGTACCAAATACTGGCGATAATTTTTTCCGTATCGATGTGCATTCGCTCGCAGAGCAGATTTTGCAAATGGGCAGCGGCGACCCTGTTATAGATGATCCTGTTACTCCTACACCGACGCCTACTGACGATATACCTAGTGATTCCTCTACCAATGCTGCGATTGCAGTAGGGGCCAGTGTTATTGGGGAACTGACTGAGGGAGACGAAAGTGATTGGTATGCCATTACCCTCACGGCGGGTAGTAGCTATAGATTTGCGCTAGATGGAATAGCACTTGCCGATCCGTATTTAAGACTATTTGATAGCGCTAGCAGTTACTTAGCCTCCAATGACGACGCCAATAATACATTGAACTCAGAGCTAGATTATACGGTAGCGACCAGTGGTACTTATTACTTATCTGCAGGGTCCTACCAAGGTAGCGGGACCGGCAACTATACGCTCAGTGCAGTGCAAACTTCGATCGTAGATGATGAGCCTGATACAGGCAATGGAGCAGTGGGTCAATATACGGGTAACATTGACTACAGTGGCGACAGTGATCGCTATCTGGTACAACTGGCAGCAGGCTCCACCTATACAATTACCCTCTCAGGTACTTCGAGTAATGCCGGAACCCTCAGCGATCCACTGCTACAATTATTAGATGCAAATTTAAATTTAGTGCGCAGTGACGATGATTCAGGCACCGGCTATGACTCCTCCATTGAATTTACCGCAAGCCAATCGGGAAACTATTATGTGGTTGCTAACGGATACGGCAGTTCAATGGGTAGTTATGTCTTGGATATCTCATTAAATGCCAATGCTGATGCCATCCCTGACAATATATCAACCGGTTTTTTAATTACCGACGGACAACAGCTAGCTGGCACTATTGATTTTGAGTATGACTCCGATTGGTATGCCGTATCCCTTATTGCAGGTACTCAATATTCCATGTCACTGTCTGGCGCACCCTCGAGCTCCGGCACTTTAGCCGATCCAAATCTAAAACTGTATGATCAGCAAGGTAATTATGTAACAGGCAATGATGATGGTGGCACGGGTTTAGATTCAGAGCTAAATTACTCACCGTCAACCTCAGGTACCTATTACATTTCGGCAAATAGCTACAATAACGGTACTGGGACCTATTCACTGCAAGTACAGTCAAGCGGTTCAGATATTGGCTCCGATGTATCTACAGCATCAACAGTGACACTAGGTACTGCTGTTTCTAGTAGCATTGACACTGCTTACGACTCCGATTGGTTTGGTATTAGCCTAATCGCAGGAACACAATACACCATCAATTTAGAGGGTGCTGAGACCGGCGGGGGAACACTGAATGATCCATTGTTAGGTATATATGATAGCGTCGGCAGTTTTCTCAGCAGTGATGACGACAGTGGTACTGGACTCAATTCCAGTTTAGTCTTCACACCACAAAGTACCGATACCTATTATATTGCTGCCAATGCCTATAGTGACGGTACTGGTAGCTACCAACTCACGGTCGCAGGAAATGGAACTTCGACAAGCTCCCTACAGCCGGGAACATTCATTAATGACAGTCTTGATGGCAGTTCAGATTCAGACACATTCCAAGTAGAGCTAGTAGCAGGGACCCAGTATCAAATGAATGTATTTGGCGCTCCCAGTGGTTATGGCACAATGCTAGATCCTTTCATTACTGTACAAAGTGATAGTGGATCCTTTTTTACAGCGGATGACGACAGCGGTAACGGCTATGAAGCCTATCTAACATTTACTGCCACAGAAAGTGGCTCTCATGTCGTTACTATCGGCACCTTTGACTTTTCCAACGGTAGTTACCAACTCACTTTTGATTATTTATAGTAGCTGTGACTTTATGAATGTATTTAATCGAAAAACCAGCATAACCTTACTCACTTTAATTGCCGCAACTATTTTACACGGTTGCGGCGACCAACTGACAGCGGATGATAACAGTCTAGCTATTAATGTGCAGACTGATTCAAACTCAAATGAAGCGCAGCAGTTGTTAGTAACCATGCAGAGAGTAGCTGGACGAATACATTACAACATTTCCACTGTCGTTACTAATGGCTGTTATTCAAAGGGGAAAGTGACAGAAAACCACCTGAAAAACAATGTTCTCGCTTTAAATGCCATCATTAATTATAAATCTGGTATTTGTTCGCAAGCGCTTAAGAAAATCAAATTCAAAGGGAAGTTATCATTGGAGGCTAGCGACTTTGAAAAAATTACCGTCAATATAGCCAACGCTAGAAATAAAACCAGTATTAAAAAAGTAATATCGATACCAAAGTAGTTACTAGAATATCTATTAAAAGCTAACCAAAGAGCTTGTAAGCCTAGTTTTTTAGCTGTTTAAAATTGATTAATCCGATAAATGCATTCAAAAATGTGGGAATGTGAAGCAGTGATATTTAACTGCGTTAAAAGCTTGGCGATGTTCTAACTATCCATTGTAGAGTTCCCACATTAGCATCGACGCTAAATTGTTTTACTGACAATTTAAGCTTCGCTAAATATTGCTGTCTGCGCGCCGCTGCGGATAAAAAGTGGATGGGATCAGGTGGGTTCAATTCGCTATGGTCAGCAAACATAAATCTGCCTGAACGAAAAAAACCCAAGCACTTAATAACACTTGGGGTTTCTCACAATAAAAGCTTGGCGGGCTATCAATGCAGGCGCGAGCACCATTTTTGTTGGTTCTACAATGGGTTGAAAACACGTTTTCAATCGCTGCGCGATGCCTTCGGCTCACCAACGCCCGTGCTTAATGAAAGCGCAAGCGCTCATGAGATTATCGATAAAAGCAATGCTTTTAAAACATCGATAATGCTCCGGGTACAAGGGTTGTTAGTATGCCCCGCTCCTTGGGTACACATGGGGTAGGCGGCGACAAGTCGCCCTCTTTGTTTCTA
>Ga0209395_1001673_pt1 | contig 30627 bp, 37 predicted proteins | sample GOMGulsemesocosm_3_FD_184635 | JGI IMG/M metagenome (GOLD analysis project Ga0209395, IMG submission 184635) | Methane-oxidizing microbial communities from mesocosms in the Gulf of Mexico - GOM9D Gulf of Mexico (SPAdes) (version 2) | ecosystem: Environmental > Aquatic > Marine > Cold seeps... | reverse complement strand
GGTTCTAAAGTTTACATGCAACCAGCTTCTGAAGGTACAGGTATCATCGCCGGTGGCGCGATGCGTGCAGTACTTGAAGTTGCAGGCGTTCAGAACGTATTGTCAAAAGCATACGGTTCTACTAACCCAATCAACGTAGTTCGCGCTACTGTTTCAGCTCTAGCGAATATGAAATCGCCAGCAGCTGTAGCAGCAAAACGTGGCAAAAGCGTTGCTGATATCTTGGGGTAATTGAACATGGCTAAAACAGTAAGAATAACTCAAGTTAAAAGTTCTATAGGTCGTTTACCGAAACATAGAGCTACATTGAAAGGTCTTGGTTTACGTCGTATCCGTCATACAGTAGAGTTAGAAGATACTCCTTCTGTACGTGGAATGATTAATCAAGTACATTACATGATTAAGGTGGAGGATTAATAATGCATTTAAATACTTTATCTCCTGCACCAGGTGCTAAGAAAGCCAAGAAACGCTGTGGTCGTGGTATTGGTTCAGGCATTGGTAAAACAGGTGGTCGTGGTCACAAAGGTCAGAAATCTCGTTCTGGCGGTAGTGTTCGTCCTGGTTTCGAAGGTGGTCAAATGCCATTGAAACAGCGTTTACCTAAATTTGGTTTCACGTCACGTAAATCTTTAGTTCGCGCTGAAGTACGTTTACATGAACTAAATTGCATCACAGGTGATGTTGTCGATATTCATGCGCTTAAAGACGCTAACTTAATCACACGTAACATTGAGACAGCAAAAATTATGTTGTCGGGCGAAATTACTCGTCCAATCACTGTTCGTGGCTTAGGTGTTACTAAAGGTGCTCGTGCGGCTATTGAAGCTGCCGGTGGCAAGATCGAGGAATAATATAGGCTATGGCTACACCAGGAATGGCTTCTCAAAAGGGAAGTAAAGGCGCAGGCGGACTGTCTGAGCTGAAACAAAGATTATGGTTTGTGTTCGGGGCATTAATTGTCTTCCGTTTAGGATCATTTGTGCCAATCCCTGGTATTGACGCCTCTGTATTAGCTCAGTTGTTTGATCAGCAAAAGGGTACCATCGTAGAAATGTTTAACATGTTCTCTGGTGGTGCACTTGAGCGAGCCTCTGTATTGGCGCTTGGTATTATGCCGTACATTTCAGCTTCTATTATTATGCAATTGTTAACGGTGATTCACCCGGCAATGGCAGAATTGAAAAAAGAAGGTGAAGCTGGACGACGTAAAATCAGCCAGTACACCCGCTACGGTACTTTAGTACTTGCGACTGTACAAGCTATTGCAATTTCAAACAGTTTACCTGGAATGATGCCTGGTCTAGTATTAGATGCAGGTTTTGGTTTCTACTTTGCCGCGGTGGTGAGTTTGGTTACTGGTACCATGTTTTTAATGTGGTTAGGTGAACAAATTACCGAACGTGGTATAGGAAACGGTATATCTGTTTTGATTTTTGCTGGTATTGTTGCCGGTATGCCTTCAGCTGTTGGTCAAACAGCTGAAGCTGCGCGTCAAGGTGAATTGCACTTATTAGTATTATTGTTAATCACAGTGATTATATTTGCAGTAACTTTCTTTGTGGTGTTTGTTGAGCGTGGTCAACGACGTATCGTTGTTAACTATGCTAAACGTCAGCAAGGCCGTAAGGTTTTTGCAGCACAAAGTACACATTTGCCACTTAAAGTGAATATGGCTGGAGTTATTCCACCTATTTTTGCTTCAAGTATGTTGTTGTTCCCTGGCTCAATTGCGAGCTGGTTTGGACAAGGCGATGGCATGATGGCTGATATCCTTCAAGAAATGTCTATTGCCATTTCTCCGGGTCAACCTCTTTATGTGATGTTGCTTGCAGCAGCGATAATATTTTTCTGTTTCTTTTACACGGCATTGGTTTTCAATCCGCGTGAAACTGCAGATAACCTGAAAAAATCTGGTGCGTTTATTCCTGGGATCCGTCCTGGTGAGCAAACGTCTAAATATATAGATAAAGTAATGACACGTTTAACCTTAACAGGTGCGTTGTATATTACCTTTATTTGTTTGGTTCCTGAATTCATGATGATTGCCTGGGATGTTCAGTTTTACTTCGGTGGAACATCGTTATTGATCATTGTAGTGGTTATTATGGATTTTATGGCTCAAGTACAAACTCATTTGATGTCTCATCAATATGACAATGTACTTCAGAAAGCAAACCTAAAAGGCTACGGCCGGTAGGATTGCCTACGTTAACTCTCTATAATAGAGAAGCGGAGTATTAAATGAAAGTTCGTGCATCCGTAAAAAAGATTTGCCGTAACTGTAAAGTTGTAAAGCGTGCTGGTGTTGTTCGTATTATTTGTATCGAACCAAAACATAAGCAACGTCAAGGTTAGATCTTTAAGAAGTGGCATTATGTAGATAAGTCTGTATAATGCCGCTTCGATTTGCAAAAATTAGTCGCTGGTTGAGTATCCTAACGGGCTTTTCAACCGGTTAATTTTAATCTTAAATAGGAGATGTGTTAGTGGCCCGTATCGCTGGCATTAACATCCCTGATCGTAAGCATGCAGTAATCGCCATTACTGCGATTTACGGTATCGGTCAAACTCGTGCAAAGTCAATTTGTGCGGCGGCAGGTATCGCTGAATCAACGAAGATCAGTGAATTAGACGAGGCACAAATTGATGTGCTTCGCGCAGAAGTGGATAAATTTACCGTAGAAGGTGATTTACGCCGTGAAGTTTCAATGAACATTAAACGTCTTATGGATTTAGGTTGTTTCCGTGGCATTCGCCACCGTCGCAGTCTTCCTCTACGTGGTCAACGCACAAAAACAAATGCGCGTACCCGTAAAGGTCCTCGTAAGCCAATTAAGAAGTAAGAGGAACTAGACAATGGCTAAAACACCTGTACGTACGCGTAAACGCGTAAAAAAACAAGTTGCTGATGGCATGGCTCATATCCATGCTTCTTTCAACAACACAATCGTAACTCTTACAGACCGTCAAGGTAATGCATTATCTTGGGCGACTGCTGGTGGTTCAGGTTTCCGTGGTTCACGTAAATCTACCCCTTTTGCTGCGCAAGTAGCTGCAGATCGTGCTGGTAAAGCTGCACAAGAGTTTGGCTTGAAGAATATTGAAGTGTTCGTTAAAGGTCCGGGTCCAGGTCGTGAATCTGCTATCCGTGCTTTAAATGCTGCTGGTTTTAAAATCACCAACATTACAGACGTTACACCGATTCCTCATAATGGTTGTCGTCCTCCTAAGAAACGTCGCGTTTAATTGCACTTTATTAGGAATGTTGGAGAAAGAAAATGGCTAGATATTTAGGTCCAAAGTTAAAGCTTAGTCGCCGCGAAGGAACAGATTTGTTCCTAAAAAGTGGTGTTAGAGCAATTGACACTAAATGTAAATTCGAAACTATACCAGGTCAGCATGGCGCCCGTCGTGGACGCTTATCTGATTACGGTATTCAACTTCGTGAAAAACAAAAAGTTCGTCGTATTTATGGCGTACTAGAGAAACAATTTCGTAACTACTATAAAGAAGCTGCGCGTCTAAAAGGTAATACAGGTGAAAACTTGTTACAACTTTTAGAAAAACGTTTAGATAACGTTGTTTACCGCATGGGTTTTGCAAGTACACGTGCTGAAGCACGTCAGCTTGTTAGCCATAAAGCTATCGTAGTGAACGGAAATGTTGTTAATATTCCATCTTTCACTGTTAAAGCTGAAGATGTAGTTTCTATTCGTGAAAAATCTAAAACTCAAGCGCGTATTGTTGCTGCTTTAGAATTAGCTGAACAACGTGAGAAACCAGTCTGGGTTGAAGTAGATAATAAGAAAATGGAAGGCGTTTTTAAACGTATTCCAGATCGTTCAGATTTATCTGCCGAAATTAATGAACAGTTGATAGTTGAACTTTACTCTAAGTAAAGTCGCACTTTAAGAGAGGACATAATGCAGGGTTCTGTAACCGAATTCCTTAGACCACGATTGGTTGATATTGAAACTGTTAGCACGACACGTGCTAAGGTAACTTTAGAGCCATTAGAACGTGGTTTTGGTCACACTTTAGGTAATGCCTTACGCCGTATTTTATTATCTTCAATGCCGGGTTGTGCCGTAACTGAAGTTGAAATTGACGGTGTATTACATGAGTACAGTAGTAAAGAAGGTGTTCAAGAAGACATCATTGAAATACTGTTAAACCTTAAAGGACTTGCAATTGGTTTAGAAGGTAAGAACGAAGCTGTTCTTACTTTAACTAAGTCCGGTGAAGGCCCTGTAACGGCAGCTGATATTCAGCATGACGGAGATGTAGAAATTGCAAATCCTGAACATGTGATCTGTCACCTAACAGGTGATGGTTCTATCAGTATGCGCATCAAAGTTGAAATGGGACGTGGTTATGTTCCTGCTTCAGCTAGACGCGAAGCCGAGGAAGAAGATCGTGCAATCGGACGTTTATTGGTTGATGCTTCATTTAGTCCAGTAGTAAGAATTGCTTATGACGTTGATTCAGCTCGTGTTGAACAACGTACAGACTTAGACAAATTAGTCTTAGATATGGAAACTAACGGTACGTTAGATCCTGAAGAAGCGATTCGTCGTGCTTCAACAATTCTAGCTGAACAGCTAGATGCATTTGTTGAATTACGTGATGTGACTCAAGAAGAGCCGAAAGAAGAGAAACCTTTATTCGACCCAATTTTGCTTCGTCCAGTTGATGATCTTGAACTTACTGTTCGTTCAGCTAACTGCTTAAAAGCAGAAGCAATTCAATATATTGGTGATTTAGTACAGCGTGCAGAAGTTGAACTTCTTAAAACACCTAATTTAGGTAAGAAGTCTTTAACGGAAATCAAAGACGTTTTAGCGTCTCGTGGTTTGTCTCTAGGTATGCGCCTAGAAAACTGGCCACCTGAAAGCATTGCTGATAACGACTAAGTCGGTCATCATTTTTTAATAGTTGAGATAAGGATTAACTTATGCGTCATCGTAAAAGCGGTCGCCAGTTAAACCGTAATAGCAGTCATCGCAAAGCGATGTTCCGCAATATGGCAAGCTCTTTAGTAAAACACGGCGTTATTAAAACGACTGTAGCTAAAGCTAAAGAACTACGTATGGTTGTAGAGCCTCTGATTACATTGGCTAAAACCGACAGTGTAGCAAATCGCCGTTTGGCATTTGCACGTACACGTGATCAAGAAGTAGTAGGTATTTTATTTAATGAACTTGGTGATCGTTACCAAGATCGCCCAGGTGGTTATACTCGCATTTTAAAATGCGGTTACCGTACTGGTGATAAAGCGCCTATGGCTTACGTTGAACTTGTAGACCGTCCAGCAGTTGAAGAAGCTGTTGAAGAAGTTGAAGAAGTTAACGAAGAAGCTTAATTAACCTCGAGTTAATGAGTAGATATTAAAAACGGAGCTTATGGCTCCGTTTTTTTATGGGAAAAATAACTGCTCAGAGTTTTTGTCATAATTATACTCAAATTGGTATAACTTGACCTGAGACTGAAATGTTCGTATAACAACACTCCATATTTAATAAGGTTTATTCTATGTCGTCGAGAAATCCGATTATTGCAGTTACTGGTTCTTCAGGTGCTGGCACATCTACGACAACTGAATCGTTTGAACATATTTTTAGAGCCTTAGGGATAAACTCTTCTAAAGTTGAAGGTGATAGCTTTCATCGTTATTCCCGCCAAGAAATGGATTTAGAAAAACGCAAAGCTCGTGAAGACGGCCGTAGGATCAGTTACTTTGGTGATGAAGCGAATGATTTCAACTCTTTGGAAACGTTGTTTAAAGATTACTCTGAAACAGGTAAGGGAAAGATGCGACGCTACCTGCATACTTTTGATGAAGCCGTTCCTTATAATCAAATGCCAGGTACATTCACTCCTTGGGAAGAGCTAGGGGACGGAACGGACTTACTGTTTTATGAGGGACTACATGGCGGTGTTGTCACTGATAATAATGACGTTGCAAAGCATGTAGACCTATTAATAGGTATGGTACCTATTGTAAACCTTGAGTGGATACAAAAAATCATCCGAGATACAAATCAACGAGGGCATAGCCGGGAAGCCGTAACAGCAAGTATTGTCCGTAGTATGGAAGATTACATCTCATTTATTACACCACAATTTTCCCGAACACATATTAATTTTCAACGTGTACCAACAGTAGATACATCCAACCCATTTAGCGCAAAGGCAATTCCGACACTTGATGAAAGCTTTGTAGTTATCCGGTATCGCGATGCAACCAATGTCGACTTTCCTTATTTTCTAAGCATGATTGACGGTGCATTCATGTCTCGTATGAATACTCTAGTGGTGCCTGGTGGGAAAATGGGCTTAGCTATGGAATTAATTCTAACGCCATTAATTAAGCAATTAATGAATGCAAAACTACAGGCCAATAAACAATTAGATTGGATGAGCGATTTATAACGAGGAAGTAAAGTTAATACTCAGTCAGCGTGATTAAAGAAGATCTGCTGCAATTGACTTTTTATATCATCAGTTATTTTTTGATGATCAGCTTCAGGAATGATTAAGATAGGCGTCTTGAATACACAGTTATCAATGTGAATATCTTTTCGAATTAGCCTAGTGTGATAAAGCTTCAGCTTGGGGAAATTAGTTTCTTCTAGCTGATAACTGTCGAAAATGTCTTCAGATAAAAAGTCACTAATATTATTGATCTCACCGTCATTAAATAACATATTACCTAGATGATTTCTGGTCATGCCACGTATTCTAAAGTCAATTTCTGCAATATCTACATCAAAGACCTCAATTAAGCTATTGATCACTTTTAAAGGCGAGATCACCCCACAAGTAGATAATTCAATATCAGCTCGAAATACCGCGATACCGTTTTTAGGTTTGTCCTCTGGGTAGGTATGTACACATAAATGACTTTTATCTAAATGCGCAACTAAAGATTGTGGTTGAATCTCTTCAGAAATCATTAAAGTAACACTAGCGCCTTGGGGTTGGTAATCTTGCTGAGCAATACTTAAAATATTACCACCAATGACATCACTGATCCCTGATAATATTTCTTTGAGTTTGTTGGCGTTAAAATGATCACTTATATATTGATTGTAAAGGTCTTGAGAGTCAGCATCAGCAAGATAATGTAGCTTGTATAACGAAAAACTAAGGTTCTTAGTTAAATTGTTAAAACCATATAAACTTATTTTATCATCGGAATTTTTTAAGTTCATGGGGCTGATATTGTGAAGTCATGGGTAATATTGACAGTCTTATTTAGCATCAAGGCCACTGAGCAATATTTGTCTGCAGATAAACTGACGGCTCTTGCGACATGTTTCTCAGCAATATCGTTGCCAGTGACGATAAAATGCAAATGTATATCTGAAAATAATTTAGGAACAGAATCAACTCTAGTTCCCGTTATCTCAACATTACACCCTTGAATGTCTTGGCGTGCCTTTTTTAAGATGCTGACAACATCTACGGATGAACAACCACCCAATGAAATTAATATATTTTCTAATGGACTTGGTGCTAATTTTCCGCCGTTGGCATCTAATACAATGGTATGCCCACTTTCAGAGAAACCAGCAAACATTTCATCACCAATCCATTTTACTTCAGCTTTCATATTACACTCCCAAAAGGGGGAATAATAACTGACAATAATTGAATAGACTAGCAAATAGGGAAAAGAAATTTAGCTTAATACACCAGTATTTATTTCGGTATCAAAGAGGTTTTTAATAAGCTGAGCAAACTCTTTAAGAAATAGCGTTTGTTCATCGGTTGAAGGGTTATTAATCACGCCTGAAAGGATTTCTTCGAGGTCATAAACGATAGCATCAACTTCTCTAATAATTGTATTTCGTTGATTAAAGGTTAATTGATCGTTTTGCCCACAAACCATAATAATTTGCTCGCTTAATTCCTGTTCAATCACAGCCATAACTGATTGATTGTCAGGAGGTAGGCTGTGAGTGTTTTCAAATAAACTCAAATGTTGTGTTAAATACTCGATAATATGTATATAACCATCAGTGTCGGTTACCATAGAAGTTCTTCATATCTTGTTAATATAAGAGTAATACTAGTCTGACTTGGTAAAAACAATCAAGTTTTCTATTTCTATGTGAGTAGATAATATTAGGTATTAATATTAAAGAAACAAATCAAAGCATTAAAAATACTTTGATTTGCTGAGAGCGGTTACAGTTAATGTTGCACGTCAGTTAATAAATGGTCTAAATCATTTTGTCCAAATTTATACGTCGTTAAACAATAATCACACGTCATCGTTATTTCTCCCTGCTCGACAAGTATGCTTTTAATTTCGTTTGGCTGAATTTGAGCAATAGCATTCATACATTTATCTGCAGAGCAACTGCATTGGTATTCAACTGTTTGAGGTTCAAACAGACGTACTTCTTCTTGATGATATAAACGATATAACAGTGTTTCAGCATCTAGATTAAAGATTTCATCTGCTTTAAGAGTATTGGTTAACTGACATAAATGTTCGAAATCATTTTGTTGTTGTGCTTTATCATTACCATCAGGCAGTAATTGCACTAAACTACCGGCGACTTGTTGGTTTTCATCATCATGAAATAACCATATTTTTGTTGGGATCTGCTCAGAGACCTCAAAATAATGAGAAAGACAACCTGCAAGGGTCTCTTCTTCTAGTGCTACGACGCCTTGGTACGCTTCGCCTTGATCAGGTCGAATAGTAATGACCATAGTGCCTTTGCCGATCAGTTGTTGTAAACTTGTCGCAGATGTTTGTTCTTTGAGTTTTGCAATACCGCGCATTTTTTGATTATGCCCACCATTAACAGCCAAATACCCTATCGGCCCATCCCCTTGCAGTTGCACAGAAATTTCACCTTCTAGTTTTAAGGTGGCGGTTAACAAACATGTGGCCGCAATAAGTTCACCAAGTAATTGTCGAACACCTAATGGATAGTCATGTGCTGCAATAATTTGTTGATATGTCTTACTCAGTTGAACAAGTTCCCCTCGGACATGTAAATTATCAAATAAATAGCGGTGTAAAATATCTGCTTGAGTTGTCACTCTTCGTTCCTTTCTTTAAATTGGCGAATTTTCCGACGTTGTTTCTTATCGGGTTTACCTTCGTTGGCTGGGCTAAGTAATATACCTTGCTTACGGGCAAGACTATGTTTTTCTCTGCTTTCAATGCTGTTTTCTGTTTCTTGATATAATGTTTGTGCAAATACAGCATCTCGACGTCTATCTGCCAACGCAATTACCTCGATTTCTTTTTCTTCGAAACCTTGACGAAGTTTTATGGTATCGCCAATTGATACTGCTTTGCCGGACTTGCTGCGTTGCCCGTTATAAAATACTTTACCGCCATCAATCATTTGTTTGGCAATAGCACGAGTTTTGTAAAAACGTGCCGCCCATAACCATTTATCAAGTCGGGTAGATGTACTATGTGCGAGTTCATTATTTCGTTTCATTGGTTGAATATTGTTCGATTCAAGTTAAACGGAGCATAAAATCAGTATTTTACACCATGTATGATAATAATTTGTTAATAATTATTAAAATCTACTTAGAATTCTTGTTGCATTGCCATAGCTCGAGTATCATCAAAGAGATAGTCATAATAATCACCAATAAATAATAACTAAGATGCCCTTGCCAACAAATTTAGCTGCGTATTTAGAAGTGCTGGTAAAATTACCTCAGCAAAAAATCGCCAAAGTCATCAGTACTTTGTTGCTTTGCTATATCGCTTATTTATCTGCTCAACTTACGTGGTTGATTATTCCACAAAAAAGTAATAATCAAATATCAGGTGTCGTTCAAAATAGTAACTCGACTAAACTCAAGTTTGAAAACATTGATCTTAGTAGCGTTGTAAAATTGAATCTGTTTGGTATATACAATGATCAAAACCCCGTTAACGAAGTTAAAGTGCAAGATGCCCCGGAAACACGTTTAAGATTAACTTTATCGGGTACGGTTGCAAGTGATGATGCAAGCATTGCTGCGGCAATCATAGAAAATAATGGTAAACAAGAAACCTATGGTATTGGTGATAAAATTACCGGTACTCGCGCGGTATTAGAACGTGTTGCTACGGATCGCGTCTTGATAAAACAATCAGGAAAATTAGAAACATTAATGCTTGATGGTTTCAAATATAATAAATCAAGCGATGCACATACGGTTAAGCAGAAAACAACAGTAAATCGAAATAAATCAACTCGCAGTAATGCTCCTCAAATAGTTGATCAACGAAATAATCGCACTTTAAGTCAATCCGCAATGAGACTTAAAAATGATATTAATAGTAACCCGAGTAAAATCACCGATTATCTGAAAATTGTGCCTAAAAGACGCGCGGGTAAAATTATCGGCTATCAACTTTTGCCAGGTAAGAAACCAGAATTTTTTCGAGCATCAGGGTTAAAGTCTGGTGATATCGCTGTGCAAATGAACGGCTTAGACCTAACAATGCCGAGTGAAGCAGCTCAAGCATTGCAAGCGTTAAAAACAGAACAAGAATTGTCGTTGTTAATTGAACGTAATGGCGAAATGACAGAAATATTATTTAGTATTCAATAGATCTTCTAAAGATAAGGAATTTTTCATGCGCAAGACTGTAAATGCGCCTTGGTTAAAGCGTGCTCTGGTAGTTTTATCAACGGTTGTTTTCTTTAATGGTTTATTATTAACCGCAAGCTCAGCCAATGCCGTGCAATATACGCCTAACTTTAAGGGCACAGACCTTATTGAATTTATAAATATTGTTGGAAAAAACCTGAAAAAAACCATGATTGTTGACCCTAACGTGCGTGGTAAAGTGAATGTCCGCAGTTATGACTTATTAACTGAAGAACAGTATTATCAATTTTTTCTGAATGTGCTTGAAGTTTATGGTTTTGCAGCGATAGAAACGGATAACAATATCATTAAGATTGTCCGTAACAAAAAAGCAAAATCTGCAGCAACCCCTTTAGTTGATGATGAAAATCCTGGCTTTGGCGATGAAATGGTTACCCGGGTTGTGGAAGTTAAAAACGTTACTGTTCGAGAGCTTTCGCCGTTACTCCGTCAAATGTCAGATCAAGCCGGTGGTGGCACGGTCGTCAACTATGATCCTGCGAATGTTTTTATTATGACGGGTACTGCTGCGGTAGTGAATCGTTTAGCCGAAATCATCAGACGTGTTGACAGAGCAGGTGATCAATACGAGCAAATCATTAAACTTAAATATGCATCAGCAAGTGAAATGGTACGTATCATTGAAGCGCTGAATAAAACCAAACAAGGAAAGGCAGGCACGCCAACCTTTTTGATCCCCAAAATTGTTGCCGATGATCGAACGAACAGTGTCATTGTGAGTGGTGAACAGCAAGCCCGCGACCGAATAGCTAAACTGATTGAACGCTTAGACAGTGAACTTGAAAATAATGGTAATACTCGTGTCTATTATCTGAAATATTCAAAAGCTGAAGATTTAGTTAAGGTACTCAAAGGAGTGAGTGAATCGATTGAAGCAGAAGCTAATGCTTCAAAAACTACCAGTCAAAAAAATAAAAAGCGTAATATCAGTATTGAAGCACATGAAGACACTAATACCTTAGTGATCACAGCCCAGCCGGATATGTTACGTTCACTAGAAGCGGTTATCAGACAACTTGATGTTCGTCGAGCGCAAGTCTTAGTTGAGGCGATTATTGTCGAAGTGTTTGAGAGTGACGGCGTGAATTTAGGTGTTCAGTGGTTTCATGAGCAGGGTGGTTTTACTCAATTCAATAATGGACCCGCATCGCTGACCTCGGTTGCTGGTGCAGCAGAAGCGGCTAAATCTACTCCGGGTGACATTGTACCTGCCGTGTATGCTGCCGACACCGGTGAAAAAATTTCCGATGCTTATAACCTCAATAGTACCAAAGGTGACTACAACTTACTGGCTCAAGTACTTGGTTCCGTCAACGGCATGATGTTTGGAATATTGAAAAATGACTGGGGTGCAATCGTCCAAGCAGTCAGTTCTGATACTAATTCAAATATTTTGGCAACACCGAGCATCACCACACTAGATAACGAAGAAGCCTACTTTTTAGTTGGGCAAGAAGTACCAATTATTACCGGTTCAACTACCAGTAGCTCCAATAGCAATCCTTTCCAAACCGTTGACCGACAAGAAGTAGGTATTAAATTAAAAGTGACACCACAGGTGAATGAAGGCAATGGTGTGCAATTAACTATCGAGCAAGAAGTCTCATCGGTAAGTGGCTCTACGGGGGTTGATATTGCGATTAATAAACGTGAAATCAAAACTACCGTAATGGCTGATAATGGCGCAACTATTATTTTAGGTGGTTTGATTGATGAAGATGTGCAAGAAAGTGTGCAGAAAGTCCCGTTTTTAGGTGATCTACCTATTATTGGTCACTTATTTAAATCAACCAATAATACTAAGCGTAAACGTAATTTAATGGTGTTTTTGCGACCAACGATTATTCGAGATGGTCAATTAATGAACCAAATCAGCAAGGAAAAATATAATTTTATTCGTGCTGATGAGCTGCGTAAAAAAGATGAAGGCTTAGATTTAATGATTGATGATAAATTACCCTTATTACCCGAATGGAATGATCAATTGGTTCTGCCACCATCGTTTGATGAATATTTAGAACAAAAAAAGCAAAGCAAGCCAACTGAGAATACTACCGAGCAAGAACTGTAATGAGCAGTGATGATGTGGTCATAAGCCCTGCCTTAGATGTTGAACCAATAGTGGAGGCTTCGATAGCGCACTTTCGTTTGCCTTTTGGCTTTGCTAAAAGGCACAGTGTTTTGCTTTTTAATGCCAATGAACAGTTGACGCTTTTTTGTTTGGATGATGTCAGTATTGATATTATTGCCGAAGTGAGAAGAGTGGTTAAGTGTAGTTTTGTGATAGAAGTTCAAACTCTCGAGCAATTTGAACGCTTGTTGACAGAGGCTTATCAACAAAACTCTTCCGAAGCGCAACAAATGATGGAAGATATTGGCAATGAAGTAGATTTATATTCTCTTGCCGATGAAATAACAGAAATAGAAGATTTGCTTGAAAATGAAGATGATGCACCGATCATCAAAATGATTAACGCCATGCTCAGCGAAGCAATAAAAGAAAATGCTTCTGATATTCATATCGAAACCTTTGAGCAAACTCTGCAAATTCGCTTTCGTGTTGATGGCGTATTACGAGAAGTATTAAAGCCTAATCGTAAGCTTGCCTCATTATTAGTGTCCCGTATTAAAGTTATGGCAAAACTGGATATCGCCGAAAAGCGAATTCCTCAAGATGGCCGTATTTCATTACGCATTGCCGGTCGTGCTGTTGATGTCCGTGTTTCGACAATGCCGACCGGGCATGGTGAGCGTGTTGTACTACGTTTATTAGATAAAAATTCTGCACGATTAGATCTACAAGACTTAGGCATGACCAATGCTAACCGCCATTTGTTCTCAACACTAATAGATAAACCTCATGGTATTATTTTAGTCACTGGGCCGACAGGCTCAGGTAAATCAACTACTCTGTATGCAGGGCTCAGCCAAATAGATCATAAACAACGTAATGTCTTAACCGTTGAAGATCCCATTGAATATGCCATTGAAGGTATCGGTCAAACCCAAGTTAATACCAAAGTTGATATGACCTTTGCACGGGGTTTACGGGCGATATTACGTCAAGATCCTGATGTAGTGATGGTGGGGGAAATTCGTGATTTAGAAACCGCACAAATTGCTGTGCAAGCAAGTTTAACTGGTCATCTAGTATTATCTACATTACATACCAATACAGCCGCTGGCGCCATTACCAGAATGGAAGACATGGGTGTTGAACCGTTTTTATTATCATCAAGTTTGCTAGGTGTCTTAGCCCAACGCTTGGTGAGAACCTTATGCCCACATTGTCGAGAAAGTCACTTGCCTGATGATGAAGAGTTGAGTGTGCTCGGTTTGACAAAAGGCGCTCAAACACCAATATATCGTGCCACTGGTTGTAATGAATGTAATCACAAAGGTTATAAAGGCCGAACGGGTATTCATGAATTGCTACTGGTTGATGACAAAGTGCGAGAATTAATTCATAACGGTAAAGGCGAACAAGCGATCGAAAAGCTGATCCGTAGCAGCACTCCCAGTATTCGCCGGGATGGCTTTGATAAGGTACTTGAAGGCTTTACTACACTTGAAGAAGTATTACGTGTTACAAGGGAAGATTAACAAATAACATGGCGGCATTTGATTACCAAGCGGTTGATAGCCGAGGAAAAGTTAAAAAAGGTATCATTGAAGGTGATACCCCTCGACATGTCCGTTCTTTATTACGTGATAAAGGGTTAATGCCTACTGAGGTCACGGCAAGTTTAGCGAAAAGCAAGCAGCAAAATCAATCATCAACGTTTGGCCCAAGTAAAAAGATATCGGCGACGGCATTAGCGCTTATCACTCGTCAGTTAGCGACACTGGTAGCTTCAGGTCTACCGTTAGAAGAGTCATTACTTGCGGTTGCTGAACAATGTGAAAAAAACAACCTTAAAAGCATGGTTATGGCGGTGCGTACCAAAGTAACTGAAGGTTATGGTTTAGCTGAAAGTATGGCTGAATTTCCTCAGGTTTTTAGCCATTTATTTCGCGCTATGGTTGCTGCAGGGGAGAAGTCAGGGCATTTAGATAAGGTACTTGATCGCCTTGCAGATTATACCGAGCAAAGACAACAGTTACGCTCGCAAATGATCCAAGCGATGGTTTATCCTATTATTATGACCGTGGTTGCTATTGGTGTGATTGTGGTATTATTAACCTCGGTTGTACCACAAATTGTTGGTCAGTTTGAACACCTAGGCGCAAGACTTCCCGGTACAACACAGTTCTTAATCGCTAGCAGTGAATTTTTGCAGAATTACGGTTTGATGCTTTTTTTAGCGTTTGTGATGGCGCTAATGACTTTTTTACAGTTATTAAAAAAGCCGTCGTTTAAATTCCAAGTCCATCAAAGATTATTACATATACCCGGATTAGGAAAAGTGATCCGTGGTATCAATACCGCCAGATTTGCACGCACCTTAAGTATTTTAACGGCTAGTGCTGTGCCATTACTTGAAAGTATGAGTATTTCTGGCGAAGTATTAGAAAACTTGTATATCAAAGATAAAGTGAAGGAATCTGCTGATAAGGTAAGAGAAGGCTCAAGCCTGCGTTTATCATTGGAACAAACTAAACTCTTTCCGCCGATGATGCTACATATGATCGCCAGTGGAGAAAAAAGTGGCCAGCTAGAAAATATGCTGGGGCGAGCAGCAGATAACCAAGATAGAGAATTTGAGGCTTTAATGAATATCTCATTAAAGGCTTTTGAACCGGCAATTATGGTGACAATGGCAGGCATAGTCTTGTTTATTGTTATGGCGATATTACAGCCGATTCTGCAAATGAATACATTAATAGGAAGTTAACATGAAAAAATCAGTACAACAGCAAAGCAAAAAACACCTTGGCTTTTCACTTCTCGAAGTCATGGTAGTTTTGGTGATCATCGGAATCATCGCCAGTATGATCGTGCCTAACTTAATGGGCAGTCAAGACACCGCACGTCAACAGAAAGCGGTCATCGATATTGGTTCATTAGAAACTGCTCTTGGTATGTACCGTTCACAAAATTATAATTACCCAAGTACTGAACAAGGACTAGAAGCCCTTGTTGAACAAAGTGAGATTGAACCTGTTCCTCGTCGCTTCCCTGAAGGTGGCTACATAAAACGTTTACCGCAAGACCCGTGGGGCAATGATTATCAATTATTAAATCCAGGAGAACATGGGAAAATGGATATTTTTACTATGGGACCTGATGGTGAAGCGGATACTGACGATGATATTGGTAATTGGAACTTAGGTGATTATCAGTAACTTCTGAACGGTTTGTTACTAAACTGTTTTAATACTTATGGACAAAAACACTAACAACTCAATAAAAGGCTTTACCTTGATCGAGGTATTGTTAGTGATCGTTGTCATCGGCATGATGGTGGCGGCCATTCAAATCAACTTCACATCCAATAAGCCTGAGGCAAAGTTACAACAAGAAAGTAGTCGTTTTGCCGGGGTTTTTAATCTTGCCGCCGAGTATGGTTTATTAAACAATATTGAACTGGGTTTATTTATCGATAAAAACAGTTATCAATTTGTTGGCTTTGACGGTGTGCGATGGAGTGTAGTCGCTGATAACGAATTATTATCAGTCTATCAATTGCCAGATGAAATTAGCATATCCTTAAGTTTTGACGATCTCGCTTTAGAGCAACCTTCACTAATTAATGCTGAGCTCTTTCAACCCGATGATGAAGCGCTAGAGCAGATGGAAGAAGGTTTAGGCGATGATGAAAAACCGATCATTCCGCAAGTTTATTTATTATCGGGTGGCGACATTACACCTTTTCGTGTCGAATTTAGCTTTACCGATCAATTTTATATTTCCGATGATATTAGTTTTGCCGTCAAAGGTTTATATACCACGCCAGTCAAAGTGATCGGCCCTATTATTGACGGTGAGATGCCCGATGAATAGACGACAAACCAAAGCTTTTACGCTAATAGAGGTTTTACTTGCCTTATCGGTTTTTTCATTAGCGGGTTTAGCCTTGTTAAATACCGCTGATACTCATTTTAATAGTCTAAATAATTTAGAAAATAAAATGATTGCCGATTGGGTGGCATCTAACCAATTGGTGGAAGTCAGTATCAATAAAACATGGCCGCCAAAAAACAATCAAAAAGGTAAAGCTGAAGCAGCGGGTCGCGAATGGCACTGGAAACAACTCGTCATCAAAACCACAGATAAAGACATGCGTGCTGTGGTCATCGAAGTAAGAGCTGAAGAAAAAGATGAGTTAGCCCTCACTAGCTTAATGACCTATGTTTCTAAAGGGATAGGTCAGTGAGTCAACCTTATATTGCAGACGTTAAGGTCAATCTAGGTTTTACCCTGATTGAAGTGTTATTGGCGATTTCAATTTTTGCTGTTATTAGCTTAGCCAGTTTTAGTATCTTCGATGGCGTTTTAAAAAGCGAAGAATACTCACGTGAAAAAATGCAGCGCTTAAACGAAATTCAACGGGCATGGTTGGTTATAGAACGCGACTTTTTACAGATTGCTCAACGTTCAGTGAGGCGTGAAGGGGAAGCACCGTTAAGTGACTATCTTTATGCAGATAATGGCGGCTTTTCCTCAAGCGAACAAGCGATTGCGTTTGTCCGTTCAGGTTGGACAAACCCGGGATTATTAATTCCTCGTAGTGATATGCAATCGGTTGCTTATCGAGTAGAAGATAAAACCTTAGAGCGACTACATTATAATTTTGTTGATGCCGTTGTTGGGGAAGAACCAAAAATTCGGCCACTTATTGCCAACGTTGAACGTTTTGAATTGAACTATTTTTATCAAGATAAATGGCAAGCCACGTTAAAAGAGAATAACTTACCACAAGCAATCGAATTGATAATTGAAACTGAAGACTTTGGCGTTATTAATCGGAAATTTATTCTCGTGGATAATATGCAAAAATCGACTCAGCAGAATACCCCAAAAGGCCAACAAGATAATTCTGAGCAGGATAGTGATTCGTCTAATCAACCAAAAAATAACAATGTAACCAATAACAACCGCTCACAAGGCAATGAACAATGAATGGTGGTTGTGTGAGTGTGCAACGGGGTATTGCCTTAATTACTGTGATGCTGGTGGTCGCTTTAGCGGCAGTTATCGCCACACAAATGTTGGCACGCCTGCAGTTACAGGTACAGCGCACCACCAATATCAATTTTAATCAACAAGCTTATTGGTATGCAGTTGGCGCTGAGGCTTTTACAAAGCGGGTATTGTTCACGGCTTTCGAAGATGAACCAGACGTGACTCATTTAGGGCAAATGTGGGCGCAAGGTAAAACTTCTTACCCAGTAGATTTTGGTGAAATTTCAGGTGAAATAACTGATATGCAAGCATGTTTAAATTTAAACGCCTTGCGTAGTGATGCCAATGGAAGCGGTAACGATGACAATAATAAACTGCCAGCAAGAGAGGCCTTGGAAAAACTCATTAGCGCACTAAATATTGAGAACATTGGAGAATTTGAAGCTGAGTATATGGCAGATGCTTTAACAGATTGGCTTGATGCCGATGGCTCAATAGCCAGTAGTGGTGGTGCTGAAGACAGCGATTATGCCGCAAAAGAGTTTGCATATTTACCAGCGAACCATTTTCTTGGCAGTGTTAATGAATTAAGAATAATAGAGCACTTTACCTTACCGGTAATAACAGCCTTGAAAGAGCATGTTTGTGTGCTGCCAAACAATAATTTGCATCAAATCAATATTAATACCCTTGCTGAGGATAAACCCGAATTGCTACAAGGACTGTTGTCTATTTCACGTAACGAAGCGGAAGAACTGCTGGCAGCAAGAGATTCTGAAGGCTTTAAGAATGTGGAAGAATTTTTTAACTTACCTGAAGTGAAAAAATTAAAAATTAGCGATGAGCAAAAACAACAGTTTGTTGTTGATAGTGAATACTTTAAACTAAAGACATCAACAAATTTTAATAACAGCTACTTTCATATGAACTCTATTTTACAAGTAGCAAACAATCAACAAATAAACATAATTAGCCGTACTATAGGACGTGACTAATGGCAGAAAATTTAATTATACGATTAGGCAGTCATGCTGAAGATATTATTCACTGGTTAGTTTGGTCGACGATAGAAAAAAACATCATAGCCAGTGGTGAATTAGCCGGCGCTGAACAGTTAGTAGAGCTTAAAGATAAAGCTATAGCAAGGCCTGTTACGGTATTAGTTCCGACGTCAGATGTGGCGTTAAAAAGCTTAAACGTACCTGCTAAGTCGCAAAAAGCAATCCGTTTGGCCGCGCCTTATATGCTCGAAGATGAATTAGCACAAGAAGTTGAACAGTTGTTTTTTGCTTATGGGCAGAATAAAAGTGCTAACGAAAGTGAAAATTGTTTTGTAGCTGCGGTTGAACATGAGCAAATGCGTCGTTGGTTATTGTGGTTAGCGGAAGCGGGCATTAGCGGTAAACGCATGTTACCCGAAGTATTAGCTTTACCTAAAGCAGAGCAGCATTGGCAAGCAATACAATTAGGCGAGCAAATTATTGTACGTCAAGGCGAATGGCAAGGGTTATCACTGGATGCTAATTTCTGGCAATTAGCCAGTCATAACTGGCTTAAGTTAGGTGAAATCTCGATCGATAGCTATTCAGCCTTACCTGAGAGCAATGAACAAATCAACATTAATGCACAAGCGGAAGAGCTGCCTTTAGCATTGATGGCACAGCACCTTGACCAACAAAGTTTTAATTTGTTACAAGGCGAATATCAAATAAAAAACCAGCGCTCACCCCTGATAAAAACATGGGCTTGGGCAGCGAGTATCGCGGTATGTGCATTACTGCTCAATGTGGCATTGAAATCTGTAACGTTAATGCAAATTAGCAGTCAGCAACAGACGGTAGAACAACAAATCATTGCGCAATATAAATCGGCTTTTCCAGAAACCAAAAGAGTGCGGGTTTCAACCATTCGTTCACAATTAAAAAGAAAATTGGCTGCCATTGGCTCAGGTGGGCAAGAAGAGAGTTTTTTAACCTTGTTGGCAAAAATGCAACCGATATTTTTACAGGTACCTCAACTAAAACCTGATGCTATAAGGTTTGATGGCAAACGAAATGAACTTCGCCTGCAAGCAACCGCAGACGGTTATCAGCAGTTTGAACAATTTAAAACCTTGTTAGAAGGAAAACAGTTTTCAGTCTCTCAAGGGGCACAGAATAATCAAGGTGATAAAGTGTCCGGTTCGTTTAGTATTACTCAATCTACAGGTGGTCGCTCATGAAAGCATGGTGGCTTGGGCTCAACCAAAGAGAGCAACATTTAGTTAGTTCCTTAGGCGCGGTGTTTGTTGTTTTCCTCCTTTATAGTTTGATTTGGCAACCGCTCAATGAAAATATTGAAAAAGGTCAACAAAAATTAGCACGTCAACAGTCGTTACTAGCTTGGGTTAATAGTGAAACGGCAAGATTCACCGCCGCTAAAGGTAGCAGTAGTCGTAGAACAAGTTCGGGCAGTTTATCAAGTGTGATTAATCGCAGTGCAAGCAGCAATAATATAACGATCACTCGAGTACAGCCGCAAGGGACAGATATTCAAGTGTGGATAGATAATATCTCTTTTACCCAGTTATTAAACTGGTTGGAACATTTATCAACAAGTGAAGGTGTTTTTGTTAAAGCTATCGATTTAACCAGTGGTGATGAAGCTGGGTTAGTGCGAGTTAAACGCTTGCAACTAGGAAAAGGTTAATGAAAAAGTGGTCTGCGTTTATCGCAAGTTTTTTGGGTATTTATTTGGTTTTGTTAATTGTTCTTATGCCAGCTGGCGTGGTATTTAATTGGCTGACTCTACCTAAAAATATTCAGTTAGGTGATGTCAGTGGCTCTATTTGGCAAAGTAAAGTCAGTGCCATTAAAGTTGATAATATTGTTATTACTAATGTCGGAGCCAAATTAGATTTTTTCTCGTTGTTTCTTTGGGATCCCAAAATTGATGTCACTTTTGGTGATGCTTTAATCAGTGGCCCTGAAGGGAAAGCAACGATTTCAGGTGTATTGTCAACGCTGAAGTTATCCGCTGTGAGAGTAAACATTAACGCTGATTTTATCGCTCAACAAATTAACTTACCCTTGCCCATTAAAGCACATGACTTTATTGATATTAGTCTAGATGAATATATCGCTGGTAATGCATTATGCTCAGCTTTAAAAGGAAATATTGCTTGGTCAAAGGCAGCGGTAACGGCATTAGATGAGAAAATTAGTTTAGGAAAACTTAGTGCTGATATCAGCTGCCAGAGTGGAGATGTGGTTGTTAAACTGGCTGAAAACAATGATTTAGGTTTAAGCTTTACTGCATCGGTAGGTAAAGGCTTTGCCATGTCAGGTGATGGCTACCTAACTCCCAATGAAAAAACACCTGATGCTATCCGCCAAGTGTTACCCTTTTTAGGAAAAACTGATAATCAAGGACGTTACCGTTTAAGGTTTTAGTTAATGCTTTAGTCTAGGAGCTCGTTTAGGATTCAGTTGACTGGATTAGCTAAAATATCACTTATGAGCACACTGAAGTCGGCTATTGCGGGATAAGCCTCAATGGTTCTGGTTTGTTGTTGGCTATCAGGGTTGGCCACCGCCAATAAATGTTTGATACCAAACTTTTTGGCGGAATCTAAAATATTAATACTGTCATCAACAAAAAGTGTCGATGAAGGTTCAAAAGGTTGTGCTGCTTGTAATTTTTGCCACAACAACTGCGACTCTTTAGTGACACCAAACTGGTGAGTAGAGTATAGCTTATCAAAGTACTTATCTAATTGAGTACGTTCTATTTTTAATGACAAACTGTCAGGGTGGGCATTAGTGACTAAAATAATTTCCCTACCAGAGTCTTTTAGCGCGACAAGGAAATCATGAGCGTCAGCCCTAAGTTGAATTAAATGTTGTATCTCGCGTTTTAACTCGGTAATGGATAATTTGGTTTGTATCGCCCAATAGTCTAGGCAATACCAATCAATAGTTCCTACTACTGTTTCATAATGTTTATGCAGGTTGTTTTTTGCTTGTTCTAGGCTAATGTCCATGCTTTCACTGTAGCGCTGAGGTAAATGATGCAACCAAAAATGATTGTCAAAGTGTAAATCAAGGATAGTTCCGTCCATATCCAGTAAAACAGTCGATATTTTTGACCAATCAAGCATAGATTTTTCCTAGTAAAACAACTTATCATAGGATTATATCGAACCTTGAACAGCAGTTCTCAAATAATCTAATTATTTACTTAATTTTATGACCATAAAAAAAACATTACCTCAGATCACCGGCCGGAAAGAAGTGGCGAAAAGCCAACTATTTTCCATCGAACAAATCGATCTCACCTTTAGTAATGGTGTTGAACGAGTTTACGAGCGCATGCAAGGTTCCGCGCGTGGTGCCGTGATGATCGTACCAATGATTGAAAATGACACTATACTGTTAGTGAAAGAGTATTGTGCGGGTACACACAGTTATGAATTAGGATTTCCAAAAGGTTTAATCGATGCAGGCGAGCTCGCCATCGAAGCAGCAAATAGAGAACTTAAAGAAGAAGTGGGTTTTGGCGCAAAACAATTAGACTTATTGCAAAGTGTTGCCATGGCGCCCGCGTTTTTTGCAGGTAATATGGAGATATTTATCGCGAAGCAGCTGTATCCCGAAAAGTTGCTTGGTGATGAGCCTGAGCCCCTAGATATTGTTTCATGGAAGCTAAGCGACTATAAAACACTGCTAACTCGTTCGGACTTTAATGAAGCTAGAAGTATTGCCGCATTATTATTAGTAGTTGATAAGTTAAGGGATGAAAAATGAATTTAGAACAGCTGTTAGCTATCGCTATTGACAGCAGTAAAAAGGCTGGTGTAGAAGTCAGTAAGCATTATAAGTCAGGTGATTATACTTCCGAATTAAAAGAAGATAATAGCCCCGTGACGAGTGCTGATATAGCCGCTAATGACGTATTAATGGCTGAGCTGAAACGGTTAACGCCAAATATACCGGTTATTTCGGAAGAAGTCGGCACAGTGCCTTTAGCTGAGCGTAAACATTGGCCAAGGTATTGGTTATTAGATCCAATTGATGGCACGGGTGAATTTATTATTGGCAGTGGTGATTTTGCTGTCAATGTAGCACTGGTTGAAGATGGTTGGCCAGTGATTGGTGTGATACATGCGCCGGATCATCAACTCACTTATTATGGCCAAAAAGGCTTAGGTGCATTTAAAGAAATTGATGGTGAAACAGTACAAATAAAAGTAAAGCCATATGACAATCAACGTAAAATTACCGTTGCAATTAGTCGCCGTCAACAACTAAATTTGATGGGACAATATTTAAGCAAAGATTATGATTATGAATATGTTGCGTTAGGAAGTTGTTCGTTGAAAAATTGCTTGATTGCTGAAGGTGGTGCTGACTGCTACTTACGCATTGGCCCAACAGGTGAATGGGATACAGGCGCTAGCCAATGTATTCTAGAACAAGCGGGGGGCACTATTATCGCCAGTGAGTTTTCACAGCTCTCCTACAATCAACGAGAAAGTTTATTAAACCCAGACTTTGTTTCTTTAGGATCGCAAAACATACCTTGGCGAGATGTGATCATTCCTCACCATAAACCAAGGTAATAACACACTATTTAATTTTAATTATCATTAAGGTACCCAAATGAAAAAAATAACATTAATGCTTATCGGTTTATTAAGCTTTCCTGTTTTTGCACAATGGCAGTTGAACAACGAAGGTTCTACGGTTAGTTTTACCACAATCAAAAAACAGCAAATTGCTGAAAACCATCATTTTGAAACTGTTGCAGCAAGCATTTCAGAGCAAGGAAGCGTGCGACTGGTGATTGATTTGGCCAGTGTTAATACTAAAATTGGCATCCGAGATGTTCGAATGAAAGAACATTTATTTAACACTTCAACCTTTCCAAAGGCTACTTTTTCTACACAACTCGCTGCAGATCAAGTTTCGTCATTAACGGTTGGGAATAGCGAAAAGTTACAGGTAGAAGGCACAATTGACTTACATGGTCAAAGCCAAAAAATAACCGCCGAGGTTTTAGTGACCAAGGTAAATGAACAACGTTTATTAGTCGCCAGTCTTCAACCGTTATTAATTAAAGCACAAGATTTTGATTTAGTTGCGGGTATCAATAAACTGCAAGAGCTCGCTGGGTTACCAAGCATTACTCACACTGTGTCAGTTAATTTTGTCTTGAACTTTACCGCTAAGTAAAGTTTTGGTCTTCAGCTTGTTGTGAAAATTGTTCAGCCGGTAATATGTTTACCGTTTCATGCAGCTCTGAATAAACTAATACCGCAGTATTTTGCACAAGTTGCTGTTTAACTTGTGCTATTTTATCTGTCATCGATACATCATTAGCGCCATATTCAGTGCCTTCGGTTAAGATAAAGGCTTCTATTATGGCGTTTAATGTTTCAGGCGGTAGAGATTGATAAGGTATGATCATATAAAGCAGTAATTAAGAGTCATTATCAGTAATTCACTAGTTTATCTTGTTAAAATAAAAAAGCCCACTCTTGGTGGGCTGTTTATTTAAATGGTTATTATACCAATCGGACTAATTTAATGATCACTTAGCGAGAATTAAATGGCTTAGAGGCAAGGCATTGATTGAAGAGAATGGTTATTCCCTTGTCGAAATCAATAACGCCGCGTGTAAGCCTTTTAAACTCGCCCTTCGGGAGCTCAGTAGCAACCTGATAACTTCACAAAATGAATGAAATATAGAATAACTATGTTTAACGCATTTCGTTTGTTCTAAGCTTGCTACTGAAGCTCTAAGTTGGTCAATTAATTAATCCGTTTGGTATTATGTTAAATGCGCGATAGCTCAGCATTCTTAGCTTTAAGGTCTATTTGTACTAGTATTTGCTCATATAAAGACTCAGCATGCTCTCTGCCTGACTGTATATCGGCAATACTCAGCTTGTTTTCGTCCATATCTCGACTTTTTACTGCAGCGACATAGCCACTTTTTGCTGCGATATAATTCCAAACATAAGACATTTTAGTGCTTTTCTTCACACCAATACCTTCATAATACATCAAAGCCAAATTAAATTGTGCCAAGGCATAATTCTGGCGAGCGGCTTTTTCATACCAACGAGCAGCCTTTTGTGAATTTTGATAAGCCCCCTTGCCGTCAGCTAACATTACCGCGAGATTAAATTGTGCACTGGCTAAATTTTTATTAGCCGCTTTTTCCATCAAGGTATACGCGGTTTTCAAATCTTTTTTAACAATTTTCCCTTCACTGTACATCAAAGATAATGAAAAAAGTGCATCAGGGTTATTTTGAGCACTGGCTAAATTTAATAACTCAAAGGCTTTTTGAGGATCTTTTTTAACCCCCCAGCCGTTTAAATAAATTAATGCCATTTGATATTGAGCAGGGGAATATTCCTCGGCAAGTAACGGTTCAAATTCAGCAATGGCTTCTTTAAATTCACCACGGTTTAATTGGAATATGCCTAATTCTAGATCTCCAGCGAAACCAAACGCCGTAAAGCTAGAAGTGAAAGCGAAAAAGAATGCTATTTTTGATATTGTTTTCATAGGGCACCTTATTGTTGAAGTTAATCGATTACTGTTAGTACTATACTCAAACGACTTTAAATTGACTGAAAAAGCATTGGTAAAGTCGCATTTTGCAGCATTATAAGTATAAGTGTAGCAAGTGATAAAAAAGTTACGCTATGCTTGTGACATTATTTCTTCAATTTTTTCTTCTAATTCAAGCCAATGTATTTCGTTTTCTTCGATATCTTGCTTGAGTTTACCTTGTTGCTTCATCAATTCTGACAAACGTGATTTGTTTTCTGCTTGATAAATATCACTATTCCCGAGTGTTGCTTCAACTTCATCTAGTGCTTGTTGCCACTGATGAATTTTATTCTCAAATTGTTGGGCTTGCTTTTTCAGTGGTGCAGCTAACTTTCTTAATTCAGCTTGTTGTTTACGCTGCTGTTTTTTATCAACCGTAGTTTCGTTGTTGCTCGGTTCTTTGGTTGATTTTAACGTGAATTTTTTATCATCGTTAAGCCATTGTTGGTAATCATCTATATCACCTGAAAATTCACTAACTTGGCCATTGGCCACTAAATAAAATTCATCAACACATGATTCTAAAAGATATCTATCATGCGCAATTAATATGATTGCGCCATTAAAGTCTTGTAACGCAAGTACCAATGCTTGACGCATTTCTAAATCTAGGTGGTTGGTTGGTTCATCCAATAATAATAGTTGAGGTTTTTCTAAAACAATTAGCGCTAAAACTAAACGTGCTTTTTCGCCACCAGACATAGTTTTCACTGGTGATAACGCTTGGTCACCACTAAAGCCAAAACGACCTAAAAAGGTTCTTGCCTGTAACTCGCGGTATTCTGGTTTAGCGCGAATAATGTGATCAATGGCACTTGATGGCATGTGCAATTGCTCTAGTTGATGCTGTGAAAAGTAGCCAATGCGTAATTCTTGTGCGCAATAGCGTGTCCCTTTTAATACCTCAATATCACCCGCTAATGATTTAATCAGTGTTGATTTACCTGCACCATTTCTGCCAAGTAAACCAATACGGCTGCCGGGGACTAGAGAGATATTAGTTTTCTGTAAAATTATTGCCTCATCGCTATAGCCACATGTACTCTCCTCTAAAGACAATAATGGATACGGCATATGTTCTGGTTTTTCAAAGCTGAAGGTAAATTGAGAATCTACATGAGCAGGCGCTAAGTCAGGGAGCTTTTCTAAACGTTTTAAACGACTTTGTGCTTGTTTTGCTTTACTGGCTTTGGCTCTAAAACGGTCAACAAATGAGGTTAAATGAGCGACTTCTTTTTGTTGTTTCTGATACTGTGCATCTTGTTGTGCAAGTTGTTCGGCACGCTGCCGTTCAAAAGCAGTGTAATTACCAGAATACAATTTGGCTTTTTGTTGTTCGATATGAAGGATCTGGCCAATGACATCATCAAGAAAGTCTCGATCATGTGAAATAAGCACTAAAGTACCGGTAAAACGTTTGAGCCAACGTTGTAACCAAATTACTGCGTCTAAGTCCAAATGGTTGGTAGGCTCATCGAGCAATAGTAAATCAGCTCGGCTGATTAAGGCTTGCGCTAAGTTTAAGCGCATTCGCCAACCACCGGAGAAATCTTTAACGGGATTGGAAAGTTGTTCTTGTAAAAACCCTAAACCATGTAATAGTTCACCGGCTCTGGCAGGCAGGCTATAGCCATGTATGGTGTCTATTTGGTTGATTATAGTTGCTTCTAAGTTGCCATCTTCATTGCTTCTGGCCTGTTCAAGCTGTTGTTCTAAATCACGAAATTCTTGATCACCATCAATGACATAATCTAACGCTGATTTATCAAGCGCCGGTGTTTCTTGTCTTACAGTGGCAATTTTCCATGTTGCAGGCATGGATATATCACCGGTATCAGGTTGAAGTTGCCCTAATAAAGCAGCGAAAAGTGAGGATTTTCCACAACCATTCGCCCCCACTAATCCAACTTTATGGCTAGGGTGGATGGTAAAGCTTGATGATTTTATTAAATTTTTAATGCCTCTATCTAAGCTTAAATCTACTGCGGTGATCATGGTTTATCCTAAGAAATAATTTTACCGCGGTATTGTCGCTTTTCCTTGGTGGGTTATTCAAGGTAAAATATGGTTAATTTCCTTTTAATAGACTCACCATTGTGAAAAAAAGATTTATAGCGGGCGCTATCTGCCCAAAATGTCAGGCACAAGACACCATGGCTTTAACCAAAGAAAATGATGTTGAAAAAGTTACCTGTGTTAATTGTGGCGAACAAATGTCACAACCAGAAGATCATATTGTGAAAGACGTTCGCCCTTTAGAGCAAGTTATTGGTGTTTTTAAACCATAGCTTGTTGAGAATTAATAATGTGGCGGTGGTGGCTCAATGTCTTGTTTACTTCCCATGTCACCCGTTGAATCTTTGATCCGGCTGGCAACAAGTTTCAATTGTTCTTTTAACAATGAAATTTGTTCTTGATGCACAGAGAGTTCATGATTGAGCTGTTCAATAACATCATCTTGAAAAGCGTTTCGTGACTCTAAGGCTTCTACACTTTGTTCAAGTTGTTCAATGGGGGTTATAGCTTTATCTGCCATAGTTCTGCAAATCCTGACGATGATTCGGTTAATATGTGGTTATTATCGCTAAATGCCACACTATAAACAACCGCGCCAGCATGACGAATATTCTCTTTTGGTGTGACTCGCCAACTCGTTAAGCGTTCACCGCTAGATATTTGCCAAATACTAACTTTACGGGAGGGGGCTCCCGTTACCAGATATTGGCCATCTTTAGAAAATTGCACAGAGCTAAAAATTTCTTGGCGGTTGAAATATTTAAGGCCACTGATGAGTTTTCCCGTGGTTAAGTCCCAAATATTGGCAGACTTTTTACTGTCGGCAGTAAAAGCAAAACGGCCTTGAGGATCAAGAGCTACCTTGGTGACACGACTGGGGTGATTAAAGCGGTAAATAACTTGACCACTCTGGGTATCCCAAATATAAGCGACAAAATCATTGGATCCTGAAAGTGCAATACGGCCATTGGGTAACATGTCAATGGAGTTTATTTTTTCTTGATGACCTAAAAATTCAATCCGACGGCCAGATCTTGGGGTGATATGAACCACTTTGCCGTCACTTTTACCGATGAGTATATATTTGCCGTCGTTAGCAAGGGCAATATCCCTAATATTAGATTCATCAATTTTCCAGAATCCTTCAGACTCACCTGTTGAGGTATTCCATAAGGAAAAGTTGGTTCTACTTGCGGTTAAAACGTGGCTATTGTTATTTGCAATATCTGTCGCTAATACTAAGTTGTCTGCAGAGTCTTGCTGCTGTGACCAATTATATCTAAGGGCATTCTTTTCAATATCCCACAAGCTAATGCCGTGATGAATCGAAGAAACAACACTAAGTGTTGCATCATTTGAAATATTGGCGGCGTAAGCCCCTTCAATAGCATGTTGCCATCGTTGAATCGGTTGTTGACCTGCGGGTTGACAGGCAATAAGGGATAAACCGATGACCATGAAATTGATAAAATATGGCAAACGTTTGCTAATAGTCAAAATTTTATACTTTTCTCTGTTGGCGTTTATCGTTAGTATAAGTTCTTTTTTAACACATGTGTATTTTACTCGTCTATTTCCTTTTATAGAGAGTGCTTTCCGGAGAAGTAAATGAAATTGTTTAAACCTACTTTAGTAGCAGTGGCTCTTGTGTCAATGATTGGTTGTGGCCAAGAAGCTAAGCAAGAAGAAAAAGCCCCAGTATTGGACACTGAAGTGCAAAAACAAGCGTATGGCTTAGGCGCCTCAATTGGCATGTTTACGCAGCGCAACTTAGCAGAACAAGAGAAGTTAGGTTTATCGTTAGAGCAAGCGCTAATTATTCGTGGTTTTAAAGATAGCCTTTCTGGAACTTCATTGATTGAGAAAGAAGAAATTCAAGCCTTGATGATGAATTTAGAGCAAACTATGCAAGCCAAGCAGCAAGCTGCAGCGGCTCAAGCTTCTGAAGCCAGTATCGAAGAAGGTAAAGCCTTTTTAGAGATAAATGCTAAAAAAGAAGGTGTTAAAGTAACTGAGTCTGGTATTCAATACGTTGTTTTAACTGATGCCGAAGGTGAAAAACCACAAGCGACAGATACCGTGACTGTACATTACAGAGGTACTTTCTTAAGCGGTGAAGAATTTGATAGTTCTTATAAGCGCAATGAACCTGCGGTTTTTCCTTTAAATCGTGTGATTGCCGGCTGGACAGAAGGTGTTCAGCTAATGTCAGTAGGTGCTAAATACAAATTTACCATTCCTTCAGATTTAGCATATGGCCCTAATGGTAATCCACCAAGTATTCCTGGTAACTCAGTTTTAGAATTTGAAATTGAATTATTGGAAATTAAAAAAGAAGAAAAGCCTGCTGAAGTTGGTGATGCCACTAAATAAGTTTTAGGTTCTCGCTATTATATAAAAGCCCGACACTGATGAAGTGCGGGTTTTTTTTTGAATGAATGTCTCGTTACTTTGTTGTTAAATTATAGCGTAGTTGATAATACATGAGACAATCTCACCGCAGCCTGTAAAATACGCTGCTGTAATACCTCTTGGTATTGTTGGTGATAGTCTTTGTTCAAAGTGATTTTTTTATCTTCAGTTGAGATACAGTGATTGCCATCGAGCTGGCAATAATTAAAGCTATGCTCTCGTACTAGTTGTAATGACTCATTGGCCCAATCTCTTACTGTGCTTTGTTGCCATTGCTTGATAGGAGCGTTAGTTAGTTGTTGGCTAAGGGATTTATAGAGTTCAGTTTTAAACTTGTCATAATCAAATTTAGCTTTGTTTAGTTCATCTTTACTACTGGTTTTAGTGCCGATTTTAGTCAGAGGGTAGAGCAAGCACTCATCCCAGTACCAATGCAAGTTTTCACATTCCCCAACAGCCGGAATAACTTTATTTTTATTGCCCCCCCAATCACTAGCAAAACTGACGTGTAATGGTTGATGTATATCTCCAAGCCAATGTCCTAAAAACATTAAAGCCATTACCCTGTTTATTTGGCTATTATCAGCGCTAAGCTGATTTTTATGGTGCTTAATTGCATAGGTAATGCAGTTCTTTTGACAGTTATTGTCCTGAATCTCTAAGCTCTTTCGGCTAACATTAATATAGTGCCACTTTTTAAAAGATGAAAAGCTGTCGTCGCGTTTAATTGCATCAGCCCAAAGGCAACTTTTGGCAAACGAAATTTTTTCATTAACATCATTACGATTATATTTATTTATGCTCTGTTGGTGTTGTTTGGGGATTTTGGCTAGTAAATCATCAAGTTGTTGTTGCTCAGTTGTGGATAATAAATCATAA
>Ga0209395_1001672_pt1 | contig 30637 bp, 24 predicted proteins | sample GOMGulsemesocosm_3_FD_184635 | JGI IMG/M metagenome (GOLD analysis project Ga0209395, IMG submission 184635) | Methane-oxidizing microbial communities from mesocosms in the Gulf of Mexico - GOM9D Gulf of Mexico (SPAdes) (version 2) | ecosystem: Environmental > Aquatic > Marine > Cold seeps... | reverse complement strand
TTACTAAGTACCAAGAAACAATTGCTAAGCTTGGTCTACGTCGTTAATCGATGGACTAAGGACGCGTAAGCGTCAAAAGGAGCCTTAGGGCTCCTTTTTTTTTATAAATTTTTAAATAGTACAATAATATCAATCTCCATTAATTAAGAGATTACTTGTGCTAGATAAAACCCATTTAGCCGGTGTTGCTCTCATTCTTAATAGTTGGCCATTCCTCGATCGCGCGCCTTGTCTAGATGCACTCTCTGTTCGTACAACCAGAGTATATATTTAACGTAATTGGTATAATTTCTGACAATTTAATACTTTCCCTACCTCCATTTCCCTATATATAACAAGGTTATATATTTACAATATTAGATATAAATATCTGTTGCTAAACAGTATTTTTCGTGACTATAATCAATGGCTATTAATCGACCTAGAACAGGTCGACTAGCACCAAACTTTTATAAGTGTGGCTTTAATCTTAAGTGAATGAAGGATTTTTCACGATTAAATACCTCAGTAAATGGATTTCGTACCAATCACATCATGTTAATGGGTTGGTATTACTATATAGGAGAATTAGCGTGCAGCTAAAATCAATACAAATGCGAATTAGTTTAATGGCAGGTGGAGCCATTTTATTGGTCGCCGCCATTTTAGTTTTTTATTCCTTATACGCCTCGAATCAAACTCAGGTGTTTGTCAAAGACAGCACTCAAAAGTTAGTGCTAGCCCAAGTTAAAGATAGTGTTTTAGCCCAAACAAACTACAGCGTTGCTAAATTAGAAAAAGTTATCGATGATGGTTTTACTGATGTACGAACATTAGCATCTACGTTCGGTACGCTAAAAACCACTACAGATACCACTAATTCGGATGTGTTACGTGGCCAATTTAATCAAATCTTACGTGATAATCTTGCATCACACCCAGACTTTCTTGGGCTGTCGACGTTGTGGGCAGCCAATAAACTCGACTCGTTCGATGCAAAGTATATTGGCAAGCCTAATTATGATCAGTCAGGTCAGTTCATTCCTTATTGGAGCCGCTCTGCCTCTGGTGAACTTGCAATAGAAGCACTGGTCGGCTACGAAGATGAAACTCGTGACATTAATGGAGCACGGGTTGGTGAATATTATTTATGTTCACGTGATACCAGCAATGAATGTATTATCGACCCTTATATTTATAATGTTGGCGGAGTAGACATCTTAATTACATCATTAATGGTGCCCATCATGATTAATGGTCAATTTCATGGTGTTACTGGGGTAGATATCTCGTTAGAGTTTATCCAAAGTTTAGCCGTTGAAATGAGTAAGTCACTGTATAACGGCAAGAGTGAAGTAGTTATTGTTAGCGGTAATGGCACGGTGGCCGCAAACTCGTCGGGTACAAATATTGGTCAGCATTTACGTCAACAGTTTCCTAATACTTGGCAAGAAAAGTTAAAACACCTTGGTAATTCAAGTAGTTTTGTTGATGCAGAAACTGACAGTAGCAAAATAAGCGCCTATGCACCGATTAAGTTTGGTAAAACAACAAGCAGTTGGTCCATCATGGTTAGCATTCCTAAAGCTGTGGTACTGGCACAAACACTTGAGTTAGAACAGGTTATGAGTGCTACTGCTGCGCAAGATCAAATTTGGCAAACTGTGGTCGGCATTGTCGTTGCTGTGATGGCACTGGCATTAATTTGGATTGTCTCACTAGGCATTGTTAAACCGATTATTAATACAGTGTCAGTACTTAATCAAGCCGCTGGTGGAGATCTTACCCCGCGACTTCAAGTTAACACGGCTGATGAGACAGGGGCCTTAGCCAGAGCCTGTAATATGCTGTTAGACAAGACCCAGCCATTAATTATGGAAGTCGTGTCATCATCAGAGCAAATTGCTACTACAGCCGAGCAGTCCTCAGTTATCGCCAATCAAACACGCAGCGGTGTTAACAAGCAGCAGCAAGAAACAGTAAACCTTGCATCAGCCGCGAACGAAATGGCATCTACTTCATTGTCGGTTTCTGAAATCGCAGAAAATGCCGCTAAAGCAACCATCGAAGCGAAAAATCAAGCAAATAAGGGCCAAGACATTATTAGTCAGACCTCTAGTTCGATTAATATGCTTTCGGACGAAATTCAAGAGGCTGGCAAAGTGATTGCGCAACTTGATAATGACAGTCAAAACATTCATTCGATTTTAGACGTTATTCGCGGTATTGCTGACCAAACTAACTTGTTAGCGCTTAACGCGGCAATTGAAGCGGCCCGCGCTGGTGAACAAGGTCGTGGTTTTGCAGTAGTTGCTGATGAGGTTAGAACATTGGCGCAACGCACTCAGCAATCTACTGGTGAAATTCAAACCATGATCGAGCATATTCAAACGGGCACTTCTCGGGCGGTGCAGGTGATGGCGCAAAGTAAAGAAAAAGCCAACATGAGTATTTCTCAAGCCAACGAAGCGGGTGAGTCTCTGGCGACTATTCTTGATGCGATAAATCACATTAGCGATCTTAATACCGAAGTCGCAAGCGCAGCGGTGCAACAACATGCTGTTGCCGAAGATTTTAGTGAAAGTTTAACCACCATAGGTGTGGTCGCTGAACAAACAGCCAATGGTTCAAGAGAATCGGCTGCCAGCAGTGACAATATGATTGACCTTTCGGGCAAACTAAAACATCTCGTTGCTCAATTTACTGTGTAATTCAAAATATTGTGCGATAAAACGCTAGCGGGTTGCTAATATTTTATCGCACAACCCCCCCAAGATCTTTTTTACATTAAACGCAGCTATCTAAGTTAAAATTCCCTAGCCTGACGCTGAAATAACCGAGCTACGACCAAAATAGACATTATTATACTTAATGGGGTACGCTTGGCGCATTGTAATAACCATTCTATGGAGCCCATAATTAAATCTTTACAATTATTATTTGTACTGTTATTTTTTTGCTTAGCAGCTAGCGCAGCACCAGTTAAACCTACAACAGTTACGCTTAGTAGTGATCCGTGGCCCCCTTATATCCTCGGCCGAGAAGGAGGTGCTGCAACTCACGGCATTGCTGTAGATATTCTCAAATACATTTTTAAAAAGATGAATGTCGAGCTTAAGCTCAAGCTCTATCCATGGGCTCGAAGTATTCATGTGGTCAAACAGGGTCAACACGATGGTCATATACTGCTTACTCGAAGTGTGCAGCGGAGTGAGTATTTGGTCTTTTCAGAACCGTTGTTTAAAATGCGTGCTCTGTTATGGACGAGAAAAAAACAAGATGAACGTATTAGCTGGCAGTCCTTTGCAGATCTCGCCCCGTATTCTATCGCGCTTACTCATATGTATCATTACGGCGAACCGTTTTTGGCCGCAATTGAGCAGCATCAACTAAGAGTGGTAAAAGCAAGCAGCGATGAACTCAATTTTAAATTATTGCAAGGGGGACGAATAGACGCTTTTGTTTGCGTAGAAACAGTTGCCCGGGCGTTATTTGAACAAAACAAAAATTTTGAAAATCGTTTTGTTGCCGCCGACAAGCCTATTAGCGAGATGTCGCTCATGATGTCTTTAAGAAAAAACTCCGCAGCCAGTATGTTAATGCCCGAAATCAATCGACAAATTAAAATACTGAAAAACAGTGGAGAGTTCAGCCAAATGATCAATAAATACCGTTAACTCAATTGTGGTTAAGCTAATAAAAACTAACGATGGAATGATTTTCATTGATTCGCCAATAGAACCTTTCAAATAAACACATCTGTTGTATACTATGGCGAGAAAAATTCAAAGACGACTAAAAGATAAAGGAAATTCAATCAGTGAATCCTACAATTAAAACATTTAAGTATGGTCAACATAACGTAACCATCGAAACCGGCGCAATTGCCCGTCAAGCTGACGGTGCAGTACTTGTAAACATGGATGACACAGTAGTAATGGTTACTTGTGTAGCGAAAAAGAAAGCGATCCCAGGTCGTGACTTTTTCCCACTAACAGTTAACTATCAAGAGCGTACTTACGCTGCTGGTAAAATCCCTGGTGGCTTCTTCAAGCGTGAAGGCCGTCCAAGTGAAAATGAGACATTGATTTGTCGTCTTATTGACCGTCCAATTCGTCCATTATTCCCAGCTGGTTTCCTAAACGAAGTGCAAATTATTGCTACTGTTGTTTCTGTAAACCCAGAAGTTAACCCTGATGTTGCTGCGATGATCGGTACCTCTGCGGCTATCTCTCTAGCTGGCGTACCTTTTAACGGTCCTATCGGTTGTGCCCGTGTTGGTTACATCGACGGTCAATACGTACTTAACCCAACTAAAACTGAACTAGCATCAAGCAAGCTAGATCTTGTGGTTGCTGGTACTGAAAATGCAGTATTAATGGTTGAGTCTGAAGCAGACATCCTTTCTGAAGACGTAATGCTAGGTGCGGTTACTTTCGGTCACGAACAACAGCAAGTTGTTATTGCCGCAATCAAAGAACTTAAAGCCGAAGCGGGCAAGCCTGCTTGGGATTGGTCACCTGCCCAAGTTGACGCTTCATTAGTTGCTAAAATTACTGAATTAAGTGAAGCGCGTTTCGTTGAAGCTTATCAAATCACCGATAAGATGGAACGTAAAGACGCAATCGACGTTATCACAGCTGATGTAATCACTGCTTTAGTAGCAGAAAACGCTGATGTTAATACTAAGCTTGTTTCTGAAATCGCACACGATGTTGAAAAAGAAGTGGTACGTTCACGTATCCTTTCTGGTCAACCACGTATCGATGGTCGTGATCCAGAAATGATCCGCGCACTTGACGTAATGACAGGCGTATTACCACGTACTCACGGCTCTGCTGTATTTACTCGTGGTGAAACTCAGGCATTAGTTACTGCAACTCTTGGTACTGAACGTGACGCACAGCGCATTGACTCAATCATGGGTGAAATCTCTGATACGTTTATGATGCACTATAACTTCCCACCATCATGTGTTGGTGAGACTGGTATGGTTGGCTCACCTAAGCGTCGTGAAATTGGTCACGGTCGTCTAGCTAAGCGTGGCGTATTGGCTATTATGCCAACGATTGAAGAATTCCCGTATTCAATCCGTGTTGTATCTGAAATCACTGAATCTAACGGTTCAAGCTCAATGGCTTCAGTTTGTGGTACTTCACTTGCACTTATGGATGCTGGTGTTCCAATCAAAGCATCTGTTGCTGGTATCGCGATGGGTCTAGTTAAGAAAGACGAAGAATTCGTTGTTCTTTCTGACATCTTAGGCGATGAAGATCACTTAGGTGACATGGACTTTAAAGTTGCTGGTTCAACTAATGGTATCACTGCATTGCAGATGGATATCAAAATTGAAGGCATCACACGTAACATCATGGAAATTGCACTGAATCAAGCAAAAGCTGCTCGTATTCATATCTTAAGTGTAATGGACGAAGCTCTTTCTGTTTCTCGTGATGACGTTTCTGAATTTGCACCTCGCATCACTACTATTAAAGTAGCGCAAGACAAAATCCGTGACATCATTGGTAAAGGCGGCGCAACTATCCGTGCCCTTACTGAAGAGACTGGTTGTGTTATCGAAATCGCTGACGATGGTACGGTTAAAATCGCTTCTACAGATAACGATAAAGCGCAACATGCGGTTGAACGTATTCAAGCGATTACTGCTGAAGTTGAAGTGGGTAAAATCTACCACGGTGCGGTTAAGCGCATTGTAGACTTTGGTGCATTCGTTGAAGTACTTCCTGGCAAAGATGGTCTAGTACATATTTCTCAAATCGCTGAAGAGCGTGTTGAAAAAGTGACTGACTACCTTAAAGAAGGTCAGATGGTTGACGTTAAAGTTCTAGAAATAGATCGTCAAGGCCGTGTACGTCTTAGCATTAAAGATGCTAAGCCAGCAGCCGCTGAGCCAAAAACTGAAGATTAATCGCTAACGCCATTAATCTAAAAGCCTGCCATTGTGCAGGCTTTTTTGTGCCTAAAATTTAATGTAAATGGTATCAGTATGCTAATGCTTGATATCTATAGCGTAAAACTTAGCGCTGTGTCATTATTGAGGCAATGTTATTAATGGATATTTTCAATGTTTAAGCTTAAACAGGGCATGTTAGGCGCTATATTTTTGTTGGCTTTGAGCGGGTGTCAATCAACGGACTCGCTGCGCCAAAATTCGCCAATGGCGATGGGGAAACTCATCATTGCAGAGCCGCTGACCGTAAGTTTTCAACACGAGATCCGGTTAGCACGTATTAGTGATTTGTTACTGCGCCCAGAGCTTGAACCGTTGCAGCGGGCACAGGCGTTTTTCGAACGAGGTGTTTTATACGACAGCTTTGGTTTAATTAATTTAGCTCGGATTGATTTTAACCGCGCATTGCGCATTAACCCTAAAATGGCCGATGGTTATAATTTTTTAGGCATTCATCTAACGATGGCGGGGCAGTTTGATAAAGCTTACGAGTCTTTCGATGCGACTCTTGAATTAGATCCCGAGCATCAATATGTCTATCTAAACCGTGGGATATCACTTTATTACGGTGGTCATGCTAAATTAGCCGTTGAAGATCTGGCGATATTTCATCAACTTGATGTGACCGATCCGTACCGCGTGATCTGGCGTTACATTGTCGAGCAACGTGTTGACAAAAATATGGCACTTAAAAACCTCAGACAACATCAAAAATCGATTACAGATGACAGTTGGGCGAAGCAAATAGGTGAATTATTCCTAATGAATCTGTCTGAAGCACAGTTTGTTGCTGGATTGACTAAAGGCATCGACCAGCCAAAAGACCTGGCAGAACGCTTATGTGAAGCCTATTTTTATCTGGGTGTTTATGCCAATATTTATCAGCAGCCAGAGCGAGCACTTAATTATTTTAAATTGTCTTTAGCGACCAATGTTTTTGAATTTGTTGAGCACCGTTATGCAAAACGCGAGTTATTAGAAACGCGCTTCATCCTGCACCAACAGAAGCTAATCAGTCAGGGTTTAACGCAAGAGTCTGATCCTCAATAACAGGTTACTAAACACAAGGAACTAAACCATGGCCTTAACACCATTTCATTTAGCGATTCAAGTTCGAGACATCGCCGAAGCCCGTGAGTTTTATGGCGCAACACTTGGTTTTAGCGAAGGGCGCAGCTGTGAAGATTGGATTGACTTTAATATGTTTGGTCATCAGCTGGTCGTACATATAAACCCAGACTTAGGTCCGACAGGAAAGGTTGCTACCATTTGCAATGGTGTTGACGGCCATGGTGTACCGGTGCCTCACTTTGGTGTGGTAATGGACTTTGCGAGCTGGCAGAATTTTTCGGCAACGATAAGCACCAAGATAGACCATTTTATTATTGAGCCTTACGTGCGTTTTGAAGGCGAAGTTGGAGAGCAGGGCACCATGTTCTTTTGCGACCCGTCTGGCAACGCTTTAGAATTTAAAGGCTTTAACGATATTGAAAAAGAGCTGTTCGCTAAATAACTTGTCAGATAGTTGTTAATTTGAACCGATTGGACAATCTTAAAGCAACCGAAAATTATATTCACAGATGGGCTTTACAAAAGCCTAATAAGCCATTAATATTCGCTTCGACTTCAGTGGAGAGATGGCAGAGTGGTCGAATGCACCGGTCTTGAAAACCGGCATGGGTTTATAGCCCATCTAGGGTTCAAATCCCTATCTCTCCGCCACATTTAGAAGAGCCCGTTAATATGAAAATATTGACGGGCTTTTTGCATATGGCCTATCCACGTCCGTCGCTTGCGAAGCAAGTGCTCCATGCCAGCTTGATCTCAGCAGCCACGTGGAAGCTTATAGCACAGCTTAGGATTCAAATCCCTATCTCTGCGCCACTAATTTAGAAGAGCCCGTTAATATGAAAAATTGACGGGCTTTTTGCTGTTTATCGTTAAAATGTTTTTGCTCCAGCTTCGTAGCGAATGTCGCTTGCGAAGCAAGTGCAACCCTGTCAGTTTGATAATAATCAGCCACGTGGTAGCTATAGCACAGCTCTTCAAGTAGGGTTCAAATCCACTCAAACAGGCCAAATGACTATTTTAGAAATGACGCCTTTCAAGTAGCACAATGAATTTCAAAGACGGGGATCATTCAATGGCAATGAATAATAGTTTGATTTGGATGATTTTTATGCAACTGGAGCTAATCACACCTTGTGAAGAATTATCAGTAGACGAAGCTTATACGGTGTTTCACTAAACTATCATATGTTTGATTCTGATTTATATGACTGGCAACAAGGTTTCATTGATGTTTGAGTGTTTTATACGTTCAATCCCGCATTTTATTGCTAGCACAGCCCTTACCTAGATAAACCACGTCATATGCTCTTTAATATATTGGCAGCAAACTGTAGTCGCACCGTGGCCATAACGATATTTTGGTTAGCATAATCATTTTTATATTTGTCACAAATATTTGTAATTTTACATTTTTAGACTAGCGTCAGTTTTGTGGCAAGGATGTCAGTTTTTGATAAAGCAATATCCTTGGGTTGATACTTCATCAAATTGACAGTTTGAATGTACTGAACTTAGTTGGAGGTAATGCTATGCCAAGTTATTTGCCTTCAGGCCTTTATATTGAGGAAATTCAAGTTGATCAAAGCTAATCGAAGGCGTTGCGACATAACGACAGGTTTTGTCGAGGTAACTCAACGTAACAGTGTACGGTTGAAGCGGGTTATTTAGTTGGTTGATAGTGTTGTAGGTCTTTAATTTGTGCCTCGTCTTCTGTGGTTAAAACAGTCCCAAGAAAACTAAGCCTATTAGGTCGTGCTTAAATTAAGTAAACACCACAAAATGAGGCAGTTTTTGGAATGAACCTTGAACATTAAATACTAAATTAAGAGTGGGGCATCTGTGATGAAAGATTCAAGTGTCGAACAACAGAGCTCATTGGATGCGCAGTCATCCAAGGCGAGCCAGAGCAAATGGCAAAAAGATGCTATGCCATTAATGTCACGTATGGTAGTTGGATTAACGTTATTTTTCTTCATCGCCAGTTTTGCTCAATTGTATTATTTGCATCGCAACATCGGGGACGCGCCAAAGATCAATATTGAAGAATCCTTTGCCAATCTAACCAATCATCAGACTAGCTCATTTAAGGAAACGATGGCAATTTCAACATTCAAAGCATTTATCATGCTTGAAGCCAATGCTTTAGAGCGACGCCACCATCAAGCAAATGTATTGTTGATGTCACGAGTTTGGGTACGTTATTTAGGATTTGTAACGGGTATGATACTTGCCCTAGTTGGGGCAGCTTTCATTCTTGGCAAGCTTCAAGAGCAGTCTACTGAGTTGACTGGTAAAAGCCAAAACGCACAATTGAGCTTAAAAAGCAGCTCGCCTGGCATTATCTTTTCTTCGTTAGGCGTGCTTTTAATGTTGGTAACAATAGTCACCCATCATAAAATAGAAGTACGAGATGGCCCTGTATATAGCCAAAGTATTGAATTATTTCAGGCTACATCCGTCGACAAGAAAAAGCTGACCTTAGACAAATAGTGAAGGACCACGCGTGATTTAAATTGATTATCAGGAGAAGTAAAATGAAGACTCTCAATTTATTGCAAGCATTAAACTTCAATATAAAGTTAATCTACACCCTGTTGATTGTTTCGCTTTTAACATTAACCAACTCGGTCGTTTGGGCCGAAGAAAAACTCACGGATCAGCAGCTTTATGAATTAGGTAGAGCGGCCTTTTACAAAGACGATATCCTCGAAACCTTTAGTCATCTGTTTGCCTATTCTCAACGATATCCGCAACGAATGACAGCTGATGAAGAACATAAAAATCAAGTTCTAGATGCTATTAGATACACAAGGATATTACTACGGACTAAAGTAGGTTATGGGGCCAGTGTATCAGGAATGCCACCTCCTACGCCCCCAAAGCCTACTCTAAAAAAATTAAAAAACAGTAATAAATTTCCATCCAAAAATAATGTAGTTAATCAACCAAGTAAAGTTAGTAAACTACAACTTGCTGACAATACCTCAAAAAAACTCGATAAGTTAGTCGTGACTTTTAGATCTCTAAAAAGTAATAAGATTATATACGTCGATGGTCATATTTATAATGACTCACCCCATCATTACCCGTGTATCAGAATTACATTCAACTTAAGAAATAGGATCAATAAAACTATTAGCCAATTCAAGGTGAAAGTCAGCAACGTAGTTCCTTATAAAAACGCATATTACCGCCAGAAATTGCCAAAAAATTCCGGCGGTTTCTGGCTGCATTCTAAGACAATTTGCTAAGGGCCAATGGGGTCAACATTATCTAATACCAATGAGTACAGTAGGAGAAGCAGCCATGGGTAGAGAAATTGATTGTAGAGACCACACCGAAAATCGAGCCAGTGCATCGCGATCAGCTGAGTTAACAGCGATTGCAGCCGCAGCATCTAATCTTCTTACTGGCGCACATCGCGTTAGGGTTCGACACCTGAACGCCATGACTGGCAATCCTAGCCAAGTCATATCGGACCGTGCACCGACCCAAAGCGGAAATTACCTTCAGCGGGCCTTAGCGCATGTGCATGGCATTAGCAGGGTGCTTGGCGTTATAGCGACTCAACCCGTTGAGTTTATGGCCGATCCGCACATTCAACGTACCAGCAGTGACGCTGTCGCGGTTAATTTGCAACAACATTATAAAGGCATTGCGATTTTTGAGGCCGCACAGACGATACGGTTTTCTCCAGATGGCAGGATTAAGCAAACCGTTGGAAATAGTGTTTCTGTGGCAAAAGAAATGTCTGTCTTACCCAGTTTGTTCGCTGGCGATGCAGTGCTTAAAGCCGCGCAACATATCGCTGTTCCCTCTGCTGATGAACAGGGGGAACAGGACAAATTTGGCCAGTCACTCAAGCTTACCGAGATTAACATTACCGACTTTGAGCCGAGTATTATTGTCGCTTATCCGAATAAGCCAGAGCAGCTTAGCGTGTTTGAAGCTGGCCCATTTGGTGGCAAGATTAAAGCGAGTCTGATCTGGTTCTCGCATGATGGCAATTTGCGACTTGCGTGGGAAGTGCTTATTGAAATGCCCGATAACCAAGGGCAGTATCGCACATTGGTCGATGCTGGTGATGGTGAAATCCTTTATTGTCGGCAGCTCGTTCAGTTTATTTCGGCCCAAGGCAATGTATTTCACGTTAACGGCAGTGAACAACGACAGATGACGGATTTTCCACGAGCACTAACAGATTACGGTCTGCCGATCCCGCAAGATTTACCCGCAGGCTTTCCTGATGATTGGGTGGCATCAAACAATACGGAGGGTAACAGCACCAACGCACATCTAGGACACAATGGTGAATCATTGGGTGGGACGCAACACAATGGCATACTGACGTTCGACCCAACAAATGCCTCAGGCGACGAGCAAAAAGTTTTAAATATATTTTATTACAACGGCTTCATGCATGACTATTTTTACCTGCTTGGTTTCCGTGAGAACGATGGTAACTTTCAGTGGCACAACTTTGGGCGAGGAGGTTCAGCTTTTGATCGGGTCGACGCGCGGGCGCACAGTGGAGCAGTTAATGGCACGGCCAATATGCGTACGCCCATCGATGGCTCAAGGCCCGAGATGAACATGGGGCTGTTAGTCCGCACCAATCGCCATACGGCTTTTGATTCTAGCGTGGTATTTCATGAATTCACGCACGGGGTGACAAATCGGTTGGTTGGCGGCCCCGCCAACTCTTGGAGCCTACAAGCTCCCCAGAGTGGTGGTATGGGCGAGGGCTGGGGTGACTACATAGCTTGTACGATTAACAATACGATTGTTGTCGGTGATTGGGTAACAAATAATCCCAGTGGCATGAGAGGTTTTCCCTACGACAGTAATTACCCAGCCAACTTTACTAACCTGGGGACCGGACGTTATAAGCAAGTCCATAATATTGGTGAGATCTGGTGCGCTACCTTAATTGAGATGAATCGAAACATCGGCGCTAACCTTGGCGTGCAATTGGTTGTTGACGCATTGAAGTTGACTCCAGCCAACCCCAGTTTTCTCGACGGCCGCGACGCTATTTTAGCAGCACTTGACGACATGTTTGAAGTTGAACACTTTAATTCTAATGAGCACCAGACTCTGTCGCGCGGTATTTGGGCCGCTTTTTCCCGATTTGGTATGGGGCCAAATGCGCAGTCTAATGGTGGTTCGTTATCTGGTATCGTTGGTGACTTCAATATGCCGCCATTGGAGCAACCTGAACCTGAAGAACTTGATGTTAAGGTAGCAGCAACGCCTAATCTTGTGATCCCCGATAACCAGCCAGCCGGAGTAAGTCACGTGTTGACGGTTACTCAGTCGGGTGAGATCGTTAAGCTGATTGTTACGGTCAAGATCACGCATAGCTATATTGGCGATCTAAAAATAAGCCTGACTTCACCAACGGGAACTATAGTGATATTGCATAACCGTTCCGGTGGTAGCGCTAATGATATAGAAACCTCATATCATAGTGATGAGCTTACGGCTCTTTCGGAGCTTCATGGCGAAGAAGCGCTAGGCGATTGGACACTTAATGTCGCGGATCATGCGGCGATAGATGTTGGCACATTACTTCATTGGGCAATTGAGATGGATATCGAGCACGCTGTTCAGGTCGTTGACCTAGAGGCTGTATTGGGTCAAGTGATCCCAGACGACAATAAGACAGGTATTAGCAGTAGGATTGATATCGCGCAATTGGGAGCGGTTAAACTGCTGCGAGTCAGTGTCGACATTACGCATACTTATATTGGCGATTTACAGGTAGAACTGGTAGCGCCTTCAGGCGAAAAAGTACTGCTTCATAATCAGTTTGGCGGTGGTAACGATAATTTGATTAAGACCTACGATATTGCTAATCATCCCGCTTTGGCGGCATTAGTGGGCCAAGCAATTTCAGGGCGTTGGCAGTTACAGGTCGCTGATCTGCTGGGCAAGGATATTGGAAAATTTAACAAGTGGGGCTTAGAAATTACCTTGCAGTGATCTTGTTGTAAAATTGACTCGGCTGGCACATCCATATATCCAATGGATGTGCCTTTTGCTGTGGACAATAAAAACAGTTAAAATCAACTGATTAGTTTGATTGTTGCTTGACATTGTCACGGGGCCTGTTCAATATTTGTGTTGTAAGATGTCGGTGATTAGCGCAGCTTGGTAGCGCATCACGCTGGGGGCGTGAGGGTCAGAGGTTCAAATCCTCTATCACCGACCACTTTATCTCTGATTCACTTTTATCCTGCCAATTTGCTTATTGTAATAATCGTTCTCAACACCTTAATGATCTAAACAAGAAAATATCAAACCAGTACAAAATTCCGATTATTACTAAGCACGACAACTAGTCTGACAGAGAGGTTAGTTAATACTGAACAATTCAACATTGAAATTAATATCATAAAATACGTAACCTTAATGATATTGATACGCATCATTGTTTTTGTTGCGTGGCTGTTTTAATATGTGCGCCATCAATTAAGACATAAAGCCGTTAAATGAATATCCGCAGTTTTCAGCCTAAATCATTTGTTTCGCCTGTAGTTCAACAGCTATACATTTGGTGGAATTGGCGTACTCCAAGCCGGTATGTAGGTTCTGTGATAATAAGTGCTTTGCTGTTGTCATATCAATGTGTCGCACAACCAATTATTCACATTAATACTCCACAAGCCGCGGTTTCTTATCGCGTGATGTCTGACAACGGATCATTTGAGTTATTAATCGAGCCACAGGGCGTTATTAGACTTAACCAGCTTCATCACTGGCGCGCAACCATTACAGCGGTAGAGTTAGGGGGGGCAATCACGGCTTCCAACGATGTTAACTTGATCAATAGCGACAATGTTATTGTCACCGGCGGTATGCCCAAACATGGTCATGGTTTACCTACCCAGCCTAACATTGGCACCATTGTCAAGCTGAGGGACAACAAGGTTAGTTTTTTAATTCAAGGATTAAAATTTCAGATGTTTGGCCCATGGGTGATTAATATCAGTGTGACAACGGCGGGCGATATAGTGCGTTTTAACTTTGAGATTAGGCCTTAAAAAATGCGCATTAAAGTTAGCTCTTATTTATCTGTCGTGATTTTACTGATAATTTTGACCTTGGCTGGCTGTAATACTAAGCAAGAACTCCGCTGGAGCGAGCGAGAGCTAAATTTGATAAATACCTTGCTTTTACCTGACCCAAATAACCCGCTAGAACGCTTAACACCAGTTGATCATGGCAATGGCGTTAGCATGGATCGTAAAGCGGCAAGCTTGGGGCAGCATTTGTTCTTTGATCCGCGCCTAAGTGGCAATGGAAAAGTATCTTGCAGTAGTTGTCATCAGCCCAGTCGAGCATTTTCAGATAACGAAGTGGTGTCTCAAGGCATGGGGGTAACGGCGATGCATACCCCGACTATTATCGGTGTTGCCACTAGCCCTTGGTTATTTTGGGATGGTCGGGCTGATAGTTTATGGTCGCAAGCACTGGGACCATTAGAAAATAGCGTCGAGCATGGCGCAAATCGGGTGCAGTTAGCACATGTGATTTTTAATCATTATCGCAAACAATATCAGGAAATATTTGGACCACTGCCAAAAATATTATCAGATCCCAATTTTGTTAAACTCGCGATGCCGTTACTCGATGTTAATGACGCAAGTGCCCAATCGATAACGTTAGCCGCCGCTTGGCATGACTTACCCCAAGATCATCAGCGCCAGATTAATCGAGTATTCGCTAACATCGGCAAAAGTATTGCCGCCTACGAACGCATGTTAATGCCTACACCATCGCGCTTTGACCGTTTTGCCACAGAGCTTGCCCGGCAGCAGCACTCAAACCTATTAACGGCGCAAGAGCAGGCGGGTTTAAAATTATTTATTAACGATAAGCAAACCCAGTGTTTACGTTGTCACAATGGCCCGATGTTCACTAATCATGACTTTCAAGTTACTGGTATTCGTCCCAATCCTGCTAAAAATACGGGCCGAATAGCAGGGGTAGAGGTGGCATTGCGCAGTGAATTTAACTGCGCTGGGATCTATAGTGATACACCACAAAATTGTCCAGAGTTAACCTTTGCCAAGCGAGGTTCTCGTGAACTTAAGTTTGCCTACAAAGTACCTACTCTTCGCAACATTGGCCAAACCGCACCTTATATGCACAATGGTAGTTTCAGTTCGCTAATGGCTGTGTTGACCTATTACAACCAAGCCCAACCGCAATTACTACAAGGCAGCGGCCAAAGAACAGATCTGGTGCATTATGATTTGCAACCGCTGCGCTTAATGCCGCACCAACTTAAACAGCTTGAGGCTTTTTTATTAACGTTAAATTCAGCGCCAGCCGATACCAACGCTTGGTTTAAACCGCCTGTTTTATATTAAAAATCAATAACCTTTTAATAAAATGCTTAAGAATAACAAAATACTAAAATAAGAGTGATAGGCTTTATGAACAAACCCATTATTGTGTTACTGACACTGTGCACATTAGCAATAACCAGCCGTGCTAATGCGCATGTACGCTGGTTTATAATCGACCGAGATATTCCACAGCTAAGTTTTACGTTTGACGCCATTAACCTGTTAACGCTTTGTGGAGCATTGACGCTGGTGGTATTGAGCAAATATCTCGATAGCCTCAGTCTTGATCATCAAGCATCAGGATCATTGGTTAAACGGCTTGTTTTTTTCGTTAATAAACCAGTTAGCACGCTGGCTAATATACAGTGGATGGGCTTGATAATAGCCTTAAATATTTTGTTTCTTGTTAATTTGATGATGGGGGATTTTTTTGCGCCCAATTTAGTTTTACCGCCGACATTAATGATGCTGGGCGTTGTCGTGCAAGCGGCGGCTATTTTACTGTCTAGCTGTTCGATTAGCCTAACGGGTATCGCGTTAGTCTTGGTTGGATTAGCCTTGCCCATGGTCTTTAAAACAAGCACAGGTTTGGATTACTTTTTCGAAGTGATAGGTGTTGGTTTAGCGTATCTTTGCATTGCGCCAACACTTAATGCTCATGATAATAAATTATATCAACGACTAACCATTTTTAATTATGTGGATAAAGTGCAATTACAGCGCCTAGCCATTGTGATCTTAAGAGTGGCCTTAGGCGCGCAGTTAATTACCCTAGCATTTAATAATAAACTGCTTGAACCGGGCGCGGCATGGCTGTTTTTACAAGACTTTCCTTTTTACAATTTCATGGCTGAATTAGGATTCGAACAATATAGCAATTTACACTTTGTGTTTGCCGCGGGAATTTTTGAAGCGACCTTAGGTGCTTTGCTAATACTTGGCTGGGCACCAAGGTTCATAGCGCTGACATTGCTGTCATTTTTTACGATAACGACCGTTTTGTCTGGGCCAACGGAAATAATCGGTCATTTACCGATCTTTGGTGTTTTAACCATTTTAATCCTAGCGGGGGAGCAAGCAAAGACTAGCCCAATAACGAACAAAACACTGCAAACACTTACTTGTCGTTAAATATACTAATAGCAAGCGCTGGCAGTACAACTTTTTTGTTGGTACTGCCGCGTAAAAGTTAGTGTTCATTTTATGAATACTAAAAATTGATAACAGCCATAATCGAAGTGTAAATTGATTATCCTTTAGTCGTATTTTTAGGGGTAAAACATTATTAATGCTACCAGCCACAACTACCCCTTAAACTGTTAGCTCGGCGCGCTGATGCCCATAGCGCCTTATCTTCTTGTGCTTATTACTTATTTTACATTAGTCATTATGTTTGGCGCTTTTTTACGTTGTAACATTTCGTCACATTGTTGTAAAAGTTCTGACACGCTTTAGTTGTTCACTAAGACATCACTAAATTAAAGCTAAATCCAAACTAAATCCAAACTATATAAAAAAATAAGGATAGTCGATGTCATTTCATAAGCGTACCGAGGGTGCCGAGCAGCCATATTGGCCAGCGGGTCCATTTAAAATCAGATTGCCGTTTATTCACTACCGCTGGGAATTTCCTGAAATGATTCAGGGCTTTTTTATGTTCGTGGTTGGCCTAGCGATGATCCCATTGCTAGAAACCTATTTAGGCATGCCTTATGAAGCAGCATTAGCCTTCACTTTTATTGCTGCTGTTGGTTATATTTTACCTGCCTTATTAGGAGTGCCGCTGGTTCCGGGGTGGATAACGCCAGCGATCCCAGTGGTATTACTTTATCTTAAAGGCTTTGAACCCGGCCCTGAAGCGATTAAAGCATTGTTTGCATTGCAAATAGAAGTGTCACTGATCTTCTTAATTTTAGGGGGTACTCGTTGGGGCTCTAAATTGGTTGATTTTATTCCTAACTCACTAAAATCCGGCGTTATTATCGGTGCTGGCATGGCGGCGTTAATGGGAGAGTTAAAATTTGGTGGTCGGATTGACGCGACACCAATCTCTTTGATTATCGGTTCTATTATTTCTGCTTATGTGTTGTTTTCGTTGTCATTTAAAAATGTTATGGCCGAAAATAGCCTTGCAAAGAAAATTGCTAACTTTGGCATGGTGCCGGGCATGATTATTGCGATGATTATTGGCTGGAGCGTCGGTGAATACCCATTGCCAGATATTCAATGGGGCATCACGCAGCCAGATTTCGGTTTAATGTGGCAGTATTTAGTCTTTAGTGTTGGTTTTCCGGGATGGGACGTATTTTTGCTGGCTATCCCTACAGCACTGATAGCTTATGTTATTGCCTTTGGAGATATTATTGTTGGTTTCACCTTGGTTAAACGGGTTGATCATATCCGCAGTGATGAAAAAATTGAAGAGAACATCGATCGTGTACATTTAGTCACCGCTATTCGTAACGCTATTCATGCATTTTTTGCCCCGTGGCCTGGTCTTGCTGGACCATTGTGGACAGCCGCTCACGCGACAATGGCAGAGCGTTATGCAATGGGACGTAAATCAATGGACTCTATTTATAGTGGCGGTGGAACATTCTGGATTAGTGGTTTGTTGGCATTATTTGCCTTGCCACTGGTAACCATATTTAAACCCGTATTGCCGATTGCCTTATCACTAACGCTTATTTTAACGGCTTATATCTGCATCATGGTTGGCATGGAGCAACTTAAAAACTCTACTGAACGCGGTGTCGCGGGCATTGTGGCTGTTACCTTAGCGATGCCCGATCCTAAGTCAACAGTATATGCGGTAGTGATTGGATTGGTGTTGTACTTTTTGATTGAGCGACCAAAATTACTCGGCAACGCAGCAAAAGCCGAGCAAAACATCGCCAACGTAGAAATCGATAGTAAGTTAGCGACAGCTGACTCAGATAAATCATAAGCGCACCGGAGCTAACCAATGACTAAACATAATATATTTGATCAATATTTAGAACCAAATCCGGCCAACTATGTTGCGCTAAACCCTATTTCATTTTTAGAACGTTCAGCGTCTGTATATCCAAATAAAATAGCGACCATCAATGGTGCTATTCGTCGAAATTGGGCGCAGGTTCACCAACGGTGTTGCCGTTTTGCTAGTGCGCTGAATAAGCGTGGCATTGGCAAAGGCGATACGGTATCGATTATTGCGCCTAATATCAGCGAACACTTTGAAGCACATTTTGCGGTGCCGATGAGTGGCGCGGTCTTAAACTCGATCAATACTCGGCTGGATGCACAGGCTATTGCCTTTATTTTAGTGCACGCCGAAACGAAGGTGCTGTTGACCGACCGCGAGTTTAGTCCGGTGGTTAAAAAAGCACTACGGATGTTAGAGCACAAGCCTTTGGTGATTGATATTGACGATCCTAATTTTAATGAGGGCGAATTGATCGGAGCATTAACTTACGATCAGTTATTGCTTGAAGGAGATGAAGATTTTATCCCGTTTACCCCAGAAAACGAATGGGATGCGATTACCCTTAATTATACGTCGGGCACCACGGGCGATCCTAAAGGGGTGGTTTATCATTACCGTGGCGCTTACTTAAACGCCGTGAGCAACGTGATGTCATGGGGCATGGGCGAACATCCTGTTTATTTATGGACCCTACCAATGTTTCATTGTAATGGCTGGTGCTTCCCGTGGTCTATTGCTGCAACTGCGGGTACCAGTGTTAGCTTACGCCATGTAAAAACCGAATTAATTTATGAGCTAATCAACAGCGAAAATGTCGGCTATTTCTGCGGCGCGCCTATTGTGCTTAATATGCTAAATGGTGTTGAACAAGCATTAAAAGACACGCTAACTCATTCGGTCAAAGTGATGACTGCCGGCGCGCCACCGCCAGCCTCAGTAATCGAGGGAATGGAGGCGTCGGGCTTTAAAGTGACCCATGTTTATGGCTTGACCGAAACCTATGGCCCTTCCGTAGTGTGTGCTTGGCATGACGAATGGAATGAGCAGAGTAACGAGCAGCAAGCTAAGTTAAAATCACGTCAAGGGGTTCGTTCACCCATGTTAGATCATTTGATGGTTGCTGATCCCGTGACTTTAGAGCCTGTGCCCCAAGATGGCGATACCATAGGCGAAATTTTCATGCGCGGTAATTTAGTGATGAAAGGTTATCTTAAAAACCCTTCAACGACCGACAATGCGTTTGCCGGGGGCTGGTTTCATTCGGGGGACTTAGCGGTATGGCATCGTGATGGTTACATTGAAATTAAAGACCGCTCAAAAGATGTCATTATATCGGGTGGTGAGAACATATCGAGTGTCGAGGTTGAAGACATTTTATACCGCCATCCTAAAATTCAGGAAGTTGCGGTGGTCGCGAAAAAGGACGAAAAATGGGGCGAAACTCCCTGTGCCTTTATCACGTTAATGCCTAATGAGCAGATGTCAGAACAAGAGGTATTTGATTTTTGCCGCGCAAATATGGCACGTTTTAAAGCACCAAAAACGGTCAATTTTTGTGAGTTACCAAAAACATCAACCGGTAAAATTCAAAAGTTTTTATTACGCCAACGCGCTAATGATTAAGTTTTATTCTGTATTTTTTGAACTTAAGTCCTAACTTTGCGACTTAGTGGGTCATAGTCATTAAGAAGTTCTCCCTTTCTGTGACCTTTGGGCTGGATTAATCCAGCCCTTTTTTTTGATCAAAATTTAGGGATTTTAATCTCATGTTATTTAACTTGTTGTTATGTTATAAATCTTGATGTTATCCAACAAATATTTACACGTAGCTGGAGCTTCGATGTTTTTGCAGCATAAACTATCGCGTATTTTCTTTTCTGCTTTCGCCTCAATTTTGTTGGTGTTATTTATTGTGGTTTATTGGTACTCAGTGCCGCTGATCAATAAAGAAGTTTACCGCAGTGAACTAAATGCTAGCCGACTGGCCTTGAATAATGTTTATGATTTGGCCAATCAAATGGAACTTAGCTTAACCGCTTATCGCCAAGAAGCGTTGGCGGGTCATCAACGAAACTTAGTTACCGCTATTGATCTGAGTGTTTCCTATATTGAAAATACGGTAAACGAAGGGCTGCAGCAGCAATTATCATTAGCAGACGCATTAACAAAAGCTTATCAAGGATTGCGAAATTTTAAATACGGCAAAGGTAATTATACTTGGGTAGCTAATGCCCAATCGAAGATTTTGTCTCACCCTGATCCTAAGTTTCATCAGCTTGACGCCTCAAGTTTAACCGATAGCCACGGCCAATTAGTGATCCCGACTGTGATTAAACAAGTTACCACTCAAGGAGATGGTTTTTATAGCTACCCGTGGCAACGCCTTGGTGAAATAGGGGAAGGGGAGAAACTATCTTACATGCGTTATTTGCCGCAATGGGATATTTTTGTCGGGACAGGTGTCTATATCGATGACATTGAGCAAGAGGTCAATGTGCGCCGGACTCAGGCGATTAATGAGTTACGGCAAACGATTGAACAAATAGTGATTGCCAAAACAGGCTACTTATTTATCTTTGATCAGCAAGGCAATATGTTGATCCACCCCAATTCGAATATCAATGATACGAATGCGCTGGCACTTAAAGATCCGTTGACCAACCAGTCTATCTTACAAGAATTAATCGACGTGGCCGATACTGGCCGCGAGTTGGTTTATCAGTGGGACCGCCCGACAGATCCCAACAACTATAGTCACGATAAGCTGTCGCTAGTTCGTTATTTAGAAGGCTCGGGTTGGTATATCTGCTCTTCTGTGTATGTCGACGAATTACAACGTAGTGGTGAAGTATTAAGTAAACGGATATTAACTATTGGCGTAAGTGCTTTGCTACTCGCTATTATTTTCGCATTTGTGTTTTCTAAATGGATCACGCGACCAATCAGCCGATTGGCGGATGTCGCGACTAAAGTCAGTAAGGGCGATTTAACGCTTACCAGTGAGATTTACAGACCCGATGAACTAGGCGTATTAGCGGTCGCCTTTGATGACATGGTGGAGCAGTTGCGCACAAATATTCGCGATCTCGATTCCAAGGTAGCACTGAGAACGGATGCGTTGGCGAAAACAAATAGCCAATTGCATCAGGCAATGGAGCAAAGTTTACAAGCGCAGCAGCAATTACACCAAGCGCAGCGGATTAATGCCGTTGGTCAATTAGCCGGAGGACTGGCTCATGACTTTAATAATATTCTTACTATTATTATTGGTAACTTGGTGGTGGTACAGCAACGTTTGGACACCGATCCAGCGCTCAATAAGCGACTGGAACCCGCAATTCGAGCTGCGCGCCGAGGCAGTGATATTACCAACAGATTATTGGCTTTTTCTCGACGTCAGTCACTTAGCCCCAAATCGGTAGATGTTAACAAGCTAGTGGTTGAAACCGTTGAATTATTGGCTAGTTCGCTGCCTAGTACTACAAAACTCAATACTGATTTTAGCCGAACTGAGTTAGCGCTTTATATTGATGACAGCCTGTTGGAAAACTGTTTGATCAACTTAGTGTTAAATGCGAAAGATGCAATGACACAAGGCGGTGAAATTACTATACATGTCTGTGAGCGTTTAGTGACAGACCAACAAGAGAATGATCATGATGACTGTGTTCAACAAAACTGTGATCAACAAAACTGTGATCAAAAAAATAGTGAACAACAAAACTGGGATCAAATCGTTACCAGCGGCAGTTACGTAGAATTTAATATTGTAGATAATGGTAGTGGGTTTTCGCCCGAGGCAATGACTACCGCTTTTGAACCATTTTACACCACTAAACCTGTGGGACAGGGTTCAGGACTTGGTTTGAGTATGGTGTTTGGTTTTATAAAACAGTCTCAAGGTTACATTAAACTGGGCAACAAAGCCGAGGGAGGCGCAGTTGTCTCATTTTTATTGCCGTTGCTTGAACATTGCGAGTTAATGTCTGATAGTTCATGTGAAAATAAGATGCCAGCTAACATTGATTTTAGTGATCAATTAATTTTATTGGTTGAAGATAATGACGATGTCAGGGCGGTTGTACGTCAGCAGTTACGCTCTTTTGGATTTAAGGTGCTAGAGGCCGTTGACAGTGACGAGGCCGAGCAACTTATTCTTAGCGTTAATGGCATTGATGCTATGGTATCAGACATTAGCATGCCGGGTCGTAAAAATGGTTTTGAACTGGCTAATTTACTTAAAAATCAATTACCACGCAGTAAAGTTGTGTTAATGAGTGGCTACGCTTATGATGAAAAAATGGTGCACCAAGATCCAAAGATGATCATTTTACGTAAGCCGTTTATGGCTGCTCAGCTTAGAGCTGCATTAGAAAAAATATAATAAAAAAGGCGGTAGTTGTGAGAACCAGACCATTAATTTATGTCATTGATGACGAAACCGAGATTTGTAAGCTAGTTTGTGATGAACTAGAACGTTACGATTTTCAGACTCAATCTTTTTGTACCGGGGCTCAGGCACTAAGTGCAATCCAAACTGCCATGCCTTCGTTGTGTATTATAGACTTGGGATTGCCTGATATGGATGGCTTGACGCTGGTTAAAGAATTATTTGATGACAAAAAAATAGGCGTAATCATTCTTTCGGGCCGTAATAGCTTGCCAGATAAAGTCTTGGGTTTAGAGCTCGGTGCCGACGATTATATTGGAAAACCCTTTGATCCGCGCGAATTAGTTGCACGGGTTAAAAGTATTATCCGTCGCCTTGAAGCAAGTCAGGCCGAGCCTGTCACCACTAAAAATATTGCAAACTTTGGCGACTGGACCTTTGATCCCTTAACACTGACCTTAAGCAACATTGAGGGTGAGTCGCAGATGTTAAGTGCCGCCGAGGCACAAATATTAATGATTTTTCTTAATGCACCCCAACAAATACTCTCGCGAGAGCGTTTACTGCGTGACGATATTAGCTCTTTTGATCGCAGTATTGATGTCAGAATGTCACGATTAAGAAAGAAAATAGAACAAGATCATAAAAATGCCCGCATCATAAAAACAGTCTATGGTGCAGGTTACTTATTTACTCTAGATGTTGTTTGGCGTTAGTTATTCTTTGCTGCGGGCAGCCGCGCCGCGCTATTGTTTACTTAAAACATAGTGGCGTTCAGGGCGTCCTACTGTGCCATATTCAATATCGGCGACCACTTCATTGCTGGTCAGCATAAATTCTAAATAGCGCCTGGCGGTGGTGCGACTGGTGCCAACACATTCTGACATTGCTTCGGCGGTGTAAGGTGTGTTGGGGTTTTTACCAAAGATCTGACGTACTTTATCAAGGGTGATTGTATCAATGCCTTTAGGGGAAGTTGTCGATTTAGTCTGCGTTTTAGCTGGCGTTTTTCCTGAGGTATGGAACAGCAAATCAAGATCTTCTTGTTCAAAAGCATCGTTCTCATCAAGTCGGTTACTGTAATCTAAATAACGTTGCAGTGTTTGATTAAGGCGGCTAAAAGCAATGGGTTTTAAAATATAATCAAAAACGCCATAAGAAATGGCTTTTTGAATGACATCGACATCTTTAGCGGCGGTTAGCATCACCACACAGATATTAACGGCATTGGTATCTTGGCGAATGTGTTTGATCACATCAAGTCCGCTGCTATCAGTTAAGCTAATATCTAAAAATACCAATTCGGGAGAAAAACAATCGAGCAAGTCTATTGCTTCATTGGCGGAGGCTGCTATGCCAACTACCTCGAAATTATCTATTTTTCCGATGGTTTTTGCCAAAATATTAGCAATTCGGCTGTCATCTTCAACTATTAATACGCTACGTTCATTCATTGGGTATCGTCACCAGATAAGTGTTTTGAATTTAATTTGGGGATATACACTGTCATTATCATACCACCAGTTTTTGCTTTGGTAATTGATAAAGAGCCGCCTATTTGTTTTAAGCAGTTTTTGACCAAGTACATGCCAATGCCATGGCCCATGTCTGTTTTTGTTGTTTCACCGAAGTTGAAAATATTTTTAAGCTGTTGGTCATTTAGACCGTTGCCAGTGTCTTCAATTTCAAAAATAAGATCGGGACCAAAGTCGGTCATCGCTAATAAAACTTTAGGGGCGACTTGGTTATTGGCGCTGCTGGCTTCAAAGGCATTTTCGATTAAGTTACCAAGAATGGTCACCAGTTTTTCTCTGGGGATCCACGCGGGAACTTCGGTTAGGGTACTGTCGGTATCGATAATAAACTCAATGTTACGTTCTTTAGCGACATCATATTTACCTAAAATTAAACCAGCGAGGATTGGATCCGGCACTGTTTGAACCAAAAAGGCAATAAGCTGTTGGTAACCAGAGCTTTCACTAGTGATGAGCTCAAGTGCTTCGTCGATTGAACCAATTTGGATTAAGCCACCAATGGTATTGAGCTTGTTGGAGTATTCATGCGTTTGAACCCGCAACATGGTTGAAAACTGCTGCACCTGCGAGAGTTTCTGGCTTAATACTTCAATGTCATCTTTTAGCCGAAAAATAATAACGACGCCTTTGTGCACTCCCGTTATTATCAGCGGTGTTTTAGTCATTATCATGGTCTGGTTATTAACCTCAACTTCAATGTCGCGCCAAGACTGTTGCGAATCGTCGCTAAACAGTGACTGATATTGAGGTAAGAGCACCGACAACGGTGAGCCAACTATGTCTTTAGGTGTTATATCACCTAACATTTGCAAGGCACCGGGGTTAATATTGGTAATGTTGTCATGTTCGTCGGTAACAATAATGCCCTCTAGAATAGATTCCAGAACCGCTTTTCGTTCGGTATAGGTGCGGGCAATCTCTTCTGGTTCTAGGCCAAAAATTTCATCGCGATAGCGCTTGGCAATATAAAGTGCTAACCAAGCACCCAAAAATATCACGAAACCAAATACATAGAGAAAGGTATATTCGTATTTAGTGACAATTAAATTGATGTCACGTTCAAGATAGCCCACCGAGATTAATCCGATAATTTCACCGCTATTTGACATTATCGGCGATTTACCACGCAACGATATCCCAAGCGAACCAAGGGCTTTTGAGGTATAAGACTGACCTAATAACAGGGCGCGATCGTTGTCACCACCAACCATCTTTTTACCTATTTTATTGGGATCAGGGTGAGAATAGCGTACGCCGTGTATGTCGCCTACCACAATAAACTTGGCGTCTATTTTCTGCCTAATAGTGTCAACATAACGCTGAATTGAAGCACTGTCATTACTGAGTAACCCTTGTCTTATTTCTTGGCTGTTGGCCAATGATTGGGCAACAGATAGCGCCTTATTGCCAATTTCTTGTTCAAGATTTTGTTGCAGGTAATAAATACTAAAAAGACCTAAGCCGGCAATTTGTAACACAATCACACTGGAGGAAAAAAAAGCCAACTTGTTGTGTAACCCAAGGTTTTTAAAAGCAGTCAGTAAAGTCATATTGTGGCCATTCATTGCGATTTATCTTTAATATTATCATAACTAAGCTTAGTCAATCGTTCGCTTGCGTAAACGCAAAAGCAACATAAAAGTTAAACTCTTATGTTGCTTTTTTTATCGAAAGCCAAATTAAATAGGGCTATCTAATAGAAGTTATAGATTAGAAAATCATAGCTCGGCAACTTCTGGCTGCTTACCTTGATTGTCATCTTTTTTCAGCGCGGCGCGCAGTGGCATAATTAATACCAAAACCGTCAAGATAAGAATCGTTAGCGTTATTGGTCTTTCCCACATAAACGAGATTGAACCATCAAACAAGGTTAACGAACGACGCAAGTTTTGTTCTAACATGCCACCCAAAATGAAACCAAGGATCAGTGGCGACATGCTAAAGTCTAACAAGCGCAGGCCAATTGCTATCACTGCAAAACCAGCCATCATCACAATGTCAAAAGTATTAAATGATACTAAATACACCCCAATCAATGAGAAGAACAAGATTAATACTGTTAATAGCTGCTTAGGCAAGGTTAACGCCCGTGCAATATAAGGAATTAACGGTAAATTAATTACTAACAACACTATGTTACCGACATACATTGACACGATAACAGACCAAAATACTTCAGGGTTATCGATTAATAAGCGCGGACCAGGCTGAATACCATAGGCCATTAATGCACCTAACATTACAGCCGTAGTACCTGAACCTGGAATCCCCAAAGTTAATAGCGGTACGAACGAGCCACTACAAGCGGCATTGTTCGCAGTTTCTGGCGCGGCCAAGCCACGAAGGCTGCCCTTACCAAAGTTAAGCTTTTCTTTGGCAGACGCCAGATTACGTTCCATACCGTAGGCCAAAAAAGATGCAATGGTCGCACCGGCACCTGGTAAAACACCGACAAAGAAACCAAGTACAGATGAGCGACCAATGGTTGGTACTACGTCTTTAATTTCTTGTTTCGATAACTTTAAGCTGCCAACTTCAGGTGTGGCTTGCTTCATTGTGTCATCAGCTTTTTTCTTGCGAATAATAGACATTAACGCTTCAGACAACGCAAACATCGACATCGCAATTAACAAGAAGCTGATGCCGTCAAGCAAATCAATTTGACCAAAGGTAAAACGTTCAACACCAGACGCTTGATCGGTGCCAACAGTTGACAACATTAAGCCAAACAAGGTCATCATTATTGATTTTAAGAAGCTGCCTTTGCTTGAAAACGCGGCAATGGCGGTTAAACCAAGTAACAATAGCGCAAAATAATCTGGTGATTGAAAACTTAACGACACAGTGGCGAGCGCTGGAGCAGCAATTAATAAGAACACTGCTGCAATACTACCACCACAAAATGATGAATAAGCCGCTAATGCTAAAGCTTTACCCGCTTGTCCTTTAAGGGCCATTGGGTAGCCATCGAACGATGTAGCTACTGTGCCTGCAACACCGGGCGCATTAATTAAGATTGATGAGGTTGACCCACCGAAAATTGCCCCGTAGTACACACCAGCCATTAAGATCATGCCAGATGACGGATCAATGCCATAGGTGATCGGGATCATCAAGGCGATGGCAGTAATTGGACCTAATCCGGGTAACATCCCGATAAAGGTGCCGACAAAGCAGCCAAAGATAACAAATAAGATATTCTGCATCGATAATGCAGTTTCTAATCCAAGTAATAGACCTTCACTCATGACATTAACTCCAAAGATCGCCGGCAGAAAGATAAATGCCTAAAAGCTGGGTCATAATTGCCCAAAAGACAATAACCACAGGCACCGAGGCAAAAAATAGTGTTTTAGGTTTACGCTCGCCCAAAATAAGATAACCGATTATCAAAAAGCTAATGGTTGATAAAATAAACCCTAAAAACTCGAGTGTTAGCGCGTAATACAGCATTAAGCCGATTAATGCGGCACATTGAGTCCAGCCTTTTTTGTCGAAAAATGCGACGCCATTTTGATTGGCACTATTAACGTTACTGTCAGACAATGTGTTCTTATTATGTTTAATGTCTTCAATAACCGATAACAAGAGGGCTAGGGCGGCAACACTCATCCCTAAAATAGCGTAGAGCTTGGGCATAGATTGTGAGGTAAATACTTCGTATTCTTCACCGGGGTAGAGCGGAATTTGAAAGGCATAATAGCCATAACAGGTACTGAAAATAAAGAATATCAGTGCGCCTATTTTGTCTTTGCTGATGGTCATAACATCACCTTTTTTACATCTAAATATTGACCTGCGATGACATGAACCGTTCTAAATTCAAGCCATCGTAGCTTTTTGGGGTTGTTATTTTAAAAATCTATTATTTTAAAAAGCCTAGCTCACGCATTAATTGACCAATGATTTGTTCTTGCTGCTCAAGGAATTTATAAAACTTACCGTCTGGGTTATATAAGTTGACCCAGCCGTTACGTTCTTTAACTTCATGCCACTGGGGTGTTTCTTGCACCGCGCCAAGTAATGCTGCATAGGCTTGTACTTTGTCATCAGACATTGTTGGTGCTGCGAAAAATCCACGCCAATTGGCAAAGACCACGTCATAACCCATTTCGGTTAGTGTTGGCACGTTTTTAATCGCGTTTAAACGCTCTGGAGAAGTAATAGCTAAAATACGCACCTCACCACTGTGCGCCATGGCTAGCGCTTCACTTACACCGGTTGACAAAATGGCAGTTTCACCTGACAACAAACCAGCCATCGCTTTACCGCCAGCATCATAAGCAACATAAACCAAACGCTTAGAATCAGCATCGCCAGACTTTATCGCCATTGCAGCCACTAAATGATCTAGGCTACCGCGTGCCGATCCACCAGAGAATTTAACTTTGCGTGGGTTTGCTTTGAAATCGGTGACAACTTGCTGCCACTGGGTGTATTTAGAATCGGCACGTACAACAAATGCACCGTAGTCAGCAATGGTGCCGGCAACTGGTTTTAAATCACGAAATGATTGTGGGAAAACCTTGGTTAATGAACGAACCACAATCGGGGTTGAGTTAACCATTAAAGTATTGGTTTGCTTGGCTGCTGTTTCAATCATATAAGCAATGGCCTTACCGCCACCGCCACCTGACATGTTTTGATATGAAGCGTTGGTGATTTTTCCTGATTTTAATAACGCTTCACCAGTGCCACGAGCTGTTCCGTCCCAGCCACCACCTGGGCCTCCAGGAATAAGAAAGTGAATGGTATTGGTATCAATAGCTTCACTGGCTATCGCAGCCCCTGAGCTCACCGAAACCACCGCAGCGGTTAAGATACTGGTTGCTAATTTTTTAATATTCATTTTGCTGGCTCCACATGCGTTGTTTTCGAACACACAATGTTGTTATTTTATTTAATCCAATGGACAGATAAGCCATTGGCTGTGGTTTTGTTTGCGCTGCCATCATCAAATGAATCCTGTAGCGAGTAAATAATCCGTAAATAATGGGTATTGAGTCGATAAAAACAATTAACAACATAAAGTTCACGGTCAAAATAAATGAGCGTGTCGGGGGGGGCTATGTCCGATAAGGGAGGAATAATAGAAGGCGAGTTAGCGATAATCATTAGATTAAAGCAATGTTACTTAATGCTTAGCTAACTAAAAAACAGCCAGCTTGATCAATTATTGATCTCTTTATCGGTAGTTCAAACGCTATCCTTAGCTTATACTGTGCTCAATTGCCTATTTTTAATACCGAGCTATCAATCATGCAACTATTGTTAAGAGCCGTGATTTTGATATATTTCGCGTTCAGTCATATCAGCTTTGCTCAAGATATTGACAAAAATATCAACTGGCCAACGGACATGTGGCCAGGAATAACAGATACAGACACTGGGTTATATAGCCATCTGTTTAAAGAAATTTTTACTTCTCAAGGCTTTGAACTACAAAAAAACTCGGTTCCTTTTAAAAGGGCTATCGCTTTTGTTGACCGTCATCAAGCCGATTTTGCTGGTGGCATAATAAAAGACACCACACCAAGTATTGTCCATATTCAAGCACCATTTCCTGTACTTACCACACCTGTTTTTGCGTTTTATAAAAAAGCGCTACTGTCAGAGTTTTCTGCCACACAAACGCAAATGGCAAAAGGAGCAACTTCAGGACAACCGTTGAATATAGCCATATTAAAAAACTATCGAGTAGTGGCTTCTCCTCAGTTGGGGGCATCAATAGGGTTAACTGATGTATATGAGGTAACAAATAAAGCACAAGCGTTTTTAATGGTCGTAAAAGGCAGGGCTGATTTTTATATTGATAATGAAGGTGAACTGTTAGGCACTATCCGTAATAACGTCGATCAATTGGGTGATTACGATGCAACATTATTCGATACTTCCCTGGTTGGTTACTCATCTTGGTATATGATTTCACCAAAAAATAGCCGTGGCGAAAGGGTGATGCAGGCTTATATCAAAGGCACCATTACTTTATTTAATAGCGGTAAGCTGGATGATATCTATAACAAGGGTGGTTTTATTGTGCCATCTGAATTAATTCGTTATGTTGAAAATTTAAGATAAGCAGTCAGTAACCTTTGGCGGCACTGGCTGCTTAATAACATAGCCAATGAAATTGGCTATGTTGTAGTTAACTCTGTCTGTAAGTTAGGTTCAGTGGTCTTTATGTATTTTCTCACTCTTGAGCTTTGACGCAGGCACACCAGTTACTTTCTTTGGACCGACAAAGAAAGTAACCATACGCTCTGAGGTGGTCGTCAACCTTTTTTAACTAAACCATCTTTTTATTACGCTTCTCTAAAGCAAATAAATATTTGGGTTCATCATAGGTTGAATGATTCATCCAGCACC
>Ga0209395_1001671_pt1 | contig 30641 bp, 27 predicted proteins | sample GOMGulsemesocosm_3_FD_184635 | JGI IMG/M metagenome (GOLD analysis project Ga0209395, IMG submission 184635) | Methane-oxidizing microbial communities from mesocosms in the Gulf of Mexico - GOM9D Gulf of Mexico (SPAdes) (version 2) | ecosystem: Environmental > Aquatic > Marine > Cold seeps... | reverse complement strand
TGATTTACAGCAGTAAAATGTCCCCACTAACCCCTGTGATAATAACAATATTATGCTACGTACTGCTTGATGATCATATCAACCACGGTATCAATCACCATTTGTTGTTTTTGAGCATCAGGGAAAGGACTACATTGCACCACTTGGGGCCAAAAGCAGAAACCTTTAATGACCGCAACAAACTGCTCACTAACAAATTCAGGGTGATCACTTTTAAGCGCTCCAGCCTCGCAAGCATCCACAAACCAAGTAAAAATAGGGTGGTTATATTGCTCTATCTGTTGCATCGCTGAAGCGACTAAATCTGGATTGTTGAGTGCTTCACGTATAAACACTCTTGAGCCTGCCATCACTTTTTTGGACACTAGCAACTTAACTTCTTCTTCAGCCAACCTCTGCAACTGCCCCTTAATCGGTTTATTTTTATCATATTTAATTTCATCAAATAGACAAATCAACTTGATCATTTCACAGGCGATGACCTCGAATAAAAGCTCTTTACTAGCAAAATGGTTATACACTGTGCGTTTAGAAACATCGGCATTACGGGCAATATTATCCATGCTTGCCTGCTGAAAACCTTTGTCTTGAAACTCCTGTTTCGCAGCATCGATAATAGCCGTTTTTTTTAGTTGCGAACGTGTCATTTTTTTTACTGTCATTATTTTCGCTAGCTTCTTGTTAATAAAATGAGTGACAAATATTACACTAACCAGTTTACTTTTTAAAACCTTTCGATAAACTACACTTACCAGTTTACTTTTTTGGATGAAAAATGTTTAAAACAGTCGTGATCTTAATTTGTATTGTTATTGGAGGGTATATGTTAATTAAACCAACAGAAAACAGCAGTGAGGTGCAAAAAGCACATCATCAGAAAAATGGATTTACTAACCTTGCGACTGATATGCAGGCCAATGCATCGATGCCCGCTATTATTTACCGTTATATAAAAGAGCAACGTGTTGATGCATTGCCAACAAAAACCATTCCTGTAGAGCCTTTAACCATGGCGCAATTAAATAGCTTACCGAGCGAGAAAGAGGTGGTGATACGTTTAGGTCATTCAAGTATCTATTTACAGCTTGCTACGAAGAAAATATTAATTGATCCTGTTTTTGCACAGCGTACCTCGCCTTTTTCGTTCATCGGCCCCAAACGCTTTCATCAGCCACCGATTGCGTTAGATAAGATCAATGATATTGACCTGATCATTATTTCTCATGACCATTATGATCATCTCGATAAACAGACCATTCAAACACTTGCCACTAAGGTAAAACAGTTTGTGGTACCTTTAGGTGTTGACCAGCACTTGCTTGATTGGGGAATAGCAAAGGATAAAATTACAGCGCTAGATTGGTGGCAATCGACCCAAATAGACGGCTTAAAAGTCACCTCCACACCGGGGCAGCATTTTTCAGGCAGAGGATTATTCGATAACAATAAAACCCTATGGAGTTCTTACGCAATTCAATCCGATAAAAGTAATCTATTTTTCAGTGGGGATTCTGGTTACTTTCCGGGCTTTAAAGAGATTGGAGAACGCTTAGGGCCGTTTGACCTTACTATGGTAGAAACAGGCGCATACGATAAAGATTGGCCAAGCATTCATATGACACCAGAGCAAAGCTTACAAGCGCATCTAGATGTACAAGGAAAAATCATGTTGCCCATTCATAACAGTACGTTTGATTTAGCGTTTCACAGTTGGTACGAGCCCTTACAGCGTATTAGCGAACTTGCTTTGGCACAGCAAGTAACACTGGCAACGCCGATAATGGGTAGCATTGTAGATATCCATGCTATGCCAGAAAATCAGACTTGGTGGCAGCAAGTTAAAACAGAAGATACACTCATTGTAGAAGCAAATGCACTCTAAATGAATAGGCCTTAGTAACTGTTTAACTTTTACTAAGGCACCTTTTTTTAAGGTTCGTGCAAGGTTACCACTAATAACAACCTCACTTGCAAAGCTTTTAGGTTAAATAATATATTTCAACACATATCAAAAATCAAAATCAGTAACCATCACACACTTTTTCTTTTAAAAACACTCTCTATGATCACTATTTGAATTAAGTTTACTATTATTGCTAGACATCACTATATCAGCAAAAAAGAGTCAGACTCGCAAGTTCTATAAATAACTTATTGTTTTTAAGGTCTCACCCATGCCCAAAAGCACACAACACATTCTAAAAAAGCACCTATCTATACGCAGTAAAATAATGTTAAGTGCTGCGATTCCAATGCTGTTAATGGTTGTCATTGCGCTAGTCGTTTATGAAAACATTGAAAAAACAATTAATACCGCTAAATGGGTTGAGCATACTCACTCTGTTACTGCTAAGGGCCATCATTTAATTAAGTTGATGTTAGATATGGAAACAGGGGAGCGTGGATACTTAATTACCGGAAAACCCGTTTTTTTAGAGCCCTTTAATAGTGCAAAAGAAGCATGGGATCAGCGTATATATGAGTTAAAAAATCAAGTTTCAGATAACCCATCACAGGTAGCAAGAATTGAAGAAGTGGAGCGCTTACAAAAACAGTGGTTAGAGCAAGCTGCAGACATTGAAATAGCGGCCAGAGAAAAAATAAATCATACAAACAATAACAAAATGGCAAGCTTAGATGGCGTTATACAGCTTATTGAGAAAGAAACGGGTAAGCAGATAATTGACCGAATTCGTCACATTAAAGACGAGTTCATTAAGGTTGAGCAGGCGCTACTTATTAAACGCAAAAAAATGGCATCAGAAGCGGCCCTAAATACCAAGCGAATCATCATTATCGGTACAATTATTGCTATTTTCCTAGCAAGCCTGACTACCTTATTAACCTCTGCAAGTGTCCTAGATAGCCTTAAAAAACTACTTATCGGAACAGAAAAAATTACCGCTGGCGATTTTGATAGCCTTATCAGTATCCCCAGTAGAGATGAATTATATTTGCTCGCAGAATCATTTAATAATATGTCAGCCTCTCTCAAAAATTCTACTCAGAAAATGGAAGAGGCGTTACTGGCAAAGGGGGAGTTTCTTGCATCGATGAGCCATGAAATTCGCACGCCAATGAATGGTGTATTAGGTATGTTAGGTTTACTGATCAATACCAAGCTAGATGAAGATCAACACCATAAAGCCCTTATAGCACAATCAAGTGCGCAATCTTTGTTAACCCTCATTAATGATATTTTAGACTTTTCTAAAATCGAAGCGGGCAAACTAACATTAGAAAAGATTCCCTTTAACTTAACTCAGGCACTAGAGGAAGTCGTTGAAAGCTTAGGTTTTCAAGCACAAGAGAAAGGTTTAGAGTTAATTCTAGATATATCAATGGTGCAACAGCTATACGTTAATGGTGACAGTAACCGCTTACGACAAGTATTAACAAACTTAGTCGGCAATGCCCTTAAATTCACAACAATAGGCGAGGTAATTTTACGCGCCTCAACGGTTAAAAATGAAAAGGGGGGCTTACTCTTCACCTGTCATATTATTGATACCGGTATTGGTATTGCGCCCGACAAGCAAGCATCCCTGTTTGACTCATTTACCCAAGCAGACTCTTCCACAACACGTGTATATGGCGGCACAGGCTTAGGCCTTACTATCTGCAAGCGTTTAACTGAACTGATGTGTGGTGAAATAAGTGTGACAAGTGAATTTAAAAAAGGCAGTTGTTTCACTATTGAGATCCCCTTTGATATAGCAAATGAGCAACCTCTTGAGGTACCAGATATTGATATCAATGAGTTAGATATTCTCATTGTAGATGACAACAAAACCAACCGGGAAGTACTACGTGGACTTTTGGAGCAGTGGGGGGCCGACATCACAGAGGCCGTTGATGGCAAACAAGCACTACAATTTTGCCAAGCACGAAGCGAACAACAAAATGCTAAATTCTTTGATGTCGCCTTTTTAGATATGCAGATGCCAGTGATGAGTGGAGCAGATTTAGGTCAACAACTACAAGCTAATAGCACCTTTTCAGAGATGAAGTTAGTCATGATGACCTCGATGGGTGAATTAGGCGATAACGAATATTTCTCTAATCTAGGGTTTAGTGCTTATTTTACCAAACCAACCACCAGTTCAGACCTATTAACAGCCTTAGCAATTATTGTAGAGAACAGAAACGCCTTAAAGCAGGCAAAACCACTTGTAACAAGCCAGTATATAAAGAGCTTAACCCCACGTAAAACAAACCATAAACAACATTGGCATAGCTCAACACGTATCCTGTTAGTTGAAGATAATAAAGTAAATCAAATGGTAGCAAAATCAATATTAGAGGAATATAACCTAAGCGTTGATATTGCAGAACATGGCAAAGAGGCTATTTCAAAGTTATTAGAAAACACTTATCACTTAGTCTTTATGGACTGCCAAATGCCAATAATGGGGGGCTATGAAACAACACAACGAATCCGTCTAGGGGAGGCTGGAACATCAAATTGTCAGATTGTGATTATTGCCATGACAGCAAATGCCATGCTAGGAGATAAAGAAAAATGCTTTGATGCGGGTATGGATGATTATTTAAGTAAACCTATTGATGTGGAAGAGTTACTTAACATGTTAAACAAATGGTTAACAGATGATATAACACCTGAAGTACAACCAGAAATTGCGCAACAAACAGAAATAGTGGTATGGGATAAAAAACAAGCATTGCAACGCTTGATGGATAACAGCAACCTACTCACTGCAGTTGTAGATCAATTTATCCAAGAAGCCCCCGATAATATGGCTAAAATTACCACTGCAATCAACGAACTTAACTGGCAACAAGCAGAGCAAGTAGTGCATATTGTAAAGAGCAATACAGCAAACATTAGTGCGTCAGATCTACTTTCCAAAAGCACTGAATTTGAACAGCAACTAAAAGATGAGAATGAAGATCGCATAAAGCAGCTGTTACCCGATTTCCTTGACTCATACCAAACACTTATTAGCACACTAAATACGCAACAGAATTAACGTTTATACCAAGTGTATTAAATATGTGATCTTGTATTGCGCAGGAAAAACTATGGCTATTAAGGCATGAGTTGCAGGAAGTAGTTGCTCTCCTTTCAAAACTCATAACGCAGATAGCGATTGTTTTAACCAGCAAGACTGATCACGTATTAAATTCGTTTGGTATTATTGTAGCTAATGATTAAATGCCTCAAGTTTTCTTTCATCTTTATTGATTGTAATAAAGCTTTCAAGGCCATTAACATAAGCTCCACCAGCATCATTTACAGCAGTTTTTTGTTTATTTGTTGCATCACTTTACCAGTGAGCACAATAACAACTGCTCCAATCAATACCGGTGTCACTAGAAAATTCCAACTTTGTGCAGATAACATGATTAATATCGGGTTGGCTCCAGCAGGTGGATGAGTCGTTTTAGTAAGCAACATAACTGTCACGCCAAGACCCGTTGCAATAGCTAAGGTAAATGGAGAGACACCAACGTACTGCACAAAGAACACGCCAATAAACGCAGTGATCAAGTGACCAAATATTACATTTTTAGGTTGTGCTAACGGACTATCCGGCAAACCAAATACAATCACCACCGAGGCACCAAAAGGGGCCATCAACAAGGCTGTATCGGTCAATGATGCATCAAAAAAAGACAGTAAAGCGATCGCTAACGATGCACCAAGGCCAGCAAAAATAGCGGTAAATAATTTGTTCATATTAAACCTCAAAATAAAACAGGACAAGTCTGTCCTGTTTTAGCATAATAAAAACAGTTACCCTTTGTCAACACCCTGAACTCTGGAAATTATTATGAACAAGAAACGCCAACTGTTGATTGATACTGCGCTAACTCTGTTTTATGCAAAGGGCATTAATAACATCGGTATCAATGAAGTATTAAGTGTTTCTGGCATCGCAAAAAATACAATGTATAACCACTTTGATAGTAAAGAGGAGTTGATCATGGCAGCACTTGAGCAACGCCATGCTGTTTTTATAGCGTGGTTAACATCAAAGCTAAAAGGTGCAAATTCAGATGAGCAGGTGATTGTGCAACTGTTTACAGCGTTGCAGAGTTGGTTTAATGGTAAAGAGACGATGTTAGGTGACTTTCGAGGCTGTTTTTTTATCAATAGTTCAGCGGAGTTTAGTGATGAAACGAGTCATATTTCACTGTTTTGTCAGTTGCATAAACGGCAATGCCGTGAGGTAATTTCACAAACCTTAACCTATAATAACTCATTGTTACTTGATGCAATATGCATTATGAAAGAGGGGGCTATCACAACAGCTTATGTGAGCGGTGATCATACTGTTGCAGCGCGATCTATTGAAGTACTTAATAAACTACAAGATTTCTAACAGCCACTATCATCCATCTCAACAATAGGGATAAGAGGCACTTGAGCATTGTTTTTATTTGGCGTGTAATAATAAACATAACAAGCTTGCTGATTAATTTTAACTGCCTGTGGATAAATAACAAAACCTCGGCCACCATTCACCGTCGTATAACCTCGGCTTGTAAACCATCCAGAGTTTTGATGGCTAACACACCAGTCGGTATCAGCCGTGCATGAATTGCCATTAGCAAAAGTCAGGTCTGATATATCAACAATATGCTCAAAGGTTCCTGTCCAACGACCATCAGGATAACCAGTACGCAGAAGAATTTGCTCACCAGAATCAAGAGTGTAAATTTCACCTGTACTATCTAGGTTTTGTGGTTTCACTTGAATATCAAGAAAAGTTAAGTCTCGCGCAGATCTTAATGCACCTTTCATACCTTGCATAACAGCTTGCTCAGCATCATTCGACAGATTAACAAACTTAGGAACTGCAGTGGCAGCCAGAATACCGAGGATAACAATCACCATAACCAGCTCTATCAATGTAAATCCATTCTGTTTTTGCATAGGCTACTTTCTATTCAATTTTTAAGTCATTAAACTATAGTAGATTTCGACACTTACACTATTATTTCACTAACAATACCTGTACGAATGGCATAACTTTCATTGTTAAAAATCGCCATTGCGGTGTTCATTTTTTTAAAACCAAGTTTGTTATAAAATCCTTCTTTGCCAGGGTTTGCATAAAGGATTATTTTTGCGTGTCCTTCTGAGAGCTGGATTAGTTTATTAACTATTTTCTTTCCTAAACCAATGCCTTGATACTCTGGGTGAATGGCAACATCACAGATATATGAGCAATCAAGACCATCCGCTAAACAACGGCCAACACCGACTAACTTATCACCATCAAAAACAAAGCTTTTAAACATGCTATTTTCAAACACAACTTGCAAATGATCGGGGGATTTCTCTCCTAAAGGAGCAATGCGATACAACTGTGATAAAACTAGCCAATCAATATTCTTTTGATCGTAAATCCAAGTTAAATTATTCATGAAACTCCATGTTTAAAAACGATTAATTATAATAAATTACTTCTACGGTACTTACTCGGGGTTTGCCCAAATACACCTTTAAATGCATAGATATATGCCGAGTCAGATTGATAGCCTAAGTCCATCGCAATCTCTCGAATGGATCTGTTTCGCTCTAATAATTGTAGTGATAATACTAATCTAATATTTTTTCGCCATAATGAAAATGAGAGATTAAATTCATTAACACAAAGCCTTGATAACGTTCTTGGTGATGCGCCTACCTTACTAGCCCATTGCACAAGTGTTAGTTTTAAATCGGGATGACTTTGTAATTGTAAAAACACAGATAATAATCTTCTATCCTTAGGCATTAACAAAGGAATATTATAGTTTTCAGCACTATTTATCTGATCTCTCAAAACGATCAGTAAGTTAGTCGTTACCTGTGCTGTTAACGTATTCGAGTCTTGATCTAACAGCAGTAATAAAAGAGACTTTAAAAACGGAGTAACGCTACATGACTTTTCGTTTTTCGGATAAGTTACCTTACAAGCAGGGTCCAAATAAAGTGATAAAAATTGTGTGTTAGTAATTGCAACGGACTTATGAATTTTATTCGCCGGAATAAACAACAGGCCATTATGAGGAACAATAAAGTTATTAGCACCAATCTCCGACTGTAATAATCCAGAAACGGGAAAGATAACTTGATGCCACGGATGGCTATGCCAATCATCCACATAACCCGCCTGCATCTGCATGCTCTTGGTGAAAAATTGATTATCGGAATACTTATCTATTACTTCATTGGCGAGCATAATTGGCGACTTATCAGTGTTTAATGTCTTATAGTATAATTTAAGCCATCAATATTTGAGATAACATTACCCACAAGTTAATCATTTCAAGGGTAAATATATGCACATTCATTTTATCATTCATGAGTCTTATGAAGGGCCAGGCGCTTTTTCACAATGGGTTAGCAAAAGGGGGTTCAAGCAATCAAGCACCCATTTATATCAGGGAGAGTCATTGCCAGCCACATTAGATTTTGATCTGCTAGTGGTATTGGGTGGTCCACAATCACCAGATACGAGTCTTGATGAATGTGGCTACTTTGATGCAATACAAGAAGCGAACTTCATTAAACAATGCATACAAGCAGAAAAAGCAGTCATGGGTGTTTGTTTAGGTGCTCAACTCATTGGTGAGGCTTTGGGAGTCCGTTTTGAAAAAAGCCCAGATAAAGAGATAGGTTACTTTCCAATAACCTTAACGCACTGCGGCAAACAAAATAATTTATTCAAACACTTCAAAGAGACGCAATTAGTCGGGCATTGGCACAATGATATGCCAGGTTTATTAGCCAATTCAAAAGTATTAGCTTACAGCGAAGGCTGCCCAAGACAGATCGTTGAGTATTCCGACTTAGTATATGGTTTTCAATGTCATTTAGAATTTACTAAGGACTGTTTACCAGCACTCATTGAATGTGCCTTTGATAACACATTATTAAATATCCAACCGTGGGTACAAAAACCAATCGAGATGATGCAACAAAGCACCGAAGAGATGAATGAGTTGCTCTATCAGTTTTTAGATGGATTAGTGGTTAGTTACAAAGAAAGGTTATAAATAGGGGGCTTAAAAGTCCCCCTCAAGGAATTGTTACAAAATAGAGTGGTGAGACAATCATTTTCAACTCTCCCAAGAAGAATACGATTATCTCACCGGTTTTCCCAATATATCAGTGCATATTTTACCAATACAATCACGGGTACTAGCTACAAACATGCGATGCACAGCTTTACAGGCCAGGAATGAGAGCCTCTATGTTTCATTATTGTCATTTGAAACACTGTTCACCTACAAATACACCTCGTCGCATCCTTGCTTTGAAGATCTACCTGATTGATATATTAGAAATTTTTATTGTTTTTTCCACACTCCCCAAGCACCAGTTAATGTAGGGTTTTCACCACGTGTCCACCAGCCAGCTTTATAGGTCATGCCATCTACAACAACAGTATCACCACTGTTATAAACTGTGTTTTCATCCCACGAAGAGTTACTTGGTGTAGGTGTCACCATTGGTGTTGGCGTAATAACAGGTGTAGGAGTAATAACAGGCGTTGGTGTTACAACAACATCACCAGAACAATCTACTTCACTCCAGAACCAAGAAGAGGCAGAAGGAGTTTCCCAAGTACCCGGGTTATGCTGAGCTTCATAACAACTACCTTGGAAGCTAACAACATCACCATTGCTCACTACTGTTTTACCCGCAACAAACACAGGAACCGTTGGGTTTGGTGTTGGTGTTACAACAGGTGTAGGTGTTATCGTTACAACGGGTGTTGGCGTAATAACAGGCGTTGGTGTTATTGTTACAACGGGTGTCGGCGTAATAACAGGCGTTGGTGTTATTGTTACAACCGGTGTTGGCGTAATGATTACATTGTCACCATGACCCAGACCGTCATGCATCGCATTTAGGATATCACCGTTATCGGCATCAATTTCCCATGAGAAAACACCAGCAAGGCCTAAATTACGTGCATATTCAGCTTTTGCTTTAGCACTACGTTTATCATCATAGGTAATTAACTCACCCGTCGATTTATTCCATAAATAAGGCGCTTGTGCTTGCTCATCATAGAAATAGTTAAAACCATTTTTGCCTTGGTTATTAGCACCTGCAAAGTTAGTTTGAATATCACGGTAATCTAAAACACCCGCTTCCCAAGTACCTTTAATTTTACCAGTACCAGTACCTGTGAATGGATCATTACCTTCATAACCAGAAACACCTTTCCAACCACGGCCGTACATTGCTACACCCATTACCACTTTACTTGCTGGTACACCGGCTTCAATTAAGCTGTTGATACCAGAGTCAGAGTTAAAGTTATTAATGGTTGCATTTTCAGCTTGGTATAACGCAGCATGGTGACCCGGTTGCATATCCCATGTACCGTAGAAGTCATAAGTCATCGCAAAGATGTAATCCATGTATTGCGATGCTTCACTGTAGTTAACATCATCCACTTTAGATTGACCAATACCAACGGCCGACGTTAGCTCATAAGTACGGCCATTTTTAGCTTGTAACTCATCTAACATGACGCGTAAGTCATGCATGATATCAGCGTAAAGCTGTGCATCAGTTGGTTTACCTAACTCGCTATTTGCACCTTCACCACCTGGGTATTCCCAGTCGATATCAACACCATCAAACAGTTTATAAGTTTCTAAGAACTCTTTTACTGAATTAACAAATGTTGCGCGTTTTGAAGCGTCATTTAGGAAGTAGAATGGGTCAGATAACGTCCAACCACCAATCGATGGTAGAATTTTTAGGTCCGGATTAGCGGCCTTAAGGCGCATTAACTGCCCAAAGTTGCCTTTGATTGGATCATCCCATTTATCACCCGGGAAAGATTTCTCTAAAGCAGCAAAGCTATCGTGTACCGTGACTTCAAAATCTTGTTTGTCTTTACATGCACGCTGTAGTGCACTGTAACCTTCACCGTTTGCTTCTTTTAGCGCTTCATTTGGCCCACAAATTGGAATAAACCCGTAGATAATATGTGTTAAGTTTTGCGCTGGAATACTAGACACAGGGAATTTACGACCATAAATACTCCACTCTACAAAGTATGAAGCAACCACCGAATCAGTACTGTTTTGATAGGCTTTATTATTCTCTAATAACGGCGTTTCAAGTGCTGGGCGGCATGAGCCATTTACTTCACAACCATCCGTTGTGCCAGTATCGGTTCCAGTTCCCGTATCAGTTCCTGTACCTGTGTCAGTACCACCACTGCTATCACTTAGCTCTTTCCAGAACCAAGTGCTAATAACCGGGTTTAAACCATCATTCGCGTGTTTAGCTTGGTAGGTTTTACCTTCATAAACAACCTTATCACCCACTTGGTACGACTGGCCTGATACCCACGTTGTTGCTCCGCCAGTATCTGGTTCACCAGTGTCAGTACCACCATCAATCGGATCACAAACAGTGCTTGTTTGGCCGTTAATAGTTTGATCAATTGCCGTTAACAAAGATGTTTCATCATGGGTGTCTTGTGAAAGTTCCCAGTTCATGATGCCACCCGCTTTTTCAAGCGCTAGCTGGGTTTTCTTTTGAATAGTAGGAATGCCATTGTAACCAGCGCCACTATTAGTCACATCTTTACATGCTGCACCCGGTTCGCTTGCAACGATATCACGGTAGGTACGTGCTGGTTGTGAGTAAAAAGGAACACCTAATACCGTTTTCTCTTTAGAAAGACCTTTCGACTGCCAGAAATCAATGGACTGCTCAGCAAACTCGTAAGTAGAGTGGTGTTTTCCTGCTGAGTGATCAGCGTCATAAGCCATTAAGTTTAAGAAGTCGATATCTTCAAATACTTCCGCTTTAACACCACGTGCGCCCCAACCAGATGCGGCAACGGCTGCTGTTAAGAACTTATTTTGACCATGTAACTCTACCGATAGCTCATCCATAAGTAGCGCAAAGTTATCTGCAACCTGACCTGAATCTGGGTATTCCCAATCCATATCCACGCCATCTAAATCATACATATCAACAAAAGCCATCACGTCTTTAACAAACTGTGTGCGTCCTGCTGCTGTTGCTGACATGTTTTCGAATTCATTATTACGGCTACCGTTCCAGCCACCAATCGCAATACCCACTTTTACGCCAGCTGCATGCGACAGCTCCACCAGCGATTTAAGTTTATGAGGGCTTGCAATAGGTTGCAGTGAACCATTTTGATTAAGTAACAAAAACGAGTAGTTAATGTGGGTGAGTTTGTCGTATTGAATATCCTGAGCATTACCGCTCCAAGAGGGGAAGTAACCAACACTTTTGAACTCATCAACGGTTGCATGTGCAGACATGCTTACCATTGACGCAAGCGCTACGCTTTTTGCTATCTTTGATAGGTTAAACATACTTATATCCTTATTAGTGTACCGTTATCCATTTAACGATAGTTGCTAGGGCCCAAGACTATGAGCCTTAACAACACTAATAATTTGCCATATATAGAGACTAAAAAACTAGCCTGAAAACCTGTAATTTTCATGTAACAACAAAAACAATCACTTGTTATCAATGAGTTACACACAACCCCTTGCCTATATTTGTTCACCAATACTTTTCATTATTCAAACCAGTGAGGATATTTACGCTTTAGCAATTCAACATAGGAGCGCCCAATCGGCAAACTGATTTTAGTCAGTTGTAATTCATACCGAAATGCAGAAAGTTGCTTCGCTTTTAATACTTTATTAGGGTTAACCAAATAAGAGCGATGTACATGTAGTAGCGCCAAGTCATCAAAATACTGTTTGATAACACGTAACCTAAGCGTGACATACACAGGATCTTTTTTTCCTTTAATATAAAGCCCGCTATAACCTTTTTCTGCTTTTATATAATCAAGTTTCTCTTTATTTGAGGAGATATCGTACAGTTCAGAGAGTAGTCTTGGTGTCGATGCGAGCTGGTGGACTTGTTGACGTACCATATTTATTTGCCCCACTAAGGCATGAATACAAGTCGCCAGTTGCCCATGATGATCTTTTTCATCAAATACAACAAATGAGTAATCAAGTAATTTTGCAACCTCAAAATATTCCCCCGGTTTGGATTTTTGATTGAATAAAAGTCCTTTCTCTCCATGTAGTACAGCTACTTTTCCCTCTGCCTGTTTATGATTTAAAAGAAAAACAGCATGCTCAATGAGCTGTTCAACATTAGTCATCTGCAAGCTATCTGCTGTAAAGCTGGTTATCACGTTGAGGTAATCACCACTCTTAATCTGTTCAATTTGCCGGGCATCTTTCCTGGCAACGACTTTAGCGTTTGGGATAAGTAAACGAATGGACAAAGAGGGCGTATATTCAACAATAAATCGCCCATTAAGATGATTAACCAGTTTACGCGCAGCCATCAGATCTGAAAGCATCAACATTGACTGTTGTGCATCTGATTCACTGATTTCAACCACTAAGTTATCATCAATTTTATCAAAAGAGAGAAAGATAGGCTGGCTTTGGTTATTACGTTGCCACACTAAATTGAGCACCATTAATAGTATCTGTTGTAGGTATAACTCATCACCATTAAACATTATCTGCTCGGGTTGATTAACCATAGTTAACACCCTATTTTCATTATGACACTGAAAGGTTTCTAGCACATTTTGTAACAGCTCATTCACTAGGAAGTGAGTTATGTTCGGTGTACGTAATCCATCACCTAATTTAGTTTCCTGTAATAACTGCTGGTTTATCATCGCCATTTTATGGATAAATGAGAGTGTTGCTTTGGCTGCTGAATCTTGGGGCAGGGAGGCTAGAATATGTTTTGGCATCGCTTGAATTAAGCGCAAACTCTCTTCAAGAGGCACATTAAGCTGCTGTAGATTATCCTTTAAAGCATTAAATTCAGACTCGGCCTGTAACTGCTGCTTAAGGGCTTTCTTTGATTTAAGATTAAAGATAACAAAGGCAATCACTAGTAATATTAAAATAGAGACAAACAGATAAACTGTGTTTTGATACTCGTGATAATAAGCTTTTATTTTATTGTAATAAGCAAGCCAAGGATGGAACCCTGCATAGACTTGTGCCAAAACAGTGCTGTTTTTTTGGTTATCACTGTGAAGTTGGCTAATTGCAATGCCCGCCAATTGATGTTTATTCACATAACTGACTTTTGCCTCAATCGACTGCTGATCTTCAAATGAGATAAAATGACCTCCCTTTTTGCTCGTATTATAGAGGTAAGCAGATTGTGTTTCTTTATGCCAAAAGCGCAGATAACCTGATTCATTCAGATATTGGTTAAGATGTCGGCGAGAATACAAACCAGTATGTATATCCGAAACATCCCAACTACCCCTTGAAGCAACACCTATCGGCTGCCCAACAACATCAAGACTCTCTGATTTTTTTACCCCTTCAAAAGCCAGTGCAAATGAAGGAATAGTAATGACTAACTTACCAGTGTCATTAGTCTCTTTTTTTATCATAGAAACAATACTATTAATGCTATTTATCGTTGTAGGTTCATCGCTAAATAGCGGAGATAAAAAACCACTCGTTGGGCTATCATAAGGAACCTGTTGCTCTGTACGTAGGTTTAAAAAATCAACCACTTCATAGACCTCTTTCACCTGCCATGAGTCGATATTCTGTTCAGATAATGCGGGCGATGTACTTAATAGGTAACCCTTTTTTTGCTTATCTAACGCTGTACGCAGATCTTTTAGTAATAACGTAAATGCGATCTTATCGGACGCTGACCAAGCCACACTTGTTTGATGAATAGCAGTATTATGCCAATTTATCTCTACGCCATTAAATTGATACTTGTTTATAAACTCAACAATAGAAAGCACAAAGTTTGCCCGTTTTTGAGCATTGCTAGCAACCTCTGAGAAGTGTTCGCTGCGATTCCAGCCACCAATCGCAATCAGGGTTTTAAGGTTCGGAAAACGTTTTTTTAACAGAATAAGTTGACCCAAACTGCCACTTACCGAAGCTTCCTCTCCCTCATAGAAGTGCAGGGTATCCGCATATTCATCACCCAAGACAATATTTCCAGATTTATCAAGCGTGGCACTTTCATAGATTAAATGGGTTAATTTGCTGGCATCAATATCATTTACATGGAAATTCGGACTATATATCCCCCAGTCTCGAAAGTACCCCAGTACCATTTTGTCTGTCGCAAAAGCGGGGCTATTAACAATAAAAATAAGAGAGATAAATAGCATCTTTTTAATGCCTAGCATAATAGTTCCTTGAGATTACAGCGGACGATAGAGGGGAGAAAGGGTTACATTAACGTAACCCTATATACTCATAACCATTCAAATTTTTTTATTCAGTCGCTCATACTGCAAGCTATGAAAAAGGGTGTTATCACTACTTTTGTGCTTTATGGCCTAAGCCCTTATGCATAGCAGGCAGTAACGTACCGTCATCTTGGCTTACTTCCCATGCAAAAATTCCCGCTAAGCCTTGCTCTTTTACATAATGCGCTTTGGCTTTAATTGAACGTTCATCATCAAAGGTGATAAACCCGCCAGTCTCTTTGTTATACAGGTAAGGCGCCTCAGCTTCTTCGTCATAGCGATAAACATAACCTTTTTGAGCAAAATAACGCGCTTTAAGATCAATATAGGTAAATGCGCCCAGCTCACCATCGGTACCATCAGAGTGTTTAACCCCATTTTTACCTTGCTCAGGAAAGGTATTCTTTTCCCACTGTACTTTTTCCCAGCCACGCCCGTAAAATGCAGCGCCTAGTACCAATTTACTTTTAGGAACTCCTGCTTCAGAGAGGTTCTTAATAAGTGAGTCTGCGCCCATCGACCATAAGGAGTCTGGTGTAGCATGCAAACTTGAATGATGACCTACTTGGGAACCCCAGCCACCAAAAAAATCATAGGTCATCGCAAAGATATGATCCATATATTGCTCAGTTGCTTTCCAATCAATCGCCTGTACTTTATCGTAGGTCCCATTAACAGCTGCTGATAACTCATATTTACGTTTTGTTTTTTTACCTAACTTATCTAACTCTATACGAAACTCTTTCATTAACAGTGTATATACGTCTCGCTCGTGCTGCTTTTGTTGCTTAGTCAGTGAAGTACCACGCCATGCAACATGAGAGTTATCTTCGCCACCAGGGTATTCCCAGTCAATATCAATACCACCAAAGAAATCGTACTTTTCAATTAACTCAACCGCTGTTTTTACAAAGGTTTTACGCCCCTGTTCCGACTGGGCCATCGCATGGAAGGGTTCAGACATACTCCAGCCACCAAAGCTTGGTAAAATCGTTAAGCCTGGGTTTTGTTGGACCAGCTTCTTCATTTCTGCAAAGTGGCCCTCATAACCTAGACCACTCCCTTTCTTTGAAAAACGTGCCTTAAGTGCGGCATGTTGGTCTACTACAATCGCAGTGAAGGGATCTTTGCCCTCACAAGCCTCTGCGACTTGTTGCTTAATTTTATCCCCTGCATGTTCATGAGGACCACACATAGACAAAAAAGCGTAGATAATATGGGTAACATTTTTTACCGGTAGTTGCTGAATGGCATATCTGTCTTCCACTTTTTCTGAATAAATTTTCCAATCGGGGAAATAAACGGCGACCACTTTATCAGTGCTATTTTCATAAGCGGTGTAGGGAGTCGCTGTTGGTAAATCAACGATATGCTCAGCTTGGGCATATGGGTTTAGTGCTAATGCGGTGATCGGCGCTAACGCCTTAACTAATTTAGTTGTCGTTATTCCTTTAATATTCATCTCTTTTCCCTCGTTTAATAAGTGAGCAGTTATTTTACTGAGAGAAGCATTAAAGATAAGCCACATCCATTGGCCTGTTCACCAAAGAGAACAGTAACTAATTAACAATCAAATAGTTACAAGTAGATATAGATAATCTACATTTTCACAAAACGAATTTACCGTTCGTGGAAATGGTTAAACAGATCACAGATTATTTGTAATTTATAGAAAAAATGAAAATATTCGAGTAACTTTCTGCATACTATGTTTCTCAATTTATTTAACTAACCACGATAATTATGTCTACAAAATTAAAAGAGAGTGACCTCTACCTACCGATAAAAAAACACTTAGAAGCAATCGGTTTTGAAGTCAAAGGGGAGGTCAAAGATTGCGATATTGTTGCAACAAATGGCAAGCAATTAATGATTGTGGAGCTTAAGCTCAACCTTAATATCACTCTGTTGTTACAGGCAGTTGATCGTTTTTCATTAGCAGACAATGTATATATTGCGATTCCCAAACAGTGCACTCTGTATAAAAAACAGAGTAAACAGGTTAAAAAGCTAATTAAACGTTTAGGTATCGGTTTGATCTTAGTGGATATGCAAAAAACAGCACAATACGTCGAAGTGGTTTCCGATCCTCAGGATTACACCCCACGTAAAAACACACGTAAGCAGGGCGCTTTATTAAAAGAGTTTAATCAACGCATTGGTGATACACAAAAAGGGGGGTCTACTCGCGCTAAGGCTGGATTAACTGCCTACCGACAACGCTGCATTCGAGTTGCGCAGTACCTTATTGATAAACCTTCAGCTAAAGGTGCTGAAATCAGAAAAGCGATTGCTGAAGATCAAGCGACCCAATTTTTGGGCAGTAACTATTATGGCTGGTTTGAAAAGGTTGAACGTGGTGTTTATCAGATTTCAGATAAAGGTAAAAAAGAGTTACCTGAATGGCTAGGTAAGGCCAGTGCAATCAAATAGATATGTTTCATGTGAAACATGCAGTAATAAAAAAGGCGACCCTAAGGTCGCCTTTTTAACGAAAGTTTAAATATCTACTTACGTGTTAACTTAATCGCACGTAACTGAGCAACTGCTTGCGCAAGTTGTGCAGTAACCAAAGCAAAATCAATTTCCTTAGAAGGATTTGATAATTGCTCTTTAGCAGCACGTTCCGCTTCTTCTGCTTTCGCTTGGTCAAGATCTTGACCACGAATTGCAGTGTCGGCTAAAACCGTTACGCCACCAGGTTGTACTTCAAGAAAACCGCCAGAGATATAAATGACTTCTTCGCCACCACCTTGCTTAACCAATTGCACCATTCCTGGTTTAATTGCTGTTAGCAGGGGTGTGTGACCAGGCATAATACCTAGTTCACCTTCTTGACCTGATACTGATAAGTGAGAAACACGCCCTGAAAACAGAGATTGTTCTGCACTTACAACATCTAAATGTGTGGTCATTGCTTTAGTCATAGTAAGCTCCCGCTATTACATTTTTTTAGCGTTTTCAACAGCTTCTTCAATTGCACCTACGTATAGGAACGCTTGCTCAGGGATGTCATCGTAATCACCGGCGATTAAGCCTTTAAAGCCAGCTAATGTGTCTTTAAGTGGTACGTAGATACCTGGGTCACCTGTAAATACTTCTGCTACATGGTAAGGCTGAGTAAGGAACTTCTCAACTTTACGTGCACGAGATACGATTTGCTTATCTTCTTCAGAAAGCTCATCCATACCTAGAATAGCGATGATATCTTTAAGCTCTTTATAACGCTGTAAGATACCTTGTACGCCACGTGCAATGTCGTAGTGCTCTTGACCAACAACTAATGGATCAAGTTGACGTGAAGATGAATCTAACGGGTCAATCGCAGGGTATAGACCCATCGATGCGATATTACGGTTAAGTACAACTGTTGCGTCTAAGTGAGCAAAGGTTGTTGCTGGAGAAGGATCGGTAATATCATCCGCTGGTACGTATACCGCTTGGATAGATGTTATAGAACCAGTCTTAGTAGATGTGATACGTTCTTGAAGAACACCCATCTCTTCAGCAAGTGTTGGTTGGTAACCAACGGCAGAAGGCATACGACCCAATAGTGCTGATACTTCTGTTCCCGCTAGTGTGTAACGGTAAATGTTATCAACAAATAGAAGTACGTCTTTACCTTCATCACGGAAGCGCTCAGCCATAGTCAAACCAGTCAGGGCAACACGTAAACGGTTTCCTGGTGGCTCGTTCATTTGACCGTAAACCATTGCTACTTTTGATAATTCAGGTTGCTCAACGTTTACAACGCCTGCTTCCTGCATTTCATGGTAGAAATCGTTACCTTCACGAGTACGCTCACCAACACCAGCAAAAACAGACAAACCTGAATGTTTAAGTGCGATGTTATTGATAAGCTCCATCATGTTTACTGTTTTACCAACACCAGCACCACCGAATAGACCGATTTTACCGCCTTTTGCGAATGGGCAGATTAGGTCGATTACTTTGATACCAACTTCAAGTGTTTCGTTAGACGCCGACTGCTCTTCGTAAGAAGGTGCTGCACGGTGAATCTCGTATTGCTCAGTTGCTTCAACTGGGCCACACTCATCAATTGGCTCACCCAGTACGTTCATGATACGGCCTAGTGTAGCCGTACCAACAGGTACTGTGATTGCTTTTTGTGTATCAGTTACTTCAAGTCCGCGACTTAAACCTTCAGAAGCACCCATAGCGATACAACGTACAACGCCGCCGCCAATTTGTTGCTGTACTTCCATAGTAAGGTCTTTCACAGTCACGTTCAAAGCACTGTAAATACTCGGTACGTTTTCTTGTGGGAATTCAACATCCACAACAGAACCGATAATCTGTACGATTTTACCTGAACTCATTTCTGATCCTCTAAAATCTAGTTTCTATTTATACCGCAGCCGCACCACCACAAATCTCAGATAATTCCTGAGTAATTGCAGCTTGACGTGCTTTATTGGCAACAAGTTGTAAATCATCAATCAAATCACTTGCGTTGTCTGTTGCAGCTTTCATTGCAATCATTCGAGATACTTGCTCACAAGCTAAGTTCTCAACAACACTTTGATAAACCTGAGATTCTACATAACGTACAAACAGCGTATCTAATAATGTCTTAGCATCGCCTTCGTAGATGTAGTCCCATAGATGTGAAGATACTGCTTCATCATCTTCTGCTTTTGGCAGTGGTAATAATTGACTGATAGTTGGTTCTTGTACCATGGTACTAACGAATTTATTGTTCACAACGTATAAGCGATCTACAGCGCCTGTGTCATAAGCATCTAACATTACTTTCACCGAGCCGATTAAATCTTCAACTTTTGGTGCATCACCCAAGCCAGTAGCTTGTGCAATAATGTTAGCGCCTAAATTAGCAAAGAAGCTTGTTGCTTTAGAACCGATAACGGTTAAATCAACTTCAACACCAGCATCACTGTGTGCTTTCATTTCTTTGATAAGTGCTTTAAACAAGTTAATGTTTAAACCACCACATAAACCACGATCACTTGAAATGACAATGTAACCAACACGCTTAACTTCTCGTTCGAGAACGTAAGGGTGCTTGTATTCAAGTTTACCAAGTGCGATATGACCAATCACTTTACGCATCGTTTCTGCATAAGAAAGACTGCTTTCCATGCGCTTTTGCGCACGACGCATCTTAGATGCAGCAACCATTTCCATGGCGCCAGTGATCTTCTGAGTGTTTTTCACACTCGCGATCTTATTTCTAATTTCTTTATCGCCGGCCATTTCTAACTCCTAATTAATGCTTAATTAACGACTAATGCCGTTAATTAATTACCAGGTTTGCGTTGCAACGAAAGATTCTAAAAGAGACTTAAATTGTCCTTCGATATCTTTGTTGTAATCACCAGATGCATTAATTTGAGCATAGAATTCAGCATGCTCATTTTTAGCGTAAGAGATTAAAGATGCTTCAAAGTCTAATACTTTTTCAACATCGACATCATTTAAGAAGCCTTTCTCTGCAGCAAATAGTGATAACGCTTGTTCAACAACTGACATTGGAGCATATTGTTTTTGCTTCATTAATTCAGTTACTTTTTTACCATGGTCAAGCTGTTTACGTGTTGCGTCATCTAAGTCAGATGCGAACTGTGCAAACGCCGCTAATTCACGGTATTGCGCTAATGCAGTACGAATACCACCAGAAAGCTTTTTAATCACTTTACACTGAGCAGCACCACCAACACGTGATACAGAGATACCTGGATCAACAGCTGGACGAACACCATTATTGAATAGTTCAGTCGTTAAGAAGATCTGACCATCAGTAATAGAGATTACGTTAGTTGGTACGAATGCAGATACATCGCCCGCTTGTGTTTCGATGATTGGTAATGCTGTTAATGAACCAGTTTTACCTTTCACTTCGCCTTTAGTGAACGTTTCTACATAATGCTCGCTTACACGAGATGCACGTTCTAGAAGACGTGAATGAAGGTAGAAAACATCACCAGGGTATGCTTCACGACCAGGTGGACGTTTAAGCAGTAGTGAAATTTGACGGTAAGCAACAGCTTGCTTAGAAAGATCATCATATACAATCAGTGCATCTTCGCCACGATCACGGAAGTATTCACCCATTGAACAACCAGCATATGGTGCTAGGTATTGTAGTGCAGCAGCTTCAGAAGCAGATGCAACAACAACGATTGTATTTTCTAATGCGCCGTGCTCTTCAAGTTTACGCACTACGTTTGCAATTGTTGATGCCTTTTGGCCAATCGCTACATAGATAGAGTATAAACCCGTTGATTTTTGGCTAATGATCGAATCGATTGCGATAGCAGTTTTACCTACTTGACGGTCACCGATGATAAGTTCACGTTGACCACGACCGATTGGAATCATTGAATCAATTGATTTCCAGCCAGTTTGCACTGGTTGGTCAACTGATTTACGATCGATTACACCTGGTGCAATCACTTCGATAGGAGAGTAACCATCGTTTTCGATTGGTCCTTTTCCATCAATTGGCTCACCCATTGTGTTTACAACACGACCAAGAAGACCTTTACCTACTGGTACTTCAAGAATACGACCAGTTGATTTTACCTTTTCACCTTCTTTAAGGTCACGGTAAGGTCCCATTACTACTGCACCTACTGAGTCACGCTCAAGGTTAAGTGCCATAGCAAAGCTGCCATTCGGTAGTTCGATCATCTCACCTTGCATACATTCAGCAAGGCCGTTGATGCGAATAATACCATCGCTTACAGAAACGATTGTACCTTCATTTCGCGCTTCGCTTACCGCTTCGAATTTTCCAATTCGTTGCTTGATAAGATCGCTAATTTCAGTGGAATTCAGTTGCATGCTAATTTCCCATTAAGATTGTAAAGTATTAGAAAGACGATTTAGTTGGCCAACAGCAGAGCTATCAATCACTAAATCACCCGCTGTCACTACCATTCCGGCAATCAGCGTTTCATCAATACTACAATTTAGGTTTACTTTTCGTGCGAGGCGTTTTTCAAGCGATTGGCTTAACTCTATTTTCTGTTGTTCAGAAAGTGCATATGCAGAGACAACATTTACGTCGACCTCCATATTTAATGCCGTTTCTAATTCAGAAAAGAGTAAAGCAACACTTGGTAAAACACTCAAACGTCCATTTTCAGCCATTACTTTAATGAAGTTCTGACCATGCTCATCGAGCTGGCCTTCACAAACACTAAAAAATAGGTTCACTAACTCTGTTGCTGTTGTTTCACGTGCCAATACATCAGCCATAGCGGGATTATTTACCACTTCAGCCGAGAACTGCAACATAGCAGTCCAGGTATCTACACATTTGTTTTCAACAGCAAATTCAAAAGCAGCTCTTGCATAGGGACGAGCTACGGTAGTCAATTCAGACATAAGCTCTATCCTTATAGTTCAGTGACCAATTTATCAATAATGTCGCTATTTGCGTCTTTATCAATAGAACGCTTAATAATTTTTTCTGCACCAGCGATTGCCAGAGTAGCCACTTGGTGACGTAACTCTTCGCGTGCACGGTTGCGTTCAGCTTCAACTTCAGCTTCACCTTGCGTAATAATTTTACTACGTTCAGCTTCACCTTCAGATTTTGCTTCATCAACAATCTGTGCGCCACGCTTGTTAGCTAGTTCAACAATTTCAGCTGCTTGCGCTTTTGCTTCTTTTAATTGATCAGATGCTTTCGCTTGTGCTAATTCAAGATCTTTTCCTGCACGTTCAGCTTGTGTTAGACCATCAGAAATTTTCTTCTGACGCTCTTCGATCGCCGCGATAAGTGGCGGCCACACAAACTTCATGCAGAACCAAACAAAAAACGCAAATGCGATTGCTTGGCCTAATAGGGTTGCGTTGATATTCATAACGGCTCCTTAATAATATGGTTAATTAAGATCCGGTATTACGCAGGTAGTTGAGCTAGGAATGGGTTTGCGAATACAAAGAATAATGCAACACCAACCGCAATCATAGAGATCGCATCAAGTAGACCAGCTACGATGAACATTTTAGTTTGTAGAGCAGGACCTAATTCAGGCTGACGAGCAGTCGCTTCTAGGAATTTACCACCTAATAATGCGAAACCTACCGCTGTACCGAATGCAGCAAGACCGATCATAAGTGCAACAGCGATTGCCGTAGAGCTGATAATAATATCCATTTTTTTCTCCGAAAAGTATTTAGTTATTGAAATTGATTAATAAAGTTTTTGTTTTAAAAATTAGTGATCTTCATGCGCCATACTGAGGTAGACAATAGTCAACATCATAAATATAAAGGCCTGTAGCACGATAACCAAAATATGGAAGATAGCCCACGGCACAGAAAGTGCTGCTTGCGTCCACCAAGGCATCAATGCAATCAGAATAAAGATCAACTCACCTGCGTACAGGTTACCAAACAAACGAAGTGATAATGAAATCGGCTTCGCAATCAGTGAGATCGTTTCTAGTAAGAAGTTTACTGGAATAAATGCCCAATGATTAAAAGGTTGAAGTGTAAGCTCTTTTACAAACCCACCCATCCCTTTGATTTTGATAGAGTAAAAAACAATCAATACAAATACACTTAAAGACAAGCCAAAAGTGATATTAAGATCGGTTGTTGGTACTACTTTCAGGTAAGGGATACCTAAGAACTGCTTGGCGGCTTCTGGAATAAAGTCAACAGGAATTAGATCCATAAAGTTCATCAGGAAAATCCAAACGAAAATTGTAAGAGCTAATGGTGCAATAACAGGGCTTCGACCATGAAAAGTGTCTTTAACCGAATCATTAACAAACTCAACCATCATCTCGATGAAACATTGAAGTTTGCCAGGAACACCAGTTGTTGCTTTTTGTCCAACCTTGTAAAAAGTAAACAAGAATAGAACACCTAAGCCAACTGAAAACAGGAGTGAGTCAATATGCCAAGTCCAAAAACCAGCATCCGAACACGCATAATTAAATGCAAATTCACCATCTACCGTACACATTTTTGCGTTAGTAAGGTGATGTTGGATATATGCTGAAGAAGTTAATACTTCATCTTTAGCTGTCATTTTTCATCCCGTTATTATTGTAAAAAAAGAGAGGTGCTAGCCACTGGGATCCTACGAGTAATGCAAATGAGGTATAAAACGCAGCTAATGACAACGATCCATATTTCAAAAAAACTACCAGTAACACCACAGTTAAAAAGAGCTTTATAGCCTCCCCTGCGTAAAACCCCCTAAGTACTAATTGAGTTTGTCTGGCACCTGCGTGAGCAAATGTCATCAAAACAAAAATCGAATTAGGAAGCAGAAAAGTGATCCCTCCAGCTAATGCTGAATAACCAGCTTTAGTTGAAAAAAACACTGTTGAAACCAGTGCAATAATTAACACAACTAATAATTGAAAAACCACCAACTTCAGCCCTGACTTCTGACCTTTTTTTGCTAGTTTATCAACCATTATGATTTCCTTTTACCAATTTAATTTGTGACAATAAAGTGTCATTTATTAACAACTTTTATGACCCAGATTAAAACATGCGCAAATTATACCGACAATATAAGTCAATGCAATAATAGACAGCACTTCTTAGGCGTATTTACGCTTTAGATCGTAGTTTTTAAATTTTAAAAAAATGTTAAATTTGTAACACGAATTAAGTTGTGATTATTTGTTGATGTCATTCAGCGTGGCTGGATTTATCAACAATCGCTAATAACGCATCCAGATCTGACAGCGAATTATAATTAATAACTAATTTACCTGCCCCTTTTTTGCCTGTTTTAGCGCTAACTTTTAAACCAAACTTATTTTTGAAGGTATCTATGATATGTAAATCCTCATCACAAAGAGGTAGTTTACTTTTTTCAGAGAGAGGGTTTTGTGATTTTTTAACTAGTTTTTCAGTTTCTCGTACCGTTAACAATTTTTCTACAACAATTTGTGCTAATTGAGATTGTTTTTCAGTTTCACTACTTAATAATGCACGTGCATGGCCCATTTCTATGTCACCTTGCTCCAGTAATATTTTTACATCGGCATTTAGATTGTTCAAACGTAGCAAGTTGCTCACTGTTGTGCGTGATTTGCCAACTGCAGTAGCAACCTCATTATGGGTTAGCTCAAACTCTTCTAATAGACGTTTGTAAGCGATTGCTTCTTCCATTGCATTGAGGTTTTCACGCTGTATATTTTCAATCAATGCAATAGCAATGGCGGCATCATCTTCAACATTTTTTATTAAGCAAGGTACTGTTTCTAAACCAACACTTTTAGCTGCACGCCAACGACGCTCACCCGCAATAATTTCATATTTTTGATGACCGGTTTCTCTAACTACTATAGGTTGGATAATACCTTGGGCATGAATAGAGTTAGCTAACTCTTCTAACGCTTGCTCTGACATATCGCGACGAGGTTGGTATTTACCCGCTTGTAATTGCTCTATTTTAAGATCTTGCAACGAGCCTTTTACTTCATCAACCAGTTGCTGGGTTTTTTCAGCATGAAAATCATGTGAGACTTGTTTGTTACGATTAACAGTACTACTACTTAATAAAGAATCTAGTCCTTTACCTAAGCCTCTTTTTTTTCCTAACATGCTTTTATCCTACTTCAACGTTTTCAAAACTAACTGCTTTATTCTGCTCTTCACGACGTAACATTTCACCCGCGAGTGCAAGGTAAGCTTTGGCACCGTTTGATGACTTATCATAATACATAACAGGAGAGCCAAAACTCGGGGCTTCTGCAAGGCGAATGTTACGTGGAATAATGGTGCGATACACTTTTTCACCAAAATGTTTTTTAAGTTGATCGGAAACATCAGAAGAGAGACGATTACGAGGATCGTACATAGTGCGTAAGATCCCCTCTATTTTGAGGTCTTCATTCACTACAGCAGCCAGTTTGCTAATGGTATCAACTAACGCAGTTAAACCTTCTAACGCATAATATTCACACTGCATAGGTACTAATACGGAGTCAGCGGCACTCATTGCATTGATGGTTAACATATTCAGTGAAGGGGGACAGTCAATAAAGATATAGTCGTACTGATCTTTGTAGTTTTTTAACGCATTACGTAAACGCATCTCACGTGAAAAAAGTTCCATTAGTTTGACTTCAGCAGCGGTAACATCACTGTTTGCAGCAACTAGATCGTAACCACCTGAGGTTTCCGTTTCTATTACCTTGTCTAATGGAAGATCATCAATAAGCAGGTCATAAGCACTGTGTGGCACTTCATATTTATCAATACCACTGCCCATGGTTGCGTTGCCTTGAGGGTCAAGATCGATCACCAATACTTTACGCTTGGTTGCAGCCATAGAGGCTGCTAGGTTAACGCAAGTTGTTGTTTTACCAACGCCACCTTTCTGATTTGCAACAGCAATTACTTTTCCCACGGATACCTACTTTTAATAATTATTTATAAAACAAGCTCTACTTTAACTAAACAACGTTCACCTTCAAGGTTAGGAACTTGTAATGCAACCGATTCAACAAACTTAAATTGTTTATCAAGTGACTTGATCTCTTGCTCTGGAAACTGGCCTTTTAATGCAAGAAAATGACCAGAGTCTTTAGGCAGGTGTTTACACCAAAAAAGCATATCTTCCAATGAAGCAAAAGCACGGCTTAATACCACATCAAACTTCTCTTCTGGCTGAAACTCTTCAACACGGCTTTGTACAAATTCTACGTTTTTTAGGCCAAGTTCTAATACTGCCTGGCGAATAAAACGCAAGCGCTTGCCTAAGCTATCTAATAGTACAAACTGCTTACCAGGGTTTAATATTGCCAGAGGCAATCCAGGTAAACCTGGCCCTGTTCCTACATCTATAAAGCGTTTACCCTGTAGATGAGGGGAGACAACTATACTGTCCATAATATGTTTGACAAGCATTTGCTGTGGATCTCTTACAGAAGTGAGATTGTACGCTTTATTCCACTTAGCAAGTAATTCAACCAATTGAATTAGTTGGTTTTGTTGTTCTTCAGGTACTGTTAGATCTGTTTCGCTTAACATTGACTGAAGTTGTTGTAATAAGCTCATTATTATACTGCCTTACGTTTTAAACCGTTTTTCTTTAAATAGATTAGCAAGATAGAGATTGCAGCGGGTGTAATACCAGAAATGCGCGATGCTTGGCCAATGCTTTCAGGTTTAATATCGTTAAGCTTGGTAACTACCTCATTAGATAAACCTTTAATCTCAGAGTAATCAAGTTCGATAGGAAGTTGCGTATCTTCATAGCGTTTTAGTTTTGCAATCTCATCTAGCTGCCTATTAATATAACCTTGATATTTAATATTAATTTCAACTTGTTCTGCCGCTTGTTCGTTTTCAAGCGCAGGGCCTAACCCTTCAATTTTCATCAGATCAGTATAATTAACTTCCGGTCTACGAATCATTGCTTCTAAGGTACTTTCACGTTGCATTGGTTGTTTAAGCAGTGCATTTATTTGCTCTGCATTAACAGAGTTAGGGTTAACCCATTGTGCTTTTAGACGTTGGCCTTCAAGCTCAACCGCTTCTTGCTTATCGGTAAACGCTTTCCAACGAACATCATCAACTAAGCCAAACTCACGACCTTTTTCAGTTAAACGTGTATCGGCATTGTCTTCTCGTAACAATAAACGATATTCAGCACGACTAGTAAACATACGGTAAGGTTCTTTTGTGCCCAATGTTGAAAGATCATCAACTAATACACCTGTATATGCCTCATCACGGCGAGGGCACCATCCCTCTTTATCTTGCACCTGCAAACCAGCATTTAAGCCAGCTAGTAACCCTTGTGCGGCAGCTTCTTCATAACCGGTTGTACCATTAATTTGTCCCGCGAAAAATAGTCCATCAATGTATTTACTTTCTAAGGTAGACTTCAGATCACGTGGATCAAAGTAGTCATACTCAATAGCATAACCGGGGCGTGTTACAAAAGCATTTTCAAAGCCGTTCATTGAACGGATAAACTCTATTTGCACATCAAAAGGAAGGCTTGTTGAAATACCATTAGGGTAAATTTCATGAGTAGTTAAACCTTCTGGCTCAACAAAAATTTGGTGAGAGTTTTTATCAGCAAAGCGCATCACTTTATCTTCAATAGAAGGGCAGTAACGTGGACCAACACCATCAATAACACCAGTATACATTGGACTTCGATCTAAGTTGTTACGAATAATATCATGCGTTTTTTCATTGGTATGAGTAATGTAACAAGGAATTTGTCTTGGATGTTCGCTCTTTTTTCCTAAGAATGAAAACGTAGGAATTGGAGTATCACCATGTTGAACTTCTAATTTCGAAAAGTCGATCGTACGCGCATCTATACGAGCGGGTGTACCAGTTTTTAAGCGACCCATGCGTATAGGCAAAGATTTTAATCTATCAGCTAAGCCAATTGAAGCTGGATCACCAGCACGACCACCACTATAATTTTTTAGACCAATATGAATTAAACCGTTTAAAAATGTACCTACGGTAAGCACCACTGTTTTAGCTGAAAATTTAACCCCCATCTTAGTGATAACGCCGCTAACACGATCGTTTACTACAATCAGATCTTCAACTTCCTGCTGGAATATTTTTAAGTTTTCCTGATTTTCTAATTTTTCACGAATAGCTGCTTTGTACAATAGACGATCTGCTTGAGCACGTGTAGCGCGAACAGCTGGACCTTTGCTTGAGTTAAGCGTTCTAAATTGAATACCACCTTTGTCGATTGCATTGGCCATTAACCCGCCTAAGGCATCGACCTCTTTCACTAGGTGTCCTTTACCAATCCCACCTATCGCTGGGTTGCAAGACATTTGACCTAATGTATCAATGTTGTGTGTTAACAATAACGTATTCATACCCATACGTGCAGAAGAAGCAGCAGCTTCTGTTCCTGCATGGCCACCGCCAATAACAATCACATCAAAATGTTCGTGGTAATTCATTAGTCATCCAAAAGTACAGTTAAAAACAAAAAACATATTTTACCTACTTCCTTTGAAATAAGACACCACTAAGATCGAAACAATAGTATTAGTAGTATATATAGATCTTTAAAGATCTTTTATTACTATACTTATTAAGTAATTGAAAATCTGTGTAAAAAGTATATTAGGTCTTAAAGATCAGGATCTTAAGTTAGATCTTTAATTGTGTGTTGTTGTGGATCTATTTGCGCTTAACTAGGGGATAGTTTAGCCACTTATGCACAGTTAAAATTAACCACAGGTTTACACATAGTTTAAACATATCTCATTAAGCAGTTATAAATAGTTTATACACAAACAGCTGTGGGTAACTTAAAATACTATTAATCGATCAGTTCGTGAAGATCTTCAATTAACAGTGGGATCCAATCTGCAATACGATCTTCTGGCATAGGCGTTTCAACGACATCAATTTCTAAACGATCACCAATACGCTGTGCTTGCATCTCTTCAAGAATATAATCGAGATTCTTAGCTGCTTCACAGAAAGTATCGTAATTAGAATCACCGATACCAACAATGGCATATCGAACACCATCTAAAGGAGCATTAACTTGTTGTAATTGATCCATAAAGTCTTTGAAGTTTTCTGGGTAATCACCTGCGCCATGTGTAGAAAGGCAGATTAGCCAAATTTGCTCCTCCTGTAGAGATAACTCGTTTAAATCTGGTTCTAAGTGTAAATCAGTGTCAAAGAACGCTTCCTCTAACAATGCTTGAGCTGCTTCTGCAACATACTCTGTACCACCTAATGTACTACCTACTAATATTTCAATTTGACTCATTAATTTTCTCCTTTAAGTATTTCCCTACTATATAGGTAAAAATAAAATAGGAAACAAAGTAAGCCATAAATCCTTAAACCAAGTTACATATTTGATTCGCATTTAAATTTAGCTCTGAAAGTACAATTTAGAGTATAAATGATGCACATTGTTTGTTAATTAATCACTCTGTCATTTAATTGCAATAATTAGCAATAAACACTTGCCAATGTGATCGTAATCCCTATAATGCGACCCCACAGACAAGGCAACTAACGCAAGTTACTTACCAAGTCAGAATCAACAAGCTCCTAGAGTTTGAGTCAAAAATCTTAATTCAATTAAGGGTTGACAAGGTTCAAAGGTAGCGTATTATACGCACCTCGCCGAAAGGCACGCTCTTTAACAATTTAATCAAACAATCTGTGTGAGCATTGATAGTGGATTTCAAAATAGTCCTCCTTACTTGTAAGAGGGGACAAAAAGAATCAATATCAATGACACACGAATTAATTCATTAATTCAGAATAACAAGAAACGAAAGTTTCTAGTTTTAGTCAGTAATATTGAGTCGCAGTCTTGGTAACAAGCTGCACATTAAACTTTAAATTGAAGAGTTTGATCATGGCTCAGATTGAACGCTGGCGGCAGGCTTAACACATGCA
>Ga0209395_1001669_pt1 | contig 30695 bp, 26 predicted proteins | sample GOMGulsemesocosm_3_FD_184635 | JGI IMG/M metagenome (GOLD analysis project Ga0209395, IMG submission 184635) | Methane-oxidizing microbial communities from mesocosms in the Gulf of Mexico - GOM9D Gulf of Mexico (SPAdes) (version 2) | ecosystem: Environmental > Aquatic > Marine > Cold seeps... | reverse complement strand
CAAGGAGAGGTAATAGTGATGGTTTGAGCCTGAATGGATAGAGCAGCACTTGCCATGGCGGCGATTACCAAGGATTTTTTTAAATATTTCATAGGAGTTTTCGCTTAATATACTTAGAAAACGATATGTTATAATATAACAATATAAAGATAAAATTAAGGAAAAAACTTGCATAACATATGTTTTTATTAAAAATTTGAGACTTACAGTGATTGAAAGTGGCCCGGATTAGGGTGGGGTTAATTGTTTTTCCCTCAGAGAATACCCGAAAGCTATTGAGTATATTGAACAAGCTTTGGCCAGCGATTTTATGACCTAGGGGGAAGATCACCCACAAATTGCTAAATATTATAACGAATCTCGGATTCGTTCATAAAGATCTTGACGATTATTCAAAGCCATCGAGAACTTTGGACAGGCGTACAAAATTTGGAAAACTGTTTTTGGCGGGAGTCACCCTGAGGTGATTAGAGAGAAAGGCAATTTAGAAAGCGTATTAATTAAGAATAAAAAAAGTTCCAGCCCTCATTCCTTAAGTGTCCAGAAGAGGTACTGATTGCTGTTTTAGCCTAATAACCGCGAGGCCTTTTTAGTATCAAGAGTGGGTATTGGATAGTTTTTTCTTTACCATAAAGCGCCGCGCCTTTGAAGTGTTGCCGCAGGTTTTCATATCACACCAACAGCGACGCCCTGCTTTTGAGCTATCTAAAAACAGCCATGAGCAATTTGCACCTTTGCATATACGGAGTCTATTCGTTGGAAATTGACAGGCTAGCTCTACAGCAAGATAGGTTATCTGTTTTAGTTAAAATAATTTCAGGGGGAAATAGCTTAGGCATACTATCCTACTTTGGTGAATGTGTAGGCGTACTCACTCACATGGCTATAATCATTTTAGGGTACTCAGCGATTTTAATGACATCTACTCTTTCTTTACCGTCATTAAGTACCTTGGTGTTGGCTCTTTACTCTACCTGAGCTATCAAGCATTTTGTTCCTATGACAAGCAATATACAGTCAATGTAAATGGTAAGGTAATGAAATCTAGGTACTGTAATGGTCAATTAAAATTGACCACTGATTTGTATTCTAGTCAGTATCTGTTTTCTGACTCACAGGGTGCTAAACCAACGTTATGGTTGTGAGGTGGAACTGGCTGCAATGTTCAAAAATATAAATAACAACGACTTGCGCTAAAAGCCTAAACACAACATGTTTGGAATGCCGCACGACTCAACTATTCTTGTTAATGCCTTAAGGATAACACTGTTAGTGTTTAGAGCTATATTGGGTTCTCAATGTGCTTGTTATCAGAAGGCTGGGTTACATTCTTTTGTATCTACACTTTATCGTTATTTAACGCTGCTTATCGCTCAATACTTTGCTTGCAATTCATAAAAAAGAAACAGTCTAAGTATTTTAAAGGTATTATCCTCATGAATTCAAATTAGAAGATAGCAAAACCATGCACCGTGAAACAGATCTGTATCGTCAAATGAGTGCATTGCATGCCGGAAATTTTAATCGCTGCTTTTACTGCGGTTGTATTGCCACCGAATACGACTTAGTGCCTCCCATAAAATATGCGCAGTTTTATCTAAAAACCCGCGAAGAAGCTGACTTTTACAAAGTGCCATCTTGCAGGGAGTGCTTTTATTTATTAAAGAATGATAAGAGTGCGTTGTTAGGACAGCGCGTAGATGTGGCTAAAAAGCAACTAACGCGTAAATATAAACGCGCTATTCGCATTTATGAAGTGTGGAGTTCAGATGAAGTTGAAGATTTGGATTACCATTTAAAAAGCAGTGTGATTGCCGGGATGGTTTTGGGGGAAGAGTCTTGTCAGCGTGTAAAGTACAGGGGTTTTGATTTTGAGGCTGATGGTTTAAAGCACAGCGCACATTTTATCGAAAATGAAGTTTTCCTAATATTCGCAGAGAAGTTCGATAGCTTTCGCGATGCGCTAGAACACGCTCACAAGGCCTATAGAATACCTAAAGCTAAGCTTATAGAATTATTTACAGAGCATAACCATTGCTTTGATCTCGCGATTAATAGCTTCCATGAAAAGCAGGCGCGTATAATCTTCGATAAAAAGTTAAAAGCGCAATGCACTGATTTTGCAGTAAAATATAAGCAGAATACTAAATTCGTAATGCGCACTGTGGAACTTTATTGCACGAAAGATGAAAGCCTAACGACTGAAATGGCACTCGCTAAACTGTATCAAGAAATTATTGCAGTATAGGATGCAGAAGCACTTAAGTTTGGGGTTGAGGCTGCAATAGATAGGGCTTTTAGAACAATGGGCTGTTTGTTTATTCCGGCTCAGTCCTTCTGGCGAACTGTTCAGGCCGACTATCGTTAAAGGTGGATGCTAAGCTGTTGTTAGTCAGCCTTTGTATTCTAGGGGAAGGCTAACTTGAGTTGTTTTGACTTGTTCGATAGATTAGCCTGTTTAAAATAGGTACCTGATCCAGCAAAAAACTAAGTGTTTCTATCGTATTGATAATTATATAAGCAATTTAATTTTAACGATATTATGTCGAGATTGCTCACGAAAGAAGCAGTAGATTTAGAATATCATGCGACATTAAAGGTTGAAGATTTCCAACTTTATTCGAGCAAGATGCCATTGAAAATAGAGCAACGTGCAAGCGTTAAAGTCTTACTTAGATCAAAGCTATGGGGCGGCAAAAAATGAAACTGTAGATGTCTTTCCATCTAAATAACCCGATTCGCTTATTAAAGTGCTTTGCAGCGCATAATGTTTGCGAGCAACGAGGATAAAGTTAAAACAATCTGCCTTTGAGTGAGGCGTATTTATAAAAAAGAGGAGTTTTGAGTTGATCATAAAAGTAATAATTCTATTGTTAGCTGTATTAAATGGTGGCTGGATGATTTTTGATGGCTGTCATGTGATTAAAAAGGGGAAATATTTTGGCCCTCCTACTCCCGGTCCATGGAGTAAAATTATCGTTAGTCTTGGAATAAACCCGTTCTCTATCGGTCCAGTTTTTGTTGTTTTAGGTCTTTTATGGTTTATAGCCTCAATGGGTGTTGTCACTGGTATGTCTTGGGGCTGGCTAGCTTTACTGTCAACCTCAATAGCAACACTTTGGTACATTAAAATTGGTACCGCAATATCAATAATTACCTTGATTTTACTCGTTATTTTCAAAACAAATTTAGGTTATGTATGACAAAAAATAAATACTTAGTATGCTCCTCGTTTTCCTAGTGCATATTTATCTCTCAAAAGTCTTTAGTCAACTGACCTGATGCGGGAAAACGCACAGCACTCAATCTTTTAAAGAATAGCTATTTTTTACAATTCGATTAAGCCGTTTGTATCAAAGTAGAGGTACTCTACTGGCTTATCGTTTAAAGGAGTGAATACTCATCGTTAATGCGTAAGAGTAGGTGGCTTATTTCTTTGGGTGATAGCACTTTAGCTGCGGCGCCTTTATCGATAGCGGTTTGTGGCATTATATCCACTTGTGCTGATGCCGGAGATTGAGCAACCGTTAAGCCACCATGCTTTTTAATATTGAGTAGTCCTTCAGCGCCATCTCCATTGGCGCCGCTTAACAAAATTGCAATACAGTGATTTTTGAAAACCTCAGCCGCTGAAGTAAACAGCACATCAATTGAGGGGCGGCTGAAATGTATTTTTTTATCGATCGAGAGCGAGAAGTGCTTTTTATTTTCGACATACAAGTGATAACCACCAGGGGCAACATGGACAGTATTAGACTTAAAATGCCCTTTATCACTGATTTCAATAACCGTTAAAGGACAGTTATTGGCGATCACATCTGTCACAGTGCTTTTGCTGTCTTAATTGGAGTGGATGACTAACGTAATGCTCGGACTAAAGTTGGCGGGTAGCCTTGATAAAATAGAAATTAATGGTGCAATAGAGCCCGCTGAACCGCCAATAAACACGCTAAAATCAGACATTTTCTAGATTTTTTCGTTGGTATATCTTTGCCGGCTCATCTATAGTTTTAAGTAATCGACAAAACGGGGTATTTATTAGGCTTTCTTTTTCGCCGATAACTAAGTATCCATTTTGCACCAGAGAGTTATTAAATAGTGTTAAAGCGTGACACTGTGTTTCTATATCAAAATAAATCATGACGTTGCGACAAAGAACCAGCTGAGCTGAGCAAAAAACCTGGTCTTGTAAAATGTTGTGATGACTAAAGCTAATGTGATCTAACAAAAATTGAGAGAGTTTGTTTTTGTTATAGGCTGTCGAAAAGTATTTACTTAGGCTTGCCGTTCCACCACTGGCTTGATAACGCGCGGCGTCTCCTTTATTGAGAGCTTTAGATAAAACGCCTGTTTGGGCCTTTTTTAAAACGTCTGTATTGATATCGGTGGCATGTATTTGCGTATTTTTTAAAAGGCCAACTTCCTCCAGTAATATAGCCATTGAATAAGCTTCTTCGCCTGTTGAGCAACCGGCAATCCAAATGTCTCGACGCGGGAAACTTGCCAGATAGGGAAGTACACTCTCTCTAAGTTGTAAAAAGGATTGGGGGTGTCTGAACAACTCAGAAACGTTTACCGTTAGACTATTAATGAAGTGAGATTCGCTTTGGGGAGAATGGAGTAATTTAGCAATAAGGTCAGAAATATGCCCTACGTTTTCATCGACAACTAATTGCTTAATACGCCTTTTAATCGATGCCTGTGCATATCCGCTTAAGTCATAGCCGGTTTTTTCCTTGATGGCAGTTATCAATAATTTTATCTCAAGGTTTTCGGTTTTTAATGTAAGCCGAGTATCCTGCTCATCCAAAATTGTGGTTTCTCCTTGGCGGGTTATAACCACAATTTCATCATGGTCAATAACTGGCCGACATCGATGGGTTTTGACATATAGTCATTGGCCCCGGCACTTATACATTTTTCTTTGTCACCTGGCATAGCATTAGCAGTAACTGCGATAATTGCTAGTTCTTTCAAGTTTGGCTGTGCTCTTATTTTTTCCATTGTTTGATAGCCATCCATTCCCGGCATCATAATATCCATTAATACTAGCTCAATATTCGGATTATCAATGAGCATATCGAGGCACTGCTGGCCACTAGAGGCTATTTTAACCTTTAGCTTTTCTTTGCGAAGTACTTTGGCGAGTGCGAAAGTGTTTCGCATGTCATCGTCAACGAGCAATATATTTCGATCCAAAAAATCTATGTTAGATGCCTGTTCAGGCGCAGTGGGTGTTAGAGTATCTGTATAACTGGCTGCTACCGCGTCTTTATCGTCGGGGATACTTGCGATCTGGTTAGCAAACAAATGAATTTCATCGAGTAATCGCTCTGGTGACCTCGCCGATTTAACAATAACTTTACCGGTAAAGGGAGATAAACGTGATAAATCTTCTTCCGAGAGATCACGCCCTGAATAAATAAAGACCGTAGGGAGGGATGTTTTGGGGGCGGATGAAGCTAACTCTAAAAATTCAAAACCTGAAATTTCTGGTAAATCAAGGTCTAAAATGATGGCATCAAAGCTATTGTTTTGTAATAAAGTTAACGCTTTCTGAGCGGTATCGACGCCAAAAATCGTGACATTTTCTTTAGAAAATAGCTCATTCATCGCATACAAAGCGTTTTTGTCATTTTCAATAACGAGAATGTTAAGGGCGCTTCGCTCTTCAGAGAAAGATTCAATTATTTCAATCAAGCGGTGATGCGCAATCGGTTTTGTTGACTTATCATTAATGCCCGCAATATTCATTGTATCTATATTGTCTAAGGCACTGACTAAGTGAATTTGTAGGTGTTTCAGGTTTGGATCAGTGCGTATGTACTTTGCTACTTCACTACCGTCTAGCTTCGCTAACATGTAGTCAAGAACAATACCATCAACGGGATATTTATTTGCTAAAGCTAGACCGCTTTCGCCGTCAGTGGCCACGATTGCCTGACAGTGCTGTTGATGGCAAGCACGAAAAACAATACGTGCAAAAGGTACGTCATCTTCTATTATCAGGATTAATTTTTTAGTTTTATCTAGGTTGTTTCTATCATCCTCAAAAGGAGCAGGTAAGCAAACAAAGTGTTGTTTGCCGTTAGCTACCTCAAGTTCAATAGCAGCTGTTTGAACATCAACTTGTTTCGTGGCAAGGTAAGGTAGATTTAAAGAGAAACGACTGCCTACGCCTACTTCACTTTCTAACTTGATTTCTGCACCCAGTAATTTCGCAAAGCTTAAAGCAATAGATAAACCTAAGCCAGTCCCACCGTATGCTCTGCTGGTCGTGCCATCGGCTTGTTGAAAGGCTTCAAATACCGCTTTATGTTTTTCTTTTGCAATACCTATGCCCGTGTCAGATACACAAAAAATAAGTTGCTGATTTTGCTTAGACTGGTCTGAACTTTGTTGCTGATATGATATCTCTAGCTCAACATGGCCTTGCTCAGTAAATTTTAAGGCATTACTGATGAAATTAGAGATGATTTGATTGAGCTTAGCGCCATCAACCATGCAAGATATTGGTAAATTACTTGCCAAGTTTATATTGAAACGCAGGTTTTTATCGTCCGCCATGTGTGTGAAACGACGTTTCAGCGTGCTCACAAAATCATCAATAAGCAGAGTATCTGATATGACATTCATTTGGCCTGCCTCAACTTTAGATAAATCTAAAATGTCATTAATCAGTTCCAATAAACTACGGCCGCTCTCTTGGATAATCGTAGCTGATTCTACTTCGTCAGCGGATAAGTTATTATCATCGTTTTGTGCAAGTGAGCGAGACAGTATCAGTAAGCTGTTTAAAGGCGTCCTTAATTCGTGAGACATGTTGGCTAAAAACTCACTTTTATATTTACTTGACTCTTCAAGTGCCAGCGCCTTTTCGGCGATTTTTCGATTGGTATTTTCCAAGGCTATTTGCTGGTTTTTGATGGCCGCTGATTGATCAGATAGCGCTTCGTTTGTCACGCGTAACTCTTCTTGTTGAGTTTGCAGTTCTTCGGATTGAACTTGGCTTTCTTTTAACATGGTCAAAACACTTTCATTTTGATTAATGTTAATAAAAGACACCGCTAAAACTTCGCTGACCATTTCTAAGAAGGTTATCACTTTATTAGGAGTGTTTTCTAGCCAAGCTAATTCAATAATAGCAATGGTTTCTTTGTTATAAATCACCGGGAAAATGATAAGGGATTGCGGTTTTACTGTGCCAAAACTACTGCTAATATCATAATAATTGTTAGGAATAGTAACGAGTTTTAACGGTTTTTTATCAATGGATACTTGACCAACTAATCCTTCGCCTGCTGAAATTACTTTTAACTTTGTTAATTGCTTTTCTAGTGCGTAAGTTGCGTAAGGTATTAGTTTATTATTTTCCTGCCAATAGAGGGCACCAAGATGTGCATCTAGATAGTGAACGATATAGGTGAGTAACTTATCTGATGTTTGCGTTTTATCTTGCGACTTTCGAATAATGTTATTTATTTCAGAAATACCATTTTCTAACCATTCTCTCGCTTGTGTTGTATGCCTATTGTCATTGAGGCTCTGCAACATCTGATTATAGCCTTGAGCTAATTGACCGATTTCATCCCTCGGGACTTCTATTAATTTTTGATTTAAACTCCCTTTACTTGCAGCGATATCTTGCAGAGCGTCATGCACTCTTTCTAAGCGCGAAGAAACTAACTTTCTGAACAATATAAATAACAATAAAACAGTGGAGGATACAGCAGCGAGAAGAATGAGAGTAATTTCGATATTGAGTGATGTAGTGTTGCTTAGCTGTTCCTCAATAGGTACCTGTACTTCCAAAACACCTCTAATATCATGAAGTTTCCAGCCGGTTTTTGGTGTCTTTGGGTGATTATTATGGCAATTTACACAAGATTGTTGCGTCATAGTATCGGCAATTGCTACCCGGACAACCTCTTTTCCATCGATGTTATCAATTTGTGAAAAAGTCTGAATGGCATTGTTATTTAATTCATCCCAAGCCCTATTAGCAAAACTATCGAGCGTTCTATTTTGTCTATTGGGAAAAGGGTAAGGGCTATATAATTTTAGAGCAATAATACCTTGTTTTGAAAACTCTTCACTGATCTCGTGAATAAAAGTCGCAGGCAATGGAATAACTTTGTCTTTGTTTTTGTAATCATAACTGGCGGTCACATTAGAAGTGTTAAGTACTTTTTGAATGATGTTTTTGGTGTAGTAACCTCTAATCGCTTTATATTGATTAACAGTATTTTCTGCTGTAGAAACTGCAGCGTTGATAGTGTGATTTTTTGTGACTGAGGGTAGATAAGTGACTAGAATGATAATGACAAATATGAAGATAACGATTAGAGGAGTAAATAAACGAGTGCTTATTTTTTTAAAGAATTTTATCTCATTTTTTGATGGCATCACTTACTCTCTTCAAAAAAACGTTTTAAATAATTTTAGTTCAGAATGTTTGTTTTATCTAATCAATAAGTGTCTTTTTCAATAGAGTTTTTCTGTCATTAATCAAGTTTTAATTAATATGCGTTCTTCAATAGTTTGCTCGATTTTACTGGTTTTAAATTAATTTTTTGTGTGTTTGGAATAATACATGGGGGGGTATTTAAAAAGGTTAATAGTATTTAGAGTGTTAAATTATGTAAATATTCTATTATTTTTGGTAAACGTTAAATTAGAGTTTTTCTGGGGATGCTGAAAGGCGCCTTAATAATCCCAAAGAGTACGCATGATAAATTGATAGTACTGCGTTAACGATGCATGATTATTTAATGCTAGCTCAGAGCTTGAAATATTGATTATAAGTGAATAGTTATACCATATTAAACTGTTTCTCCAACCACATCTCAAGCTCTAGTGGAGGTAGAGGTTTACTAAAAAAATACCCTTGCGCAAAATCGCAATTTTCAGATTTCAAGAAATCCCATTGCTCTTGTGTTTCTATTCCCTCTGCGATGACTACCAACCCTAAGCCATGTGCCATCGCAATGATTGCGTGTATTAGTACCATGTCTTCTTTATCGTGGGGAATGCCATTTATAAAGCTTTTATCAATTTTTACGGTATTTATTGGGCAGCGCTTTAAGTAGCTCAATGCTGAGTAACCTGTACCAAAATCATCAACTGACAAATTAATACCTAATGCTCTAATGTCTGATAGTTGGTTATTAATTTCAGACGAATCTTCGAGCAATAGGCCTTCTGTAATTTCAATCTCTATATCTTCAGGTGCTATCTTCTTGGTTTTTATAGCTTTCTGTATGGTTTTAAACCAAAGAGAATTCTTGAATTGTAATGTTGAAGCATTAATGGCAACTTTTAAAGTGAGAGGTAAAAAAGGAAGCCGAATGTTAATGGCACTAATTTTCTCGATTGATTGCTCAAAAACCCACGCACCCAGTTCATGAATTAAGCCGGTCGATTCAGCAATGGGAATGAAACATTCCGGAGAAACACTGCCTAACTCGGCATTAGTCCAACGCAAAAGTGCTTCGACGCCAACAGGTTTTCCTGTGCCACAATTTACAACGGGCTGAAAGAAAACAGTGAACTCATTCCTTTTCCTGGCATGACGTAACTGTTTTTCTATGGCTAAACGTCGGTGAGCTGCTTGATCCATATCTCTAGAAAAAAAGCTGAAGGTGTTTTTTCCTAGCTCTTTCGATTTATACATAGCGATATCGGCATAATCAACCAACTTATCGGGGTCATCTATCTGATTAGGGTAAAGACAAACGCCTATACTGGCGCTGAGAATTACTTCTTCACTCTCAATGAGAATAGGTTGTCTAGTGATGTCTAAGACTTCAATTATCCGACTAATTAGAAACTGAGAATCTCTAATATCGGTTAATAAAATGACAAATTCGTCGCCACCAAAGCGTGCCACCGTATCGGTTTTTCTGACTAACTCTGTAAAACGGTTGGCAATTTTAATCAGTACAGCATCGCCAATTTTGTGGCCCAGTGTGTCGTTAACTAATTTGAAACCGTCAAGATCGATAAATAATAAGGCGAATTCATGCCCATCCCGATCTGAGCGCGCGGTAGCGCGCTCTATTTCGAAAAATAGCCGCCGTCTATTAGGTAGACCTGTTAGTACGTCATGATCAGCAAGAAAGCGGTTTTTATCTTCTAATTTATTGCGGTTAACAATTTCTTGTTCCAAACCGTATCTTAGTCGCCATAGCTCCATGAATAGCGAAATTTTTGCTGCTAAAATATTTGGTTGGATGGGTTTGGTTATATAGTCAATGGCGCCAGAGGAATAACCTTTTAATATATGTTGTTCGTCTCGGTGAACTGCTGTGACAAATATGATGGGGATGTGCAGAGTTTGTTCTTCTTCTCTGAGTAATTCAGCCGTCTCGTAACCGTTCATTATAGGCATTTGTACATCGAGCAAGATCAGCGCTAAATTATTTAATTCTATGGCTTTTAGCAGTGCTTCTTCACCGGATGAGGCCTCGATAAGATCGGCGTCTATCGCTTTGAGCAGTTGGCGTAATGCAAAGCGATTTGCAGCAACGTCGTCAACAATTAAGAGGGTAGGTTTAAACTTATCGTCGACTATCTTACTCATAAAACGGTAGTCCTAATTTTCAGGGGTACAATTGCGACTTGACACTAGAGATCAACTGCCAGCGAAAGATAGAGCCGTGATTGGTTGGTGCACATTAGAATATGTCATGTATTAAAATGTAACTTATTGAAAAATAACTTAGATTTGTAATGTAAATATTATGGTTGGTTGATTTTTTTAGCCACTCGCAATTAAGTATAGTAGAAATAAACGATTGTTTTAATTCTAAATCGACTAATCTAATTAATAATACTAAGTCTTAGTTTTGCAGTTAAGTGTATGATTTGTAGCTCAGTAATTTGAACGGTTGGAAAGATAGATAATGGTTATCTTTACAATACGCATATGTTTACATAAATCTTAAAAATACCTAGCAGTTATACGAAGGAAGTAGCGTATAAGTCTCTAGGGAGCCAGTGACTCGTTCGCTGCTTTCTTCATGAAAACGCCTAATTGCTGATTGTATTAGGGCGCTGAACAATGACCCATAAAGTGTATTGGTTGGAGGGCACTGCGCTTTAATGACTATTTAATTTGCATGTTCGGTATTTTCTAGTATGTTTCTTGCTTGCTTGACCTGTGTGTAACACCCATGTTTTAACATGCATGTAAATCGATACTAAGAGTAAATAAATATGAAAGTGGGTGAGCTTGCGAAACTGGCTGGAGTAACTGGGGATACTGTTAGGCATTACACAAGAATAGGGCTGCTTAGACCTAAACGTAATCTTGATAATGGTTACCAATATTACGATGATATAGCGTTAAAACATTTGCGGTTTGCCCAAAAAGCTAGGCTATTAGGCTTTAGCTTGAATGATATACAAACCATTGTTCACCATGAGCATAATAGTGCTTCTCCCTGCTCCATGGTCAGAGACCTTATGGGTAATCAATTTACAAAAGTTGTTAAGCAGATTAAAGAGTTGGAGGAACAGTTGGCCCGCATGGAAAGTGCCATGAATGCTTGGAAAGAAATGCCAGATGCAACGCCAGGAGATCATTCTATCTGTCCATTAATTGAACATTGGAACAATCAGGAAGGGTCAAAAGATGAAAGGTAAGCAGCCAGAATCTGTTCATTTGTTTGTTATAGAGGCTATGAGTTGCTCTAAGTGCGAAGAAAAAATAGCGCAAGCATTGTTAGCATTAGATCCTGATTTAGCACTGAGTATTGACTTAGAAAATAAAACAGCTGAAGTTGTTTCATTTCTAACATCACAAACAATTATCTCAACCATTGACTCAATCGGTTATCAGGCGCGCACTTTAACATCACAAATGCTGCATTTTAAGACGAAGGGCATTAAATGTAATGGCTGCTTAAAAACGATAACTGCAGCATTACTTAAATGGGATGCAAATGTCAAAATTGAAGCGGACATTCAAGCGCAGCGCATGAGCGTTACAAGTTTAATGGCGGCATCAGAATTAATTAAAATCATAGCAAACCTTGGATATCGATTAGAGCTCTGCAAAAAAGCAGCAGAGGCTCCTGAAATTAATAATCTAGCAGATAGCACAATAGCCGTTGTTGGGCCTAGTGAGGTTAAAGAAGTCGACGAGGTTATGTTAATAGAGGAAGAGTCTACACAAGTACCGAAAATTCACCTTGCGCTTGACGGTGTCACTTGTGCTTCTTGTGTGAAGAGCATAGATGAAGCGTTGACAGCTGTTCGCGGTGTGACTTGGGTTAATGTCAATTTTGGTAGTCGCAGTGCTTTGATATCAGGGGATGATGTCAGTGTTGAAAGCGTTGTGAAAGCAGTCGTTGATGCTGGATATGGCGCGAGTGAAATACTAGATCCAGAACTTGCCGACCTCAGTAGAGAGCGTAATGAAACTATTGAATATAAAAGAAAGATTAGGAACACCGTTATTGGTTTAGGTTTTGGCATACCTCTAATGCTTATAGGTCTAGTACATGAGATGAGCATAGCGTCATTGGCAGAACGAGTACTTTGGGGCATGGTAGGACTGCTAACTTTAGCTGTTATTTTGAGCGCTGGACGTCACTTTTATCTAAGTGCTTGGCGCGCATTTCAACATCATAATGCCAATATGGATACGCTTATCTCTATCGGAACCGGTGCTGCATGGGGCTATTCAATGATTGTAGTGCTTTTTCCCGAAATTTTTCCTGAAGCCTCTAGAGGGTTGTATTTTGAAGCAGCGGCGATGATTATCGGTTTGATAAATTTGGGTCAAGCATTAGAACTCAAAGCGCGTGGCCAAACGAGCCAAGCGATTAAAAGGTTACTCGGTCTTAAGGCAAAAAGTGCGCGAGTTTATCGTGATGGGGCATTTTATGATTTGCCTATTGATCAAGTAAAGCAAGGAGACGTGATTCAAGTCAGACCGGGAGAGCAAGTTCCGGTTGATGGTGAAGTGATACAAGGGCAAAGCACTGTCGATGAATCAATGTTAACAGGGGAGCCGTTGCCCGTTAAAAAAGCGGCGGGTGATGAGTTATCGGCGGGAACCATTAACAGTAAAGGGTCATTAACTTTTAGGGCGACACGTGTAGGGAAATCGACGGTACTGGCGCAAATTATTCAGATGGTTCGCACTGCACAAGATACTCAACCGCCAATAAGTCATCTAGCAGATCAGATTTCAGCTATCTTTGTACCGGTCGTTTTGTTGATCTCGGTATTTACAGCTTTGGTTTGGTTTAACTTTGGGCCAGAGCCACAAATTGTGTATATGTTAGTGGCGGCGACCACAGTACTCATTATTGCCTGTCCATGCGCCCTAGGTTTGGCGACGCCTATTTCCACTATGATTGGCGTGGGCAAAGCGGCTGAAAATGGCATTTTGATTCGCAATGGCGAAGCCCTGCAAAAAGCCAGTCGCATTACTCAAGTCGTCGTGGATAAAACAGGTACCCTTACTGAAGGACGACCGAGCGTGACAGATGCGCATTTTTTTGAGAAAGCTAACCATGAGCGTACAAAGTCATTTATTCATACACTGGAAAGTCATTCAGAGCACCCTTTAGCAGAGGCAATTTTAAATTTTATACCACCTGCCAATGTTGAATATAAAGTAACAGACTTTCAATCATTTACAGGCATGGGCATTCAGGGCGTTATAGATGGCTATACCATTACTATTGGAAACCCTCGTTTTTTATTGCAACAAAATGTCGTTATCAATCAGGCACAAGCACTGGCGGATAGCTGGCAGAACCAAGCACGAACCGTTATTTATGTCGCTATAGATAATCGTCTACATGCGTTACTTGGCATTGCTGATCCAATTAGGACAGATGCAGTAGCGGCGATAGCACGCCTACAACTTAGCGGTGTGAAAGTGATGATGTTAACGGGAGATAACGATTCAACCGCTGCATCTGTCGCTAAAGCTACCGGTATTGAGAGTTATCGAGCGCAGTTGCTTCCTGAAGATAAGCTTGCTGAAATAAGAAATTTACAGCAGCGCGGAGAAATTGTGGCAATGGTTGGAGATGGTATCAATGATGCGCCAGCTCTGGCCCAAGCTGATGTCGGGTTTGCAATAGGGTCGGGAACAGACGTCGCTATAGAAAGCGCGGATATCACTTTAATGCGTGCATCTTTACATGGAATATCTGATGCAATCGAATTAAGTCGGGTGACATTGAATAATATTAAACAAAACCTGTGGGGAGCATTTGCCTACAATACGTTAGGGATTCCCATTGCTGCCGGGGTCTTATTCCCATTGACGGGGGTACTTTTAAGCCCAATTATTGCTGGTATTGCGATGTCTCTATCATCAATAACAGTCGTTACTAATGCTAATAGGTTGCGATTCTTTAAACCGAGCAAGCACAGTATTGATGAAAAAGTGTAATCAATTGAATAGACAATAGCAGGAATTAAAATGGCAGTATTGATAGTGAATGTATTTGGATTAAGTTTAATGGCAGCAATTATTTGGTGGTTTCGGCTATCTCCTGGCAAGCTAATGATAAAATCAGTAGCGACGGCAAAAAGCCATTCAGCCCAGACAAAAGCAGCTAAAAAAATTAGGAAGTATTGAGTTTGTAAGCATTTCAAATGAGTTAAGCATTATTTAACTCACCTCTATTGGGCTGGTTTTGAGTCCCTATTGTTGGGCGCGTAGTTTTGCGACATCTTATGAAACTGAATATTTTAGATTTAGGTACTGTTGCAAAGCTACGGCCCAAGGAGCGCGGAATTACACCTATGAGAATTTAGGCATTTCCTTTAAAGCATTTTTGTTGCTACTTCCTCGCTATCATCTGTAACTCCTAATTTCTCTTCAATCTTTTCTTTGATCATTTCTTCAATCTTCATTCGTTCTTCAAAGGGCATTTCTTGCAAAGCCTCTTCTGTCAGTCCCATTTGCGATAATATTTGATAGCGCATAAGCTCAGCAGGACTCATTGCTAGTATGCGACTCAGTTCATCTTGAGCACTTGTTTTAGTGGTTTTTTCAGAGCTGGATAATGGATCATCGAGAACGTTTGGTTGTTGGTTTTTTTCAGGTTCTGCCGTTCTGGCAAACTGTTCAGCCAGAATTTCGCTAAAGGAGGATGCTACGCTGTTGTTAGTGGTACGCACGGTACTTGTATTGTTGTTCATCGGCTGAGTCGCTGAATTGATGTCAATCATGTTGAGCTCCTAGTAATTTGATTTATATACGTTAGCAATTATCAGACCGCATTCATCGGCACCTAAAAAGATCGGAAGGTTGGAAGGTGACCTGTGTCGCAGATACTTGCTCAAAGAGCAGTAATCGCCTGTAACTTTTGGAAGTAGCGAATAAGTCCCCAGTTGTACTTTGTGGATAACTAAGCGGTTAAATCCGCGGAAGAATGCGAAATGAATGGCTAGTTCCTTTATAAGTATTCAGACAAAGGAACTAGATAAAACAAGATTTCATCTCTGATGGTCGCTTAGCTTTCTTTTGAAACGTAAGCCCCTTCGGGGCGTACAGGATAGTTCCTGCTCTTTGATAATGGTTTTCGCCGGGCACAGACTTTTCGCTCCATGCAAAGTCTAAGCACCAACATCTATGTTGGCAACCAGCCCGCTTTAACCATTGCCTCAATCACCAACAATCCTGTACGTCAGGAGCGTCTGGGACTTGTTCGCTGCTCCCTTAGCCTAAGGTGAAATTCTTAGCCGCTAAACATTAAGTACAACTATCATTCTAAGTGGGAAGGCATACGATGTTTTACGGACTTAATCAGGTTGCGCTACTTATAAGCGGCAATAAATCTGTAATTAATTGATTTTTAGGCAGCCCTTTGCCGCTAGCAGACGAATTCATAGCCTATATCATCGGATCAATAATGAAGGCATCTTGATTGGTGATAGAGAATGATTCTCAATTAATAAATGTCTAGTTTAGCGTCTCAGATTCAGGACTATGTTATAGTGAGAGGCTGTTGCGCTATAGAGTTCAAGCTTTTGATTTAACAGTAGTTTGAAGCTTTTTGTTTAGCCTTTGGTTAAGCTAAGATTTTTCAGTTATTGTTAATACTAATATTTAGCACTGCATATTCACTTTGAAGTCACAGGTGTAATCTAAATTCGGTAGTTAGGCATCATTTTAGGCGCAGAAAAATCGTATTGTAACTAGGCATGATTAGTTAATACCCATTGATGATTTAGTCCCTAATTCATCTTTAGTAAATGGTTATTCCCTTTACAACTTTTCCCTAAAACGTAAGCAAAACGACGTTCCAGTACGATCTGGCAAGTCAAAGGGATGTAATGTATTCGCTTGCTGATAGAGTCCACCGATCACTATGAAACTAAAGAAAAACAATAAATTGCTTTAAGTTCGAATCGGTTAACTGTCGATTTTAGATTTAAGAGGGGGTAGAAGAGAAAGTTAAAGTTTCAGCAGCTTAATGCGTTTAAAGCAGTCTATGAATTAGGCACGATGACAGCTGCTGCTGAAAATATCCATATTACTCAACCGGCCATTAGTCGTTTAATCGCAAATCTTGAGCATCGACTGGAGTTTGAGTTGTTTGTGCGAGTAAAGGGAAAATTGATTCCCAGCGATCAGGGAATTGCCTTTTATGCACAGCTAAAAAAAGCCTTTTCAGCGTTAGAAACCTTAGAAGATAGTGCCAGAGATATTAAGGTTCAACATTACGGGCATCTGCACATCAATGTTTTCCCGATGTTATCAAACAGTTTTTTGCCAAGTGTTTTTGCAGACTTTATTCAGGAAGGCCTAAACTTCAAGCTTCACTCATGAGTTACCGCTCAGAAGAGGTCTTAAGGCGAACAGAGATTCAAGCGTGTGACGTTGGTTTTTCTCAAGAGAATGCCAAAAACCCCAATATCAAATCAATGATTTTCAGCGGACAGTGTGCCTAAAGACAGCGCGCTTGCGACTAAAACTGCCATTACTCCGCAGGATTTAGAAGGATTGCCGTTTATTCGCTATGAGAGTGAAGATGCTACTCAGCAAGAGTTAGATGAGGCGTTTGGTCGCGCGGGGGTCACCCGCAATGACATTTTGGAAGTCTTTTTTGCCAATGTAGCGACAACGTTAGTAAGCAAAGGGCTGGGGGCTGCTATTGTCGATCCTTTTACCGGGCTACAAGCACAACAAAAGGAACATAACATCGTCATTATTCCCTTTGTACCGACCATTAGTTATCAGTTTTATATATTGTATCCAGCGTTGCGACCCGTCTCGACGCTTACCAAAGAATTTGTCGAGTTCTTTTTAGATCAAACAGCAGCGGTAGGAATTGTGCTAATCCGAGACTGAAGCCTGCTGACTAAGTGTTTAATAACAATTTAGATTGCAGCAATCACTGAAATTTCAACCAGTAGTGCTTTGTCAGCCATACCTGCTTCTATACAAGCTCTTGCCGGTGGGTGAGTCGCTACCCAGTCCTCCCAAACTTGGTTCATTACCTTGAAATCGGCCATTGTTTTTAAATAGATAGTCGCCGATAAAATCTTAGCGCGCTCACTGCCAATACTCTCTAGTAAATCGTCGACTTTGGTTAAGGAAGTAGCGAATAAGCCCCAGATCTTCCTACGGATAGCTAAGAGATCATATCCGCGAAAGGAAACGCAGTGAATGGCCAGTCCTTTATAAGTTTTTGACAAAGGAGGGGATCTCTTAGATATCCACCCTACGGGGCGCATAGGATACTTCGTGCTCTTCGTTAATGCTTTTCGCCGGGCAACCAGTCCGCCTATAAACATTGCCACAATCACGAAAAAGCCTGTGTGCAAGGGGCCTTTGGTGCTTGTTCGCTACTTCCTGAACATAGCGGTGGTTTGCCCACGAATGTCAGCGCTATCAGCAAGTGCAACTTGTCCACACAGATAAGCAACATTATTAGGGGGGACAATAGGGCTCATTCTCAGGGTGCTTTAGTGGTGTTGTATTTTCACTTTCTTTACTCTCTTATCGCAAGTTTATAGATGAAAACTAATGAGTCTCAGGTGCGCATTAAGCGTTGCCTATCACTGCGTGGATTGATGTAAGCAGGCAAGTTCAGCTAACGTCACGGGCTTAATTGGAGCGCGAATGCGGTAGCAGCCCGTTTCCTCTACGCTCTGCTCGGTTCAGTTGGCGGTTAATTCACTGATAGTTAATCCACATTGACGCCCCTGGCAGCTACCCATACCTGCGCGGGTAAAGCTTTTCAACTGGTTGGGTCCCATACAGCCATGACTAATCGCCTGCTCAATATCACTCACTTTAACTTCTTTACAACGACACACCTTTTAATACTTTATTTGTGCCAAGCTTTTTATGTAAGTCGCGAACTTCTATGGCGGGTGTGGTTTGTGTGGCGTGCATCTCGACCTCTAAAATAATGTTTTCGGACAGTAATAGTGGTCCGTATATACAAGTGCATATTCATCTAAATTGACTATACGAAGTTCATCTACACGAAACCAATGCCATTATTAAGAGGGGGTATGTCAATATGTTATAGCTGAAGCCGTGGCTTTAAAGTGAGAATGGCGTGTAAGATTTTGGCTATAGAACAGAATTGAAAAATGTCGGTTAAGCGAGTGTTTTTAAACCTCAGTAGGATCAAAACTTGCGCTGTATAGTCTAAGGTGTAGTGGCGCAATAAATTTGTGCCGAGTGAGAGTGGAGAGTTTAATTATACTGAAGTGGTCAATAGCGCGGAGGGTATCCTAGAATGAAAATTCAGGTGAAAATATTTCTTACTAGAAGGAAAGAATCTGTAGGCGATAGTGAGATAGATAGAAGCTTTCTAAATCATTCATATTATGCAGATGATCGCTCTTTGATATGCGTTTGATAAAGAAAGGCCCTAAAAAACAGCTTACATCCAGCAAGCAGTCGTTAGTCAGGTGCGTAACGAGCCATTAATAATGATATAAAAGATTGTGTGATCAAAGATGGCGATGCTGAGTGAGACTGTACTACTGCGTAACCCCAAGTCACCTTCGGCAGGAAAGGCTTGATGACGACTTCAATGTCTTGGCTATCTGTAATAAATGGATCCAAAATTGCTACTCCCACGCCACTTTTAACAAACTCATAAGCGGTATGTTGGGTGCGGGTCTCTATCGCAAAAGAACGTGCTATGTCTTCACGCGCAAATATCTCATCGAGCTTGGCGCGAAAGGGGCTACCCCGTGATAGCGATACGAATGACTCATTGCGTAGATCTTGTGCATGAATGGCTGGTTTATCACAAAGAGCGTGCCCTGCGGGCAATACACACACTGCTTCCTGTTGACAAAAACTCTGCACTTGCAAACCTACATTTTCACGCGCAGTAAGAGAGACTATTCCCAAATCTAATCTTTGGGTGCGTACCAAGTTCAGTGCCTGAGTTCTTGGAGCTGATTCGATCTCAATATTAATTTTAGGATGAAGTTTCAAAAAATCGGCAATTAAAGAAGGTAAAAAGCTATCTACACAGACTGGCATCGCCACGATTCGCAAGCTACCTTGCTGTTTATTGGCAATACTATCAGCAAATAAGCGTATTTCTTCCAGCCCCAAAAAAGACCGGTCGACTTCGCGAAATAGTGCTTGTGCCTCTAATGTCGGTTCTAACCTATTGGGTTTTCGTATGAAAAGTTTGAGTTTACTTTGGTATTCAAGATCAGCAATCAGACGGCTAACCGCAGGTTGAGTAATGAACAGCATTCTTGCAGCCTCGGTGCCGGATCCGGTCACCATGACTGCTCTAAAAGCCTCTAATTGCCTGAAATTCATAAATATTCCTAACTAAATTAAGCACGATATTTTTCAGTTTATTAGCATAACATTTATTTATGCTGGCTGATATTTTTTTGAATTGAATTAATACCCTCCCGAGCAGACAATACGCTTATTAAAAATACATGCCGGAGAATGATGATGGATTGGGTGTTACTCGTAATGGTGACTTTTTTAGCGGCGACAGTGCAGTCGGCTACAGGCTTTGGATTTGGCTTGATCGCAGTATCAGCCTTTTTGATAGTACTTAACTCAATAGCCGCTATCCAATTAGTAATGATCATAATTTTGGTGATGTCCTGCGTACATTGGTCAAAATTGCGCGGCATTGCCCCTGGCTACCTTCTAAAATGGCTATCAATCGGCTGCATGCTAGGTTTTCCGCTTGGCATGCTTATTTATCATCAGTTAGATCTGGACACCATAAAAGCAATAGTCGCGTTATTGATTATTTTGATCAGTGTCCAAAACGGCTGGTACCTGTTCAATAAAGTAAAGATCAATACAAGTCAAAGCTCGCAGCCTTATCGACGTAATACTGTGGTGGGGGTTGGCATTGCCTCTGGGATAATGGCCAGCAGTATGGCAATGCCAGGCCCAGCTGTCATGCTTTACTTGTCTAGAAGTGTACTGAGCAAAGATGAAATTCGCGCCACAATTTTAACCTTCTTCCTATTTTCCTATGGCGGTGCGCTGCTACTGCAGGCAACTTTAATAGGCATAGAAAGCCAAACTTGGTTTTTAGCCGCAGCACTTACCCCTTCAGCGCTAGTGGGAATGGTTGTGGGTCACCTGTTATCAAAAAGAATCAATCAGCAAGTATTTAAGGGCTTAGTGTTAGTCATACTGCTACTGACCGGCTTGTTCATGTTGCTCAACTTGTAGCAAATTAATCATCGCATCATTTTAAACGATCAACGAAGATCAAAGAGAGATTAAATGTTAACCGACAAATACCCCCGAGTAGATCTATCTCATACCCCCACTCCGCTAGAGGCTCTCAATAACCTCAGTAAAAAACTCCAAGGTCCGCGTATTTGGGCCAAGCGGGATGACTGTACTGGCCTTGCTATGGGCGGCAATAAAGCCCGTCAGCTGGAGTTTTATGTCGGTGATGCTCTCTCTAAAGGAGCCGACATATTACTTACTACCGGCGCGGTGCAATCCAATCACGTGCGCATGACGATTGCCGCTGCCAGAAAACTTGGACTTGAAGTTGAAGTACAGTTGGAAAAGCGCGTTGATGGCCGCCAGCAAGCGTATTACGACTCTGGAAATCCCTTTTTAATGAAAATGATGGGAACCAAAATTCATCATTATCCCGTCGGTGAAGATGAAAACGGTGCTGATAATGCGATGTATGCGCGCGCTGAAGAGATCCGCAAAGAAGGTGGAAACCCCTATGTTATTCCGCTGTCGGGAGATCATATTCCCTACGGGGCATTAGGCTACGTGAAATGCGCTGAAGAATTAATGCTGCAGTTTAAGCAGCGCTCCCTAAATATTGACGCGATTATGCTGGCTTCAGGCAGCGCAACCACCCACTCAGGGCTGTTAGCCGGACTGCGAGCACTGGGTAGTGATATCCCCGTGTATGGTTTTTGTGTGCGCCGCGATCAAACTTCTCAAGCAGAGCGCGTGTTAAGCAAAGCGAGCAAAGTCGCTGAAATGATTAACTGCCCAGGCGTTGTTACTGAGAAAGATATTTGGGTCGACGACAGCATGCTACGTCCAGGTTATGGCCAGCTGAATGAAGATCTCTTAGAGGCGATGCGCATAACGGCACTCTGTGAAGGTTTGCTTCTAGACCCAACTTATACCGGCAAGGCGATGGCGGGGTTAATTCACTTAGTGACTAGCGGCCATTTTCATAAAGACCAGAACATCATGTTTCTACACACCGGTGGCACACCAGCCCTTTTCGGTTATCCAGAAATTTTGCAAGACCAAACAGTCTAGCCAACTAACAGGAGTAATAATGCGTTTAACAATTGAAACACGTTTGCAGCAGCTTGGTATCGAACTGCCCGAAGCAACAGTCCCTGTGGCTAACTATGTGTCGTACGTGCGCACTGGGAATCAGCTATTTGTCTCTGGCCAATTACCCTTCCACAACGGCGAGATACTGCACCGCGGACAAGTGGGAGCTGAAGTCTCTGTAGCCCAGGCAATAGATGCAGCCAGACAGTGCGTGCTTAATTTGCTAGCCCAAGTGAAGGCTGCTTGCGATGGGGATTTAGAAAAAGTTCGTCAAGTCGTCAAGCTGGGCGGTTTTGTCAATTCCTCGGCGGGTTTTACCAAACACGCGCAAGTTATTAACGGTGCCTCAGATCTAATCAGTGAATTATTTGTTGAGAAAGGCCAGCATGCACGCGCGGCAGTAGGTTGCTCATCACTGCCCATGGGAGCTGCTGTTGAAATTGAGGCGATCTTTGAGCTAGCTGCTAATGAATAGCAAAACCCAATAACTGCGCTAAAAATAAAAACCTTGAGGCTCGCAGAATAACTGCGAGTCATAAAATATGCACGACAACATTACTTATGAAACATAGGTAAGCAGGAGAGAACATGTTAAAAAATAAAAATAATTTACTGGGATTAACCTTGGTTGGAATGATGACAGCGGGCTTTACAGCCCCTGTCTTTGCTGCAACCAAAACTCACGTGTCTATCGGCACGGGTGGGCAGACAGGCGTTTATTATGTTGTTGGGCAATCCATATGTAAGATGGTAAACCGCACCAGTAAAGGTCATGGACTGCGTTGCTCCGCTCCTTCGACAGGGGGCTCTATTGCCAATTTAAACTCCATCCGTGATGGCGGTCAGGATATGGGAGTCGCGCAGTCTGATTGGCAATATCATTCGTACAACGGTACCTCTAAGTTCGAATCTAAAGGTGCTTATAAAGCACTGCGTTCAGTCTTTTCGGTACATGCAGAGCCTTTTACCATTATCGCCCGCGCAGACTCAGACATATCCCATTTTGATGATTTGTTAGATAAACGCGTCAATATTGGCAATCCAGGTTCCGGGCAGCGTGGCACTATGGAGGTGATGATGGAGCTAAAGGAGTGGACAAAATCCAGCTTTAAACTGACCTCTGAGCTAAAATCAAGCGAGCACTCCCAAGCGCTTTGCGATAACAAAATTGACGCCTTCGTTCATACCGCTGGCCATCCAGTAGCAAACATCAAAGAAGCAGCCTCCAGTTGTGATGTTCGAGTAATTCCGGTTACGGGTGATTACGTTGACGAGTTAGTTAACCAAAACCCTTACTACTCAACAGCCCAAATTCCTGGCGGAATGTATCAGGGAACCGACAAAGACATCAATACTTTCGGTGTTGCAGCGACCTTTGTATCTTCTGAGAGTGTACCTAGCGAGACCATTTACCAAATGGTGAAGGCTGTCTTTGAAAATTTTGATCGCTTCAAGCGCTTGCACCCTGCTTTTGCGAACTTAAAGCCTGAGGATATGATCAAAAATGGCTTGTCTGCTCCTTTACATGACGGAGCTGTACGTTACTACAAAGAACGCGGTTGGATCTGATTCTAATACTTTAAGAATAGATCTATGTGAGGCTTTGAAAGGCCTCATCTTTACATTGCACTCTGTCGTTTTGCAGTGCTGAGAAAAGTGCAGGCACCGTACTCTATTTGAAGTTCGCGTATTTTTCTCCAACGCTTTCTGCCTGACCTTTAGATCCAATAGCCTAGGTAAGCCTTATGAGCACGAATAACAATTTAGAACTATCTAACTCCAATAACTTTGATGAATTGGCCTCAGTGGTAGATACCGGGGGGCGCAAGTCGTCAGGTTTTACTCACAAAATAATATTGTCAGTCGCTCTATCTTGGTCTCTTTTCCAAATATGGATTGCATCGCCTCTGCCCTATATGGTCGATATCGAATGGTTTAGGTTTAACGGCAATCAAGCGCGGTCAATCCATTTGGCTTTTGCTATATTTCTGGTGTTTCTTAGCTTTCCACGCTCAGCCAGTTCTTCCCGTAATTATGTGCCTGCCACCGATTGGCTGATGGCGATTGTAGCAACATTCTCTGCTGCCTATTATTTCCTAGATTACGAGGCGATCTCAGACCGAGTGGGAGCGCCTTCAATTCAGGATATCGTGGTGGCCTGTTTGGGCGTTCCCCTATTACTGGAAGCTGCGCGTCGTAGTCTCGGCCCCGCTTTAATGATAATTGCTTCAATCTTTCTACTGTATAGCTTTTTTGGTAACTATGCCCCTGAACTGATTGAGCACAAAGGCTACTCTCTATCACAAGTGGTTAATCATCAATGGGTCACTACCGAGGGTGTGTTTGGTGTTGCTTTAGGAGTCTCTACAGATTTTGTATTCCTATTTGTACTGTTCGGTGCCTTATTAGAAAAGGCAGGCGCAGGTAACTATTTTATCAAGCTGGCTTTTTCTCTATTAGGTCACTTTAAGGGAGGACCCGCAAAAGCAGCAGTAGTCGCCTCTGGGCTTACCGGTGTGATTTCTGGCTCTTCAATTGCGAATGTTGTCACCACCGGCACATTTACCATGCCAATGATGAAACGTGTCGGATTTTCTGCTGAAAAAGCGGGTGCCGTTGAAGTGGCCTCATCGGTCAATGGGCAGATAATGCCCCCGGTGATGGGAGCCGCTGCTTTTTTAATGGTTGAATACGTCGGTATCAGTTATTTTGAGGTAATTACCCACGCTTTCTTACCGGCACTGATTTCATATATTGCACTCGTCTATATTGTTCACTTAGAAGCACTAAAGTACAACATGACAGGACTGCCTAAACGTCCTATTAATCGCACGCTGATTAGCCGTATTTCAGGTTTCTTGTTGGGATTCATGGGACTATCTGCGTTGGTGATGGTTGTTTATTATGGTATTGGCTGGATAAAGCCTTTAGCCGGTGATTATAGTGGTTGGATCATCTCCCTTCTCGTGAGTGCCTGCTATGTCTATTTGGTACGTTACAGTACCCGCTTTGCAAAAATTGAAATGGATGACCCAAACGAAAAGATAAAAGAGTTACCTGCACCTGGCCCTATTTTTAAAGCGGGATTGCATTTTTTGCTTCCGGTAGCGGTGTTGATTTGGTCGTTAATGGTGGAGCGGTTATCCCCAGGTTTGAGTGCATTTTGGGGCTCTTTGCTGCTGATGTTTATCATTATCACGCAACGGCCATTAGATGCTTTTTTCCGCCATCAAGGTGATATTGTTGAAGAGGCCGGCAAAGGCTTTAAAGATTTGCGCGACGGCCTGATCACCGGAGCACGCAACATGGCTAGTATCTCAATTGCTACTGCGGTTGCAGGTATTATCGTTGGCGCTGTTTCGCTAACGAGCGTAGGAGCAGTATTGGCAGATGTGGTCGAAATCCTATCTTTTGGCAATATAGCCCTAATGTTAGTCCTTGTTGCTGTACTGTGTCTTATCCTTGGCATGGGTCTACCTACCACAGCAAACTATATTGTGGTTTCATCATTGCTAGCGACAGTCATGGTAGAGCTAGGTGCTCAAAATGGTCTGATAGTTCCTCTAATTGCAGTGCATCTATTTGTTTTTTATTTTGGATTAATGGCTGATGTTACTCCTCCTGTAGGGCTAGCCTCTTTCGCTGCAGCAGCAATATCAGGCGGCAGCCCAATCAAGACCGGTATAATAGCTTTTGGCTATTCTATGCGTACCGCTGTACTACCCTTTCTCTTTATCTACAACACTGATCTATTGTTGATTGATGTAACTTGGCTGGAGGGGATATTAATCTTCACTGTAGCAACGGTAGCAATGCTCATTTTTACCGCGGGTACTCAGGGCTACTTTGTTATTCGCTCCAGAAAATTGGAGTCTGTACTGTTGATAGTGGCTGCTTTTAGCCTGTTCCGCCCAGATTTTTGGATCAACCAGATTGTCGACCCCTATATTCAAATTCCTGCAAGCTCGCTAGAGTCCGCAGTTAACGCAACGGCTGCTGGTGAACTGATCCGATTACGTATCAGTGGTGAAGATGATGTTGGTGACCCGATGCGCTTCATGGCGGTGCTTAATCTGCCGGCAGGAGAAAGTGCCACTGAACGCCTCGCTAAAACTGGTCTTACATTGCTTTACACTGATCAAAAGGTCGAGGTAGATGCTACCCAAATTGGTAGTGCCGCAGCGCAAGCTGGACTCGACGTATTTCAAATTATTGAAAGCTTGGAAGTAATCAACCCGCAACCGCCAAAGCAACTAGTGTATATCCCGGCAGCGTTAATAATACTACTCGTTGTTGTATTACAAAGAAGACGAAGAGGACGACAAGCTAATGGGAAAGTACCTATTTTAGATCAGCTATAAAGTACCAGAAAGAGTGATGTGAACCGTTACTCTCTTTTTTAGTTCTACCTAAATAGAGTAACTCAGACGCTATCGTTAGGATGGGGTAGGCGCTACTTCATATATTTCACTATTTATTTCGCTCGATCGACGATTCCAGAATCGTGGAGGAAAAATAGAGCAGTTAAATAACTGCTCTATTAAAGTGAATTCATCCTCGCATATTTGAAAACATGCTGATGAAATTTCATTGTAAAAATTTATCGTTTTATCAATGCATCAGTGATTGATTACCTTGCGGTAATAATTTGATATTGCTCAGGGGTTAATTCGGGTAGTTTTTTTAAAAAAGCGACCATTGCCCAGATACGCTCATCGTCGTGTGTAGGGCCAAACGCAGCCATACCTGAAGCCATAATGCCGTGCTTTATCACCCAAAATTGTTGCTTTGAAGAACCATCAGGGTCTTCATGAGCATGCCCGTGTTCATCCGCACTCACTGTTAGATTAGGTGGGGAAGGGTATAAACCTAATGACATATCATTTTCCTTTTGACCCGGTTTTAAATGGCAGAGCGCACACATATCGTTATAGTCAGCCCCGCCTGATAACAAAAGCTGCGGGCTTTCTAGTGAGGGAACTTCAATGTCTTTCGCGGCCCTTGCAATCGACGTTGTTCTTAATGTTTCTAGCACCCAAAAAGTGAAAGCATTATGTTTATTATCAGCGCCTACTGGATAGATTCCCGAATAAATAAAGCTCAGCGCCAGCAAGGTTGATACAAATATCCCAATTGAGATAAATTTTATGTAGTACATTTTTAGTCCCTTTTTACAATTCACCATGTTTTAAACACAGTTTTATTATTTTCCTAGATTCAACAGCCAAAACCAGGATTATGACTGCTGAAAAAAATGCCAATAAGACAGCTATGCATTGTTGCCTCACACAAGCTGCCTTACTTAGCTACCACTCTTTTTTAGTTTTGGTGCTCACTATCATGTTTTTTCGAACTGGAGCTGGGTGATGTTTCACTTTCTGCGTGTGCTTGGTTACCCATGCACTGTTGCATCATCGCTTGCATAATAGGGTCGTTCTTATCCATTTTTGAATGATCGATGTTGTTCATAGATTCGCATTTAGGCTTTTCTGCATTCTTTTTCTTATGCATTGAAGCGTCGTGCGCATATGCGTTGCTCATTAATACTAGAGTGCCAATTAAAACAGATAAGGTTTTTACAACTTTCGAGCTGGATAAATGTTTCATTTTTTATTCCTTTTAACTTAAATTAAGTAATAAATAGAGGCGTGAAATTAAAACCAAGCTTGTATACCCACGACCACTTTTGTGTCGCTGGTGCTTTCACCCTCTTGTTTTGCCATTCTTTTGGTTTTGCCGTGTGTGGCTTCGTGTACCACACCGATATAAGGTGAAAATTCACGTTTAACCTCATAGGCTAAACGTAAGCTAAGCTCAGATTTGGCAAAACCTGCACCCGTCTCTGCAGCATCATCCGATTGACCGTAGAAACTAAACTCTGCCTCAGGAATTAATGCTAGACGTTGCGTGATCATCTGCTCGTATTCCGCTGCAATACTCAGCTGGGTTCGCCCTGACTTTGAGAAATACAAAGCCGTATCAATATTGACGTTATAGGGCGATAAACCTTGCAAGCCAATGACAGCCCAACTGCGTTCTGGTTGTGGATCAAAATCGTGGCGAACGCCCATTTGAAGGTCCCAATATGGGCTGATGGCTCTGCTGTAAAGCAGTTCAATTTTCGCGCTTTCATTGGTGCCATTAACCCGCTCAACGCCGGTTTTAATCAGCAGCTTATTGAGATCGAAACCAACCCATGCTTGAGATTCGAAGACGTAAGAATCGCTATCACCGCTGCGTTTTTCGAATTTATCGATATTGAGCTTAAGCAGTAGCGGATCATCTACTGCCCCAGCCACTGCATTTTGTTCAAAAGCGATTAATGTTGATCCCAATAATAAGGAACTCAGTAATGTTTTATTTGCTGTCTTTAATAGTGTTTTCATTAGCGGACCCTCACTTCACGCATCATTCCAGGCATGTGATAGAGTAAATGACAGTGGTAAGCCCATCTTCCCTTTGCATCAGCACTCACTAAATAGCTGACACTAGAGCCCGGTTGAACCATGATGGTGTGTTTTCGTGGAATATATTCAGCATCGCCTGTTTCTAATTCGCTCCAGAGCCCATGGAGATGTAGTGGGTGGCTCATCATCGTATCGTTGACTAAAACGATGCGTACACGCTCACCGTATTTAAGCGCTAGAGGTTCAGCGTCTTTAAAGCGAGTGCCATTGATCGACCACATATAACGGCTCATATTTCCGGTTAAATGCAGTTGTATTTCTCTGCTTGGTTCACGTTTATCTATTGTGGGAGTTAAATTACGAATATCTGCGTAGGTTAGAATCTTTCGTCCATAGCGTTGCTGGTGGTCACGCAAGCCTAAACCTGGGTCTGTTATGCCGTTTTGCATGATTTGTGTGCGCATATCGACATGAGGGCCAAACTCAGTGCTAGCGTGAATAATTTCACTATGTGTTCCAAAACCTGCTCTGCCAAGATTACTCGCTACTTTATGCCCCATCGCACGGTGATCCATAGGTTTAGACCCATGTCCCATCGCGCCATGATCCATAGGCTTAGAGCTATTTTTCATCGCTCCATGGTCCATACCTTGCATTGACATGCCCATGTCTGAATGAGCTAAGGTTGGCGCGTAATCCATAGTGGGTATGGGTGCTTCTAGCGAAACATCGGATGTTAAAATACCGCGCGTAAATCCGGTCCGATCGATGCTTTGTGCAAAAATGGTGTAAGCGCTATCGCCATCAGGCTCTACGGTGACATCATAGGTTTCTGCTACACCAATGCGAAATTCATCCACACTGACAGGTTCAATATTTTGACCGTCACTGGCAACGACCGTCATTTTCAACCCGGGAATACGCACATCAAAAATGGTCATAGCGGCTGCATTAATAAATCGCAGCCGGATTTTTTCACCATTTTTAAATAGCGCTTTGAAACCATCATCCGGCGTCATACCATTCATGAGAAAGGTATAAGTTTCGCCAGTGACGTCGGCAATATCGGTATCACTCATACGCATTTGATTCCACATGGCTCTATCATCCCATGTCTTGCCAACGCCTTTTTCTTTAACATCGCGCCATAGGTCTGTGGTCGTTCGCTCTCGGCGGTTATAGTAGTGGCTCATTTTTTTGAGCTTTGCGTAGATTGCTTCAGGTATTTCGTCTGACCAATCCGATAAGAGGATCACGTGATCACGATCATAGCTCACGGGGTCAGGCTCTTTCGGCTCTATGACAATAGCGCCATATAACCCTGTTTGTTCTTGGAATCCTGAATGGCTGTGATACCAATAAGTACCACTTTGATTGACTTGAAACTGATATTCATAAGTTTCACCCGGTTTAATACCTGCAAAACTAAGCCCGGGAACACCGTCCATTTCTGTTGGCAAGATCATGCCATGCCAGTGAATAGAGCTATCATGGGACAAGTTGTTTTTTACTCTTAACGTGATTGTTTCCCCTTCTTTGAAGCATAAAACAGGGGCTGGTAGTGAACCGTTAACAGTCGTTGCTAATTTTTCTTTACCCGTCAAGTTTACAATTTGGTAGCCAATATTGAGTTGAAACACATTCCCCTTAAGTACTGGTGGCGCTGAGCGCTGAGGCCCATTGTGCTTTGTTGCATTAGCGAAACGTGCATGTAAACCTAAGCCTATTACAGCAGAGCTAGTAGCCATACCAGTGACAAAGCGTCGACGAGAGAGCTTGGTTGAGGATAGCAAGGTGAATGGCGTTGTCTCGCTCATGATTTTCTCTCCAAAAAGACTGTCTTACCGGCTGATACTTCGGCGTATGGAGTATGGCTGCCATCGCTACCGAGCAGCAGCACTTGATAGGGGCTAAAGTTTTTATTTGTATCCATTCCAGGACTGCCCACTGGCATGCCAGGCACCGCTAAACCGATACTGTTTTTAGGTTTTTCAATTAGAAATTTTTGAATAACATTGGCAGGAATATGTCCTTCAAAGGCATAACCTTGCAAAGTAGAGGTATGGCAAGCTTGGTTTTCTAAAGAAATATTGAACTGTTTTTTTATTGCATTAAGGTTATTAGGATGTCTAGAAACAGTATTAAAGCGAGCTCTCTTCATATGCTTAACCCAGGCAGTACAGCATCCACAGGATGGACTTTTATAGACTTGCATGGATTGAGGCGTATTGTCAGCGCGCACTTTAGGTACGCTGATTATCATTATCGCCATTGATAATGCTAAGAGAAGCAGTGGGTCGCTTAAACGGTGAGTTGATAAATTATTTTTGTGCACAAACATAGTGATTCCTAAAAATCAGAGAATTTAATTTTTACAATGTAAAAAGATGTAACAAAGAATGGGAAGAGCAGCGTAGTTTGGATGGTTACCTGAATCAGTGGCTTCAAAGCAAAAACAACGCGTAAGATATGGGTCTAATAGTGGATTAGAAATGTTTTATACAGCACTTAGGTTCAGTGAG
>Ga0209395_1001666_pt1 | contig 30732 bp, 27 predicted proteins | sample GOMGulsemesocosm_3_FD_184635 | JGI IMG/M metagenome (GOLD analysis project Ga0209395, IMG submission 184635) | Methane-oxidizing microbial communities from mesocosms in the Gulf of Mexico - GOM9D Gulf of Mexico (SPAdes) (version 2) | ecosystem: Environmental > Aquatic > Marine > Cold seeps... | reverse complement strand
CTCATCCAGGGTGACCGCTTTAATCTGAGTGCTCATAAAGTATCCTTGTTGTTTTGGGTATTGAAAAAGCTTGATCAGAATATGAGATTCTGGATATATTAAAAATATCCAGAATTGATAAATAAAGGCATACCAGATATATGGTAAGTAACGCTATATTGACCTTGTCTATTGATGACAGCGTAGGGAAACCTAGATACCTGCAATTACTTGAGCAATTAAAAAAACTGATAACATCAAAAGCCTTAAAAGCTCAGGATAAATTACCATCATCCCGTGAGTTAGCCGGATTATTAGGGGTTTCACGTTCCACCAGTGTGAAGTGTTACGACATACTGATCAGTGAAGGTTATCTATTAAGCAAACCTAAGTGTGGCGTATTTGTCGCTGATCTTATTCCCTGTGAAATTGTCTCTGCCAGCGTAACAATCCCGTTAAAGCAAACGCACAGTCCAGCGCTCCAAGCATTAAATGGAAACGGATTGACCTCCTTAGACTCTGGGGTTGATGTGACTGTTTTCCCCCATAAAGCATGGGCGGCTTCTATGCGCCGCAGTTGGTTAAAGCCCGATGCGGGTGTTATGCGAGGCTTATATAGCGATGGATTACCCCAATTAAAGCATTACTTAGCATCTTATCTTGCGAGTTTAAGAGGATTGGAGTGTGATGCGGAGCAAATCATCATTACAGCAGGAAACCGCGATGCTTTGAGTATTCTGACCCATGCATTGATTGCACAGGATACTCAAAAGAATCATCAAGTTTGGTTAGAAAACCCTTGTTTTAGGGCCATGTCACAATTTTTTAATTGGTTAGGCTCCCCACTTAACCCTTTAACGGTTGATAGTGATGGTGCCCAGTTACCCCAGTTTATAAAGACAGAAGAAAGTACACAACTTGCGCTCATTACCCCTAATCGTCAGTACCCTCTGGGTTTGGTTATGAGTTCAGTGAGGCGCCAAAAATGGTTATCTTTATTGGCGAGTATGAATAGTAATATAGGGACACTCGATGAAAAACAAGGTTTGTGGTTAATCGAAGACGACTACGATAATGAGTTTATTTATCAAGGGCGTATGGGGGTGCCACTGATGAATTTAGATACCAGTCAAAGCACTTTTTTGGTGGGTAGTTTTTCTAAAGTGATGTTCAGAGGGTTACGCTTAGGGTTTATTGTTGCGCCAAAAAGACAAGCACAAAATATTATAATGAGTCAGCAGAAATTGGGCTCGAGCGCCTCTTTACCTATGCAATCTGCATTACTCGATTTCATGGAAACGGGAGCATTTGCATCGCACTTAAGGCGAATGAGGCGTCACTATTTGGAAAAAAGAAACTTTCTTGAAGCCTGCTTGAATCAAGGTTTAGAAGAATATTGTGAGTGGCAAAAGACCAGTAGCGGAATGAATACAGTTATTTATATAAAAAATAACTGGTTACAAAAATACTCTATAATTCAGCGCCAAGGTGGATTTAAAAGTGATCTGTTATTGGATGAATATATAGCAGAAAAATTAGCAGAGAACGCAATCCTCCTCTCTCTACTTAGTCAGCATTATTTTGATAAAACTGATTTAAAACAAGGGTTTGTACTTGGTTTTTCTGAGCCGAATAAAGCTAGTATTGAAAAGGTAATCAACAGGCTATTGGGTGTCTTTAGGCAGGTATTTGATCAAGAATGAGCACCGATTAGAACCGGTGCTCATCTTAGGCCTGAGTAAGGGGATTAGCTTTTTAGCTTGCTTCTTCCATTGCACTTTCTAGTGGTAACTTTTGCAATACATAAGTTCCCGGTGCTGCCGTCAGGGATGCTTCTTTAGAGACCTCCCTTGCTGGTACGAAATCAGCGGTATTCTGTTGTTCACTCCATTGCTGCCAATGGGGCCACCATGAGCCAGTATGATGCTCGGCGGATTTAACCCAGGTTTTACCATCTTGTGCATTGATATCGCCGCCAGCCCAATAACCATACTTATTTTTAGCGGGAGGGTTAATGACACCCGCAATATGGCCTGACTCACCGAGTACAAAGGTCACTTTTCCCTTGAGGTGTTGGCTACCTGCAAAGGTACTTTCCCAACCGGCAATATGGTCATCCTTGGCGGATAAGAAATAGACTGGTATTTTGATCTTTGAAAGGTCTATGCCAATACCATCAACTTCGATTCCTTTAGGTTCTTTTAATAGGTCATTTAAATAGAGCTTGCGTAGAATATCGTTATGACACGCAGCGGCTATATTTGTGGAATCACTATTCCAATATAAAAGGTCAAAATCTAAAGGGCTTTCACCTTTGAGATAGTTTTTCACGTAATAATTCCAGAACAGGCTATTTTCACGTAATAAACTAAAGGTGGATTCGATTAAACGACCATCCATATAACCACGGATTTTGTTTTGCGATTCAATGGCAGAGATAGTGGGCTCATTGATAAAGACACCAATTTCGCCAGGATCGCTGAATTCTAGCATGGTGGTTAGCAGCGTCATGCTCTTGATTCGCTGCTTCATGCGCTTGCTAACCATATAAGCCGCAGCGGTAGAAAGCAGCATACCACCGACACAATAACCTATCGCATTCACATGCTGTTCACCGGTTAATTCTTCAATACGTTCCAGTGCAGGGATGACACCACGGGTAGCGTAATGACCAAATTCGTACTCAGCCAAGGACTCATCTGGGTTAACCCAAGACACCATAAATACGCTATGTCCTTGAGCCACTAGCCAACGTACGAGTGAATTTTGTTCGCGCATATCCATAATATAATATTTATTAATGAATGGCGGTACGATAAGGATAGGACGTTTTGCAACGGTATCTGTGGTCGGATGATATTGAAGTAATTCCATTAACTCGTTACGAAAAACCACTTCACCAGGCGTTGACGCTAGATCAACACCGACTTTGAATGCGTCTTTATTGGTAAGGCGTACTTTTAAAACGTCCGCACTTAAGGACATATCTTCTTGCAGTTGTTCCATACCTTGAATTAGGTTTTCACCTTTTGATTCAAAGGTCAGGCGAATCAATTCTGGGTTTGTAGATAGGAAGTTGCTGGGTGATAGTGCGTTAACCATTTGACGAGTGAAAAAATTAAGGCGGTCTTTTGTTGGCTTCTCTAAGCCATTTGAATTTTCTATCATTTGCAGCATGTTACGGCTAAATAAAAGGTAAGACTGCTTTAAAACATTAAATAAGACCTGCTCTTTCCATGCTGGGTCATCAAAGCGTTTATCGCCTTTTTCTGAACTGATAGAGTCATCTATTTCTGGATGAACAGCTTGCATCAGGGAAGTTTGCCAAATGTTCATTTGGTCGTGCCACCACTGGATTTGTGTATCCATCATTTTTAATGGATTTTGAGCGGTATCTTCCACCCATTGTCCTAAATCTTGACGGTTAAGCTGAACTAACGCTTCTTGCATGGGGTTGCTGACAGGCTTTTGCTGCATATTTTTTACTATGGCAGCATTACACTCACACAGTTTTTCAAAAATTTCTCCATACATATTGGGGCTGAACATTTGCACCTCCTGATTTGCTGTGCGTGCAGCTCATCTTGAAAAAGATGACAGGCAGCAAATTTTACTGCCCCGCCATCTAGCGATATATGATTAAGCGGCTGGCGCTGCTTTTTTCATTGCAGTTGCCGCTAGCTCATCCAAGTTTCCTTTGAATGACTGAGCGATGTCAGACATACGTTTGCCATCTTGAATTAACGATTGGCTTAGCTCAGTGAAAGTCGCTGCTTGTTTGGTATTAAATTCGATCAAACCTGTTACGTCTTTAACTGCTGACGCATCTTTAATTTGATTAATACCGATTTCGGCATACTTTTTCATCGCTTCAAGCTGTAAGTTGGTGGTTTCTTCGATGTTCTTTACCAACATTTCGTTGTAGTTAGTAAAAGGGGACATCATGCTTTCTGTTTGTGAAGAAAATGTTTTAAATAGTTCGCTATACATAGTGAATCGCTCCTAATTGCTCGTATACGATGATTAATTCTATTAATTACGGGTCTTTCTTAAATTGCATCTATCTACTTCTTCCTTGATTGGATGTACGCTTATTTGGCCCAGTGTTTTGTTATCGATACATTTAATGCTGAGCCAGACGTAGATCAAGAGATCAAGCAAGACTTTGATTTGCTAGGCAAACCAAACTGGTTTCGATCAATGCATGTATTGCCCACCATTGATCGATAAGGTTTCGCCGGTAATAAAACCACTGTCTTTTCCTGCTAAATAAGCAACAGCGGCAGCGACTTCTTTAGGTTCTGCTAAACGGTTAACGGGAATTTGAGCGGTAATGGATTCAATGACGGCAGGTTTTAACTCCTCAACCATCGGGGTTTTGGTATACCCTGGCGCCACAGCATTAACCGTCACGCCTTTACGTGCACCTTCCATTGCCAGCGCTTTGGTAAAACCAATCATGCCTGCTTTTGCTGCAGCATAATTAGTTTGTCCGAACTGCCCTTTTAATCCATTTATTGATGAAATGTTTATTATTCTGCCGTATCCACGTTCACACATAGCATTAAAAACTGGCTGGCTAATGTTAAATAAACTATTCAAGTTAGTATCAATGACATCTCGCCACTGTTGATAGTCCATTTTTTTGAATTGAGTATCGCGTGTAATACCTGCATTATTAACTAATACATCAAAATGTCCCAACTGCTTATGCAGTTTCTCTAATTCAACTGAACATTCTTCATTATTAGTGACATCCATGAATGCAAACTTTACTGAGTCTTTATCAATGTCATAATCGTTCAACCATTGGCTTAATACTTCCGCTGGTTTTTGACGACATATGGCTACAACAAGGTAACCTTCATCGATTAACTTCTTACATGTGATGCTACCTATTCCACCAATTGCGCCAGTTACTAGAGCGATAGGAGTAACGTCATTCATAATTCCATCCTTTGACAAGTTGTCAGACTGAGTTGTTTTATTAATAAATCGATTGCATCATTTATACGGATAAAATATTTCAATTTATTGACATCTTTAGTCAGCCAATTTATATGTTATTTTAAATCGAATGAATAATATTTTATTTATATAGTGATTATTCTAGTAATAAATTCTGTAATAAAAACATGATCTTATGTTGAAATTATATTTATTTGATATGAGTCATAACTTCATTTAATTTAAAATAAAGTTAATAATTCATAAAAAATTAATAATTAAAACGCACTGTATTAGCACATTTTAATATATGTAATTTAATGTCACATTTTTGAGTTGTCATTCACATTTCTAATATAAATTAATCTAATAACGCAATTTAATAAAATTGCATCTCATTATATTTAATTAATATGACATTAATATTTTTATTATATAAAAGTCATGCTTATAGAAAATTGATCCAAATGATAGGACTGATGATTTTGAACAAAAAATTACGATGCGTAATATTAATGTTATATTTTCAATTTGATTTTAAATTACCTTTATCGGGCACGATATGATATTTCTCTCTGTTACTTTTGACGTTAATCAAACCGTACTCTTAACCACAATGACGTTATGAGTAAGGACTTAAACCTCAAGCAGTCGACAAAGCATTATCGACTTAGGGTCGAGTGCAGTCATGAATTGAGAAGTTCACAGCCAGGTGATTATTTTTAATCGTGATATTGATTCGTTTAGAATCGAATCTGGTTCAAATAAATCCCGGTCAGATAGCTAAATTAAGTTATCATTAGGCCAGCTAGTTTTTTACAAGTTTCACTGTTTTGATTTTAAAATTTAGAGGGAAAAAACAAGATGTTTAAGCAAGCGCTTATCTTTGTCATGGTATTAATGAGTACAGTTCTGAGCGTCAATGTCTCGGCTGAGGGTCATATGGGGTTGATGGTTATGGATGCTCAAGCGAGAGCTATGCCGCCCAGTGCCAAAAATAGTGCCGCTTACTTTACCTTGATGAATCACCAAAATCAGGATTTAACCCTAGTCAGTGCCCAAAGTGATGTGGCTGAAGTGACTGAGTTTCATGATCATTTGATGATTGATGGTGCTATGAGTATGCGTCAAGTAGCTAATATTCAATTACCTGCCGGTGGCAATATAAGGTTTCAGCCAAGTGGGTTACATGTGATGTTGATTGGTTTGAAAAAACCGTTAAAACCCGGTGCGTTAGCCACTATCACCCTAAATTTTAATAATGGTGGAAGCCTAATCGTTGAAGCAGAAATTGTGATGCCTGACGAAATTATTGAAGCACAAGAGACAATGGCTGGTATGCACGATAAGCATGTTATGCCGAGCAACTAAAATTAGGGAAAGTGGCTATAAACAAGTCTTCTTATCTTAGTTCTTAGAGAAAAAGCCCCGACCAATTAGCGGGGCTTTTTTGTGTTATTGAGATTCTTTCAGCTGACTATTTTTTAGCTAATAGTGCCTAATTTGATGAGAAGCGCGTATGATGGCGCCATGTTTTATGAGTCTTTCAAGGTCATATTAAATTTGGCCGTCTCAGTTTAAAAAATGATGAAATGACTTGGACGTACCTTCCTCGTAAATTGTTAGAAAGTAGATAGTTTCAATGACAGATAAAAATCGACATTTCATTTTTGGCTATGGCAGTTTAATTAGTGCTACCAGTCGCGCCAAAACAGGTGAAACAGGGCAAGTTTGGCCAGTAAGAATTACCGGCTATCAACGTAATTGGTCTGTGATGTCGACAGAATATGGCATGAGCTCTGTGGCAGTGATTCCTGTATTAGAAGCACACTGTAATGGGGTTCTCATTGAGATTGATGAATCTGAAATCCCTGTTTTTGATCAAAGAGAAAGGGGTTACCAACGCTCTCAAGTTAAGCTTGAGCAGCTTTTTGGCTATCAGCAGCAAAGTCTGCCAGAAGGTACGGTTTGGATTTATCATAGCCATGAAATTGCTAAACCAACCCATGACTGCCCGATTGCCCTAAGTTATGTGGATGTCATTTTATCTGGCTGTTTAGCCTTAGGTGATGCTTTTGCAAATGACTTTCTGTCGTTAACTAAAGGTTGGCACCACCCACTAATTAATGATCGTCAGACGCCACGCTACCCCAGGGTACAAGCTGAATTAAATACTCAGGATTTTACTCCCTTGCTTAAGTCTGTCACTAAATTTACCGAAAAAGAGTTATCTGTATCCTATGAGTCTTAATTCAACAAGCTTATTGCTTGAGCGATCCGCTTCGCAATTCACTGGTAAGGTGTTATTCGCTAATCCAGAAGATAGTTTCCCACTTACTTTAAATGATCAGGCTGAATCTTATGTCTGGTGTCAATCTAAGACAACGTATGACCAGTTGTCTAAAGGGAGCTTGGATCAAGACAGAATCATTTTCTCCGAGGTTTGGCCTCAGTCTGAATCAGAATTTGATCATGTCATCTTATATCAACCTAAAGCAAAAGAGCTGCTAGATTACTTGTTAGCAGTCTGCCTACCCTTATTAAAAATAGGGGGTCAAGTTTGGTTGGTGGGCGAAAATAAAAGCGGTGTGAAATCAGCCTATAAAAAGCTTAATACTAGCTTAGAAAATGTTGGTAAAGTGGATGGTGCTCGACACTGTTTGTTATATGCCGGTGAGAAACAAGTTGAAAGCCCTGCTTTTAACTATGACAGCTGGGTCAAAACATGGACCCAAGACGTTGCGGGTAAAACGATTACCCTTAAAAGCCTTCCTGGTGTTTTTGGTCATGGTAAATTGGATGTAGGAACCAAGTTGTTTTTAGAGCAACTTGAAAAGCACAAATTTATGAGCCAAGTTTGTGATGCCCGCATGCTTGATTTTGGTTGTGGTGATGGTGTTATTTCAATTTGGTTAGCCTTGCATACTAATGCAACTATCGTCGCTTCCGATGACAGCGCTTTGGCGATTGCATCAACTAAAATGAGCTGCGAAGCAAATGGCGTAATGGAAAAAATGAGCTTTATCGGCTCCAATGGTTTGTCTAAAGTTAAAGGGCGATTTAATTACATTTTCTCAAATCCGCCATTCCATCGTGGAACCAATACGGACTACTCGATAGCTGAAAGCTTTATTTTAGGCTCTAAACAGCATTTAACCCTGAATGGTGAGCTCTTTATTGTTGCCAATGACTTCTTGCGTTACCCCGCGACAATCGATGCGGTATTAGGAACACATACTCGTCTTAACCGAGCGCAAGGGTTTGCTATTTATCATGCTCGTCAGAGAAAACCTAAATAACGATTGAATCGATATTCAGCATAAAAAAAGCGGCTTGTTGTTAACAAGCCGCTTTTTTTTTGCGCTCACTTAAATCAATCGGAATTACACAAATTCAGCGAGACGCCCTTCTTCAACCGCATGGCAGGCAATCATTTGATTATCTGCCGCTTTTAATATCGGGGCTTCCTGGTGACACTTATCATTTGCGTGCATGCAGCGACTATGAAAAGCACAACCCGGTGGCGGATTCAATGGAGAGGGTAATTCTCCTTCAAGCTTGATACGGGTACGACGTTTATCTGCATTAAGTTGAGGCGTACTGGATAGAAGCGCTTGGGTATACGGATGTTTAGGCGAACTGAAAATATCCGCTTTATTGCCCTGTTCAACCACTTTTCCAAGATACATAACGATGACGTCATCGGCGATATGTTCGACCACAGATAAATCATGGGATACGAATACATAACTCAAACCAAACTCTTGCTGTAGATCCATCATAAGGTTCAACACTTGTGCCTGAACCGACACATCTAAGGCTGACACGGGTTCGTCAGCGACTATGATGTTCGGATCTAGCATCAGACCTCTTGCAATGGCGATACGTTGGCGCTGGCCGCCAGAGAACATATGAGGGTATCTATCATAGTGCTCATGTTTTAAACCCACTTTAGCCATCATAGAAAGGGCTTTCTCTTTACGTTCAGCTTTACCCATAGTGGAATTTATCACTAGTGGCTCTTCTAAAATCGCGCCGATTTTCTTACGTGGATTCAATGAACCGTAGGGATTTTGAAAGATAATCTGGATTTTTTGACGTAGTTTCTTCTGTTCTAATTTGTTCAGATTAAGTAAATCAGACCCTTCAAAGTCGATTTCGCCAGCGGTTGGTGTTTCTATCATGGTTAACATGCGACCTAGGGTCGATTTACCACAACCTGATTCACCAACAACCGCTAGAGTACGGCCTTTTTCTAAGGTAAAGCTGACGCCATCAACGGCTTTCACAATCGCGTCGTCTTTGAACAAACCTTGTTTTACTTGGTAATGCTGTTTTAGTTCATGGGCTCTCAGGATGACCTCAGCCGGTGTTTTTAACTGGCTCATAACGTGGGTCTCCCTTCTTGATTTAATGGGGTATGGCATTTAACTTGACGATCTAGGTCACCTTGAGTAGCTGGCTGTACTTCACGACACTCTGATGTGGCGTAAGGACAACGAGGGCTCAATAGGCAGCCTCTGGGTCTATCATATTGACCAGGTACAACACCCGGTAATGCTTCTAAACGAGATTGACCCGCAGCAGATTCTGGTAAGGACTTTAATAGCGCTTGAGTATAAGGATGCTGAGGATACTTAAACACCTCATTAGCAGGACCTGACTCAACAATCTGGCCCGCGTACATAACAATCACTTTATGAGCGACTTCGGCAACCAAAGCAAGATCATGGGTAATCAGTACTAAGCCCATTTTCTTTTGACGCTGTAAATCAATGAGCAAGTCTATGATTTGCGCTTGGATAGTTACATCCAAAGCAGTTGTTGGCTCATCCGCAATCAATAGCTTTGGATTACAGGCGATGGCCATAGCAATCATGATACGTTGACTCATACCACCAGATAGCTGGTGAGGGTAAGCACTTAAGCGGGTTTCTGGTGCAGGAATTCCGACCAAGGTTAACAGTTCAATGGTGCGCGCTTTTAACTCTTTTTTAGTGCCACCTTGATGGGTTTTAACCGCTTCCATGATTTGATAACCCACATTAAAACAAGGATTTAAGCTTGTCATAGGGTCTTGGAAAATCATGGCGATATCTGAACCAGTTAGTTGGCGCCTTTGTTTTTCTGGCATGGATAAAAGGTCTTGCTGCTGAAAGCTCAACTGCTTGGCCTCTACTCTACCCGGAAAGTCGATTAGCCCCATGATAGATAAAGAGCTGACGCTTTTACCTGATCCGGACTCACCTACTATGCCTAAAACTTCACCTTCTTCAACTTTGTAACTAATACTGTCAACGGCTTTGAAATTACCAAAGGTGACGGAAAGATTTTCGAGTTGTAACAGTGACATACAACCTCCTACTGTTTCAACTTAGGATCAAGAGCGTCGCGTAAACCATCGCCCATGAGGTTAAAGGCTAATACTGTGATCAGTATCATGAGTCCTGGGAAGGTAACAACCCACCAAGCACGTTGTACAAACTGTAAGGCATCTGCCAGCATGCTACCCCACTCAGGAATAGGAGGTTGAGCCCCTAAACCTAGGAAGCCTAATGCTGCCATATCCAAAATCGCGCTAGAGAAGCCTAATGTGGCCTGTACGATTAAAGGTGCTAAACAGTTAGGTAAAACGCAGACAAACATAAGGCGTAATGGACTTGCGCCCAACACTCGAGATGAGGTGACATAGTCCTTACTCATTTCTGCCAAGGTGGCTGCCCGAGTTAGCCGGACATAGTGAGGCAAAGAGACGACCGAGATGGCGAGCGCGGCATTGACGATACTGGGTCCTAAAATAGCAACAATGGCGATGGCTAATAATAGGCTTGGCATGGCCAGCATAATATCGACAATACGCATAATCGCAGTATCAATCATGCCACGGTTGTAACCGGCTATTAAGCCAAGAAAGATGCCGATAACCAAGGACGCAGAAACTGCGACTAGTCCAACAGAAAGTGACAATCTGGCACCATGCATAAGACGCGAGAGAATATCGCGGCCGACATCATCGGTACCAAGAATATATTGCCAGCTTCCACCATCAAGCCATGCGGGAGGCAGTAACAATGCAGAACGGTTTTGAAAGGATGGCGTGTGGGGCGCAATCCAATCGGCAAAAAGGGCCATAAAACAGATTAAAACAATGACGACAAAACCGGCTAATGCACCTTTATTGGCACTAAAATAGTGCCAGAACTCTTTAAAGGGGGTCATTGGCACAGGGGCATTATCGTAGGCTGAGTCTTGCTCGCCTTTGTTAGCACTGTCTGATGTTTGAGTTTGATTCATCATTTTTTCCTAGTGACTTTTCCTAATAACATTGACGTCGTAAAGGGTTAATTACTGTGTCTAATGCGCGGGTTAATGATGCCGTAGGTCAGGTCGACTAACAGATTGACTATGATAATAATGGTGGCAACTATCAATATGCCGCCTTGAACAACGGGGTAATCACGTCGTCCTATCGATTCGATTAGCCATTTACCAATGCCCGGCCAAGCAAATACGGTTTCCGTTAAGATAGCACCACTTAATAGGATGCCGACTTGAAGCCCGATTACGGTAATCACAGGGATAAGCGCATTACGTAATGCATGAATAACGATAACGCGCCATGGTGCTATGCCTTTTGAGCGTGCGGTGCGGATATAGTCTTCGCTGAGAACCTCTAACATGGAAGAGCGTGTCATACGGGCGATAACGGCCATAGGTATAGTACCAAGTACTATGCTCGGTAAGATCAGATGTGAGACGGCAGACTTAAAGGCTCCTTCTTCATCTGCTAGTAAGGTATCAATCAACATAAAGCCGGTGACATCTTCAATCCAAAAGACCACATCTATGCGCCCCGATACAGGGGTCCAGCCAAGATTAACTGAAAAAACCAGCATCAGCAGGAGTGCCCACCAAAAAATGGGCATGGAATAACCAGTTAAAGAAAAGGTCATTACCGAGTGATCAAATAGGGTGCCTCGTCTTACAGCGGCAATGATACCGGCGGGCAAACCTATGAGTATTGCAAAAACAGCAGCACAAAATGCCAGCTCAATAGTGGCTGGAAAGAGGGTTAAAAACTCGCTCAAAACCGGCTCACGGGTGACGAGTGAATTACCCAAATCACCTTGCATAATCCCTTTTACATACTGAAAATATTGAATGTACATTGGCTGATCCAAGCCAAGCTCTGCACTCAATAGCGCGTGTCTTTCTGCAGATACGCCTCGTTCACCAGCCATAACCTCGATAGGGTCACCTGGAATAAGACGGATAAGGGTAAACGTCAATAAGGTGATACCGATGAATGTAGGTATAACCAAGCTGAGTCGTTTGAAAATAAACTGAAACATAGTGAATCTCTAGATGGTGAGCTTCTTTGTAAGAAGCAGATCTCTAAGAAAGGGGAGGTATAGGGTAGTAAAAAACTGAAGAACCAAGCCCCACGCTCGGTTCCCCAGAATTCTTGCTACTATTTCGCTAGACTAACGTCTGAGAAGTAATGACCGCCAAGAGGGTCAATTTTGTAGCCTTTAACTTCATTGCGGATTGGTTCATAGACAACAGAGTGTGCCACTGTGATCCAAGGTGCTTCTTGTTTGAAGATCTGTTGAGCTTCTTCATAATAAGCCGTACGTTTTGAGATGTCTGATGTTTGTTTTGCTTTGATCAAAAGATTATCAAAGTCAGCATTACACCATTGCGCGCGGTTAGATCCACCTACACCATCACAACCTAGAAGTACGTATAGGAAGTTATCTGGATCCCCATTATCACCTGTCCAACCTAGTAGAACAGTATCATGTTCGCCTTTCTTAGAACGGTTTAGGTACTCACCCCATTCGTAAGATTTAATCTCAGCTTTAACACCAATTTTAGCCCAATCTTCCTGCATTACTTCTGCCATACGACGTGCATTTGGATTGTAAGGACGCTGTACTGGCATGGCCCAGATATTAGTATCGAAGCCATTTTCATAACCGGCTTCTTTCAACAACTGCTTCGCTTTAACTGGGTCATAATTATAATCAACGACCTCGTCGTTATAAGACCAAATTGTTGGTGGCAGAGGGTTTTTAGCAATTTTACCGGCACCTTGGAAAACGGTATCGATAATGGCTTGTTTGTTAGTGGCATAGTTCAATGCTTGACGAACTTTCGGGTTAGTGAAAGGTTCTTTTTGGGTATTGAAACCTAGGTAACCAACGTTCAGACCTTCTTGGCTCAGCAAGTTGATATTTGGATCATTTTTCATTTGAGCCAAATCAGCTGGGTTAGGGTAAGGCATAGCATGACATTCGCCTGCTTTAAGCTTAGCGTAACGTACCGATGCATTTGGTGTGATCGCAAATACTAGGCGATCGATTTCTGGCTTACCTTTCCAATAATCTTCAAATGCTGTGTAACGAATCAAAGAATCTTTTTGATACTGTACTTTTTGGAAAGGACCTGTTGCAACAGGGTTGATATCGAGTTTTTCTGGTGTGCCTTTCTTCATCAAATAATCTGCTTGTTCAGCAGAGAAGATAGAAGCGAAGTCCATTGCTAGGTTAGCAAGGAAAGGTGCTTCAGGCTGGTTAAGCTCAAATTTAACCGTGTAATCATCAACACGTACTATGTCTTTGATTAGGCTATCCATACCCATACCAGTGAAGTACTCGTAAGAGCCGCCTGATACTTTATGGTAAGGATGATTTGTATCCCACTGACGTGCGAATGTGAAGATTACGTCATCAGCATTGAAATCACGTGTGGGTTTGAATGTTTTCGAAGAATGGAACTTAACACCTTTACGTAGGTGGAAAGTATAGGTTTTACCGTCGCTAGATACGTCATAGCTTTCAGCAAGGCCAGGCTCAGTTTGAGTGGTACCTAGTTTAAATTCAAGTAAGCGGTTAAACATGTTTTTTGATGAAGCATCAAACGTTGTTCCAGACGTGTAGAACGCTGGGTTGAACCCCTCTGGGCTACCTTCAGAACAATATACGAAAGTAGATGCGGCACTTACTGATGTTGAAATAGCTGAAGAGGCTAGAATAGCCAGCGACAGTGCTGTTAACCCTTTTTTCATTTTCAATCTCCAAAAACTTATTATTATGCGAAATACTGAGAAGTCGAATCAGGTGTTACGTATTGGTATAAATCGTTTTATAGAAGGAAGTTCGCCCTGTACTTAAACTAGAGCACCCTACTTCGCACTTCGACATACAAAGTAGGGTGGTAAAGTTCTCATCCTTGAGCCCTCTTTAGCTAAGATCTCACTCTCCTATGCAGAGATAAGATCTTAAGCTTGCTAGAAGACTACTGAAGCCGGTCGCCAAGACCAATCGAAATAACGATATGCGCTATGCACATAATGAATAGGAATAATGAATAAGGTCATGGGAGTGAGGGGTTTTAAAGGCTTTACAGGGACTTTGAGGAAAATTAAAAGTGTCAAATTATATTAAATTTAGTGTCAAATAGTGTCACTATTAAGAAATAATCTTAGAAAATAAGGTTTTCTTACCAAAAAAACCACTTAGCTATTACTTAATGAAATGATCAGGAAGTGGCCTTTTAAACAGTATTCTTCATGCTATTTAAGGATTATTACAATTTGTAATCTGACAAGGTTAGCTTAAAAACATATAAAAATAGACCTAAGTGGCCTGTGGATAAAAATGTTAACGAAATCGGCTGTCTGTATGAAAAATATACAAATTTAAGTTTAGAGCATGCCGACAGTATGAATGAAAAAAGTGAGGAAACTAGGCAGGATTACTTAAGGTAAGTGCTTACTTATAACGAATGCTAGTTGAGTATAATGAAAGCTTATATTTAACGGCCTTCACGTTAATGAGAACTAAAGCAAACTAACTTTAGTTCTCATTAACGATACTCCAATATGTAAAAACAAAGAGTTAGCTCCTAATTAGGTCAGATATAATGGGACATAATGCCGCCGCAAGTGTGCTATTCCCTTCCGTATCAAGGTGAACACCGTCCTGTGGACTAGGTTGTAAAAGGCCTGCTGCATTGACAAATATACAATCATTTTGATAAGCGATTTTTTGATAGGTTTTATGAAAATCACGAGACTTTTCAACAGCACCTTTAAAAATTTCGGCCGCCTCTCCTTTTGGGGATAAAATATTTGGTGGGGCAACAATAATGATATGAGGGTTGGGGAATTGATGATCGTTAGGGGCTCTTACCTTTTTGATAATCTGTTCTACGCCTTTACCAGCTTCGTATGCACTGGCATTGAAATAACGTTTTAAGTCGTTTGTACCTAACATTATGATCAAAAGATCGACGGGTCCAAAAATTTCCATGGCAGATTGCACATAACGAGCGCCATTTCTGCCGTCGTTAAAGGGGTCATCCCAAATGGTTGTACGTCCAGGTAATCCAAAATTAATGACCTTGTAATTTGGGCCTAATAGCTCGTTTAGCATTTCAGGCCAACGACAATGCTCAGGAAAACGGCCACCATTCGGTGAGCCGCCCCACGTCAAAGAGTCTCCATAACATAGGATACTAGCCATCACTCACCTCCAAGATTAAAAACATCTAATTGTTCTATTGAGTGTAGTTAGCAATCTCGGAGGAATGTTTGTGGAATGGCATAAAGAATGTATTGAATTGCGTAAACAGGTAACTGATATGTTAATTAGGGAAGGCGCAAATAAATTCTACGGCTTTATTCATGAATAAGATGGCTGAGGTCTGAAGCGAGAACGCCAACAAATCGCGCTTTTCTTAGCTGGGCTCAGCGATTGTTTGTGTATCTAAATCTGATTGGCAGGATACTTGGTTTCGACCATGACTTTTGGCGTGATATAAGGCTTTGTCCGATTCATTGATAATATCTTCTATTTTTAATGCCGCGACATCATGGTGAGCAACACCAAAACTGAGGGAGATGCTAAGACGTTCGCCATTAACCTGATACTCATTATTATGAATCACCTCTCTTAGGCTATTGGCTAATAAACTAGCTTGTTTGGGATTACTGTCAAACAAAGCAATAATAAACTCTTCACCACCCCAGCGCGCGACCAAACTTTCGTTTTTGAAATGGCTTTTAGTTTGATTTTTAAGCTCTAGCGCCACTTTCTCTAAAATTTTGTCACCATAATTATGACCGTGATTATCATTAATGACTTTAAAGAAGTCGATATCGCAGGAGATAACGGCGATTTCTTTATAACGGTTTGATTTTGCCTGGTATAACTCGAAAAAGCCCCGGCGGTTTAAGAGACCTGTAAGAGAGTCTAGTTTACTTAAGTTCCTTACAGCCCGATATTGGGTAAAACTAAAAGCTGTCATGATACCGACATTATTGAGAATGAGGGCAATGGTATGGGCGACGACAATTAAGCCTAATACTAATATTGGTTCGACCTGCTCTATTAAGAGATAAAAACGTAATATTTCAGCCAGTATTATGATCGAGTGAGCACTGCAACAAATAATATGTCCGAAATTTTTATTTTTTCTGAACTGGCGGTAATAAACGAAGGCAAAATAGCTATACAGTGCCCCCGAGACAAATGGTTGGCTAAGGCTACGCAAACTCATGCTATCACTGGCGCCAGGGGACCAATAAATGATGCCATAGGCTAGAATAAGCGCGCTGATTAGATAATAATTTAGTGGGTGTTTTAGAAATCGGCTGGTGGCGACATAATAGGTCAGCATGGCGGCATAAAAAACAGCAGCGGCAAGCGTTATCGGCGCATGCAGGAAGTCGAATACCCTACCAATATAGAGCACCCAAGCACAGCCAAAAATCATAAAGGAGATGCCAAAGAGAGTTAGGCTATCTTTTTCTTCACGGTAATAGGCAACAAGGTTGATCAGAATAATATTGGCAAAAATAATAATGCCGGTACCCAGTGTCATACCGATAGAAATAAGATCAGAAAGCGTCATCTAAGTTCCCATGTTAAATCTTTTAATAGGAAAATTAGCCTACTATCGATTTTAGATTACCCTCTAACCTGAAAAGGTGTTAAATAAAATCCTAGCTCTATCCTGCTATAACCTAGTTGAATGTTAAGTTGCCGTATTATCCAGTTAGATTATGTGGTTTTTTGTATCTAGACAAGCAAAAAAGTGTTTATTTTTTACTTAAACTCACGCTCTTTCATGGATGAAAAAATATTTCATATATTGGTCTTTTTATAAAGAATAAAAGCCGAACGAATTCGGCTTTTAAAGGATTTTCTTTTTACTTAATGAGCTTGATCCCAAGTGTCACCAATACCGGCTTCGACCAAAAGAGGTACATCAATTGAGCTGGTATTTTCCATGATATCGAGAATCTTTTCTTGAGCTGCACTCAAATCACTTTCTTTTACTTCAAAAATTAATTCATCGTGTACCTGTAGAATCATCTTGATATCCAGATTAGTGTCTTGAAGCCAATCATGCATCTTGATCATGGCGCGTTTAATGATATCGGCAGCCGTACCCTGCATAGGTGCATTAATCGCAGTACGTTCAGCAGCCTGACGCATCATAGCATTACTGGCTTTAATATCGGGTAGATATAAACGACGGCCAAATAAGGTTTCTACATAACCTTTTTCACGGGCAAGTTCTCGCGTATTTTCCATATAGGTTCTCACCCCAGGATAACGCTCAAAATACCTCTGTATGTATTTTTGAGCCTCTGGTCGACCTATACCTAGTTGCTTAGCAAGACCAAATGCAGACATACCGTAAATCAAACCAAAGTTGATGGCTTTAGCACGACGTCTTTGCTCTGTTGTGACCTCATTAAGGGATACTTCAAAGACTTCTGCCGCGGTTGCTTTGTGCACATCGGCATTTTGAGCAAACGCCTCTAACAAACCCGGATCCTGAGAAAGGTGGGACATGATGCGCAATTCAATTTGAGAGTAATCCGCCGCAATCAATTTATAACCTTTAGGGGCAATAAAAGCCTGACGAATTCGACGACCTTCGGTGGTACGAATAGGAATATTTTGTAAATTCGGATCAGTCGAAGATAAGCGTCCCGTTGCCGTAACCGCTTGATGATATGAGGTATGAATACGACCTGTTTTTTGAATCATCTCTGGCAACTTATCTGTATAAGTAGATTTCAACTTAGACAGACTACGGTGCTCCATAATGATACGAGGTAGCTCATAACTGAGAGCCAGTTCTTGTAAAATGGGCTCAGCAGTAGAGGGTTGCCCTTTAGGTGTTTTTTTCAAAACAGGCAGCTCTAATTTTACAAATAAAATTTCTTGTAACTGCTTAGGTGAACTCAGGTTGAAGGCTTGGCCTGCCATCTCGTGAGCTTTAATTTCTAATTCTTCCAGTCGAGTGGCGATTTCACTACTTTGCTGATGTAATAAATCAGGGTCAATCAGGGTGCCTGTTTGCTCCATCTTGGCCAGTACAGGAATAAGAGGCAGCTCGATCTCTTTAAAAACGTTAATTAACTCAGGTGTCTTTTCTAATTTGTTCCAAATGGCTTGATGCAGTCTAAAAGTAATGTCTGCATCTTCAGCGGCATAAAATGCGGCTTGCTCTAATTCGATTTGATTAAAGGTTTTCTGTTTAACCCCTTTACCGGCTATCTCTTCAAAGCTCACCGTTTTATGAGATAAGAATTTTTTAGCCAAGCTGTCCATATTATGTTTGCTGCCCGTTGAGTTCAAAACATAGGACTCAAGCATGGTATCGAATTCAATACCTTTTAATTCAATGTCATAATTGGCCAGTACATTGGCATCATACTTAAGATTTTGACCAATTTTTGCCTGTTTGCTGTCTTCTAAAATGGGTTTGATTTGTGCTAAAACCCAATCTCTATCGAGTTGCTCAGGCGCACCCTCGTAATCATGTGCGACAGGAATATAAGCGGCTTTACCCACTTCAACACTTAATGACAAGCCGACTAGCTCAGCTGCCATATAGTTTAAGCTGGTGGTTTCTGTATCGAAGGCAAAAAGTGGTGCTTGTTGAATTTTATCTAACCAGATAGCAAAGTGGTCTTTATCCAAAACGGTTTCGTAACACACCTCAACCGCTTCAACTTCTTCCTCGTCTTCTGTCGCTGTATCGGAAGACGCTACAGGTTTATCTAACTCTTTAATCCAAGTTTTAAACTCAAGCCGCGTAAATAATTCTTTGAGTGTTTCGATATCCTGAGGTTTATTATCTAGCGTTATAGAATCGAAATCTAACTCAACATCGCATTTAATGGTGGCGAGTTTATAGGACATAAACGCCATTTCTTTATTATCTTCCATCTTCTTGGAAAGGGTTTTTGCCCCACGAAAGCCTAAACCTGCAATTTCGTCTAGGCGTGAGTAGATGCTTTCTAAGCTACCTAACCCTTGCAACAGCCCCAGTGCCGTTTTTTCGCCGACACCTGGTACGCCCGGAATGTTATCGACCTTGTCACCCATTAGCGCTAAAAAGTCGATAATGAGTTCAGGGCCTACGCCAAATTTGGTTTTAACACCTTCAATATCCATGAGGGTATCTGTCATGGTATTTACCAGGGTTACCTTATCTGTCACCAATTGTGCCATGTCTTTATCGCCGGTGGAGACAATGACACCGCGACCTGTTTCACCCACAATTTTGGCAATGGTACCAATGACATCATCGGCTTCAACACCACCAATGCTAATAAGCGGCAAGCCCATGGCTTTAATTATGCTGTGAATAGGTTCTATCTGAAGGCGTAAGTCATCAGGCATAGAAGGACGCTGCGCCTTGTATTCAGGATACATGTCGTCACGGAAGGTTTTACCCTTAGCATCGAAAATCACTACGATAGGAGAACCTGCGTAGGTCTTAATCAGGCTTTTAATCATGCTGGTCACACCACGAATGGCGTTGGTTGGTTGGCCATCACTTGTGCTTAACGGTGGTATGGCATGGAATGCACGATATAAATAAGACGACCCATCAACAAGGATCATAGGGCTAGTGGTATTCGTAGGCTTAGTGGCTTTGTCTTCGGCCGACATGGAATCTGTCTCCATCAGGGTGCTAATCAAAAAGAAAATAAAGGTTAAAAAAACTGAAAATATTGGCGCTTAGGTTAACACAGGCTTGGCTATAACATCTAAGAAGCTTGCTTGATAAATTGCTTTTCTAATCTGCAATCAATAATTGGTATTTATAGGTAATATGGGCAGGGAATTTACGCTTCATGATTGACCTTTTCTAATAGATTGTGGAGCATAGGCGACTTATTGGTTCTGACCTACTTTTTATGACTGGAACCGCTCTTTATTTTGATTTTAAATAGGTAACAAATTGGCTGTTTACACTTCCCTCACGCAAGATGACATGTTGGCCTTACTGGCAGATTATGATTTAGGTGACCTAGTGTCATTTAAGGGCATTTCGGGAGGTGTCGAAAATACCAATTATTTTGTGAATACCAGCCAAGGTAAATACGTATTAACCATATTTGAAGAGTTTGAAGCAGAGGAAGTGCCTTACTTTTTAGATGTGGTGGCTCACTTTAAACAAGACGGGTTTAATGTCCCCGCTGCCATTTTAGACAAACAAGGTGAGCGTCTTAAAGCGTTAAAAAATAAGCCGGCTATTATGGTGGATTGTTTTAATGGGGACGAACTTTCAGCGACATCGATTCATACCTGTCGTCAAATAGGGACACAGCTTGCTAAATTACACATTACAGGCCAATCCTTCCCTGAGCAAAAACCGTCTCATCGAGGTGTTGCTTGGTGGCAAGCAACCAGTCAATCATTAACTGATCAGCTTCCTGAAGATGAAGCCCTCTTATTAACAGAGCAAGTGGCGAGTTTTGATACCTTTTTGGAGCAAGCAAACACACTGCCTATGGGGACTATCCATGGGGACCTTTTTTATAACAATACCTTGTTTGAGGGTGAGTCTTTATCCGCCATTATCGACTTCTATAATGCATGCCATAGCTGGTTGATGTATGACTTAGCCATAGTGGTTAACGATTGGTGTACCGATCGTGCTACGGGTGAGTTGGATATGGATAAATATCAGGCGTTAATCAGTGCTTACCGTGAAGAGCGTGAATTATCAGAAGATGAAATTCAAGCTTGGCCGTACATGTTAAAAGTGGCGGCTATGCGTTTTTGGTTATCGCGTTTAGAAGCATGGTATGGTGCAATTAATGATCCAGAACGTCTGGCCCAACAGCATGACCCTAAAGAGTTTAAACGTATTCTAATCGCACGTTGTGACTTTACACCTGCACTATAAACCAGTCGATAAAGAGACCTTGATAAGACGTTAGATAAGGTGCAGTTTTAGTTTAAAATAAATAAAGGATACAAAGATAATGTTCCGATATTTTTCTATGACTGCTCTTTTGTTTTTCATTTTATCTTTTCAGTGGGTGCATGCTCAGGCGCTAATGACACTGACGACACGCTTTGAGTTTAGTATTCATAAAGCGCAATCTAGCGCTTTTGAAATGACCTGGTATTTCGATAAAAATGCCAGTTCTAGCCTGTTAATTGCCTTTGATACTAATTCTGACAGTCAATTTAGAGGGAAAGAGAAACTAGATTTGATTCGCATGCTCAAGCAGTTCGAGGCACAAGGTTATCTGTTACAACTCAAACGAAATGAATCCCCTATCAAGACTGAATCCATTAGAGTCATTTCTTTAGATGTCGCTAATTCATTGGTTTCAGTTACTTTTGGGGTGCAATTAGAGCTGCCAGTCGACCTGCAAAAAACAGGTTTGAGTCTCGCATTTGTAGGTGATGAGCGTGTTGATATCGACCAAGATGCGGTGACATCAAAGCTAACGGGTATGTTGGCAAAAAATTGCAGTGTAAAAATGCTCGAAAATCAGTCATTAGACAGTCATAATTGGTATCAAATTTTTTGTACCAGATAACAGGTGTTATTAATACTCACCTTAGAGAGAGAGGCTTATGTTAGAACAATTCCAATGGATCCCCTTTTTAGTTGCAATTACCTTGCTAAGCATGAGCCCTGGTGTGGATACGATTATTGTTATGCGTAACTCTGCGGTAGGGGGATATAAAAAAGGTTTATTAACCAGTTTAGGTATCTGCCTAGGTCTCTTTGGTCATGCCACGGTATCCGCATTAGGTTTGTCTGTGATTCTGTTAGGTTCAGCGAGCTTATTTACCGCATTAAAATTAGTGGGTGCTGCTTATCTCATTTATCTAGGGTATCAGAGCCTAAAAAGTGCATCACGCCCTACGGGTCTGATCATCTCTCAAGAAGGTATGTCTGGTCTGAGTCATAGGGCTGCCTTTAGACAGGGCTTGTTATCGAATGTACTCAACCCAAAACCTATTATTTTCTATATGGCATTTTTGCCGCAGTTTATTAACCCTGAATATTCGGCGCTACAGCAATCTTTGTTTATGGCCTTTTTACACTTCACCATTGCCATGACTTGGCAAGGTCTTTTGGCGGTACTCGTACACAAAGCAAAAACTTGGTTGGCAAAACCTCAAGTCTCTCGCGTAATAGATGGATTGAGCGGTATTCTGTTACTTGGCTTTGGTGCACGACTAGCGTTACAGGAATCATAAACGCTAGGTATATCCCTTCTCCTAACCAGTATGAATAAAGCCTTTAGGGGTTACCTCCTCTAAGGGCTTAATGACAGGCCGAGTTATCCACTCGGTCTGATTTCAAGGATGAAATAGTGTCTTACATTTGGCCATAAGCTAAATGTGTATTTTGTATTTTTTAAAATGAGTCGTACTAATGAGTTTGCTGTTCGCTACCTGGATTAAGTTCTTTTTCCTTTTTGCTCCCTTTTTTGTGTTATCCATGTTTTTAGCCTTAACCCGAGGTGAAAGTACCAAGTCTAGACGCCAAGTGGCCAATAAAGCCATTATTTCTGCGGCCGCTATTTCTGTGGTGCTGATATTTTTTGGTGGCAGTCTGTTTTCCGTATTAGGGATCACCTTGGACTCCTTCCGTATTGGTTCCGGTATCCTGCTGTTTATGTCTGCTTTGAGCCTGGTTAAAGATGGTACACGTAACCATGCGACTGGAATGCCCAATGAGCAGAGGGAAGATATTTCAGTCGTACCCTTGGCAGTGCCCACCATTATTGGGCCTGCAACGATTGGTACCATTTTGGTTTACGGCGCTGACTTTCAAGGATGGGACCTGTTAATTGGCTTAATGGGCCTTTTATTAGCCCTTTTGTCATTAGGTATTATTCTTTACTCAGGTTCCTTGATAGAAAAAATATTAGGTCGCACCGGGCTGAATATATTAAGTAAAATAACGGGTTTGATCTTATCCGCCATGGCCGCTCAAATATTCATGGGGGGGGTGTTAGGCTTTCTAACGCCTTTAATGCAAGGCTAGTTCGACTACCCTATAACGCCTTATCCGAAAGCCAATGATGACGAATCATTGGCTTTTTCTTGTGACTAATTTTGTTATCTTATAACATAGCAAAATAATCATTTTATCAAATGCCCCATTGACAGATACGGGCTTGGAGACTCCCCATGACAGAACTTCATAGCCATGACCACAATCACGGTGATTGCATTGAAACCGCACTGGCAACGGCTGAATCTCTGTGTCTTAGCCAAGGACAAAAGCTTACCAAAGTGAGACGACGTTCATTGGAACTGATTTGGCAAAGCCACAGACCCTTAGGCGCTTATCAATTATTAGCTAAGCTTGCTGAAGAAGGCTTTAATTCTGCACCCCCTACGGTTTATCGTGCTTTGGACTTTCTGTTGGCGGCGGGCCTTATTCATAAAGTGGAATCTATGAATGCCTATCTTGGTTGCGCTCATGCTGATAAGCCCCATAAGGGCTATTTCTTGATCTGTGATGCCTGTCACAATGTGATGGAGCTTGAGTATCAAGATATTCATTCAGCTTTGTTAACTAAAGCTAAACAGCATGGTTTTGAAATAAGAGCCAATACCATAGAACTAACCGGTTTATGTGAAGCTTGTATCGAGCAAGAAACCCTATCCGCAAAGAATGATAAGGCAGATAACTAATGTCCGATAACTCAGCGAATGCACTGGTAAGCTTTGATAATATCGGCATAGAGTTTGATGGACGAACCCTGCTAAGTGATATCAATATGACCATACATAAGGGTGAAATAGTCACTCTTATTGGTCCTAATGGTAGCGGTAAAAGCACTCTCATTAGAACGCTACTAGGGTTACAACAAGCCTCTTCGGGTCGTATTCAAAGACATGCACAGATGCGAATTGGTTACATGCCACAAAAACTGCATATAGATCCGACTCTTCCTCTTAGTGTTAACCACTTTTTAGGCTTGGTTAAAGGGGTTAAAAAACAGGACATTCCTGCTGTCTTAGCACGTTTAAGCATTAGTAAATTGGCCCATAAACAAGTGCATTATTTGTCTGGAGGAGAAACCCAGCGTGTGCTTTTGGCGCGTGCTTTGTTAAACCGTCCTAGTTTGCTGGTGCTTGATGAACCCGTACAAGGTGTGGATGTGAATGGTCAAATTGAGCTTTATAACTTGATTGCATCGATTCGAGATGAACTTGGCTGCGGCGTATTGATGATTTCCCACGACCTGCACTTGGTGATGGCAAAAACGGATACCGTGGTCTGTATAAATCAGCACGTGTGTTGCTCAGGCTCTCCTCAACATGTGAAAGAACATCCCGAATATCAGGCCATGTTTGGTGTGCCGGGTGCTGAAGATTCTATCGCGATTTACTCCCATCATCATGACCATGTTCATGATGAGCATGGTGAAGTTACCCAGAATGAGTCCCATGCTCATTGTAACCATTAAGTTTTAACCACAGAATTTTGGAATAACTCCCTATGTTTGATTTATTGTTCAGGGCGCTATTGGGCGGCCTTGGTGTCGCAGCCGTAGCAGGGCCTTTAGGTGCTTTTGTTGTTTGGCGAAGAATGGCTTATTTTGGTGATACCTTAGCTCATTCCGCTTTATTAGGTGTGGCGTTAGGGCTGCTGTTTGATATCAACCTTAATTTGGCCGTGATTGTATTATGTGTTGGTTTGGCCTTGATATTAGTGACGCTGCAAAAGAAACATATTATCGCCACCGATACCCTATTAGGTATTCTGGCACACTCTTCTTTATCCTTAGGTTTGGTGGCCGTTAGCTTCCTGGATAATATCCGTATTGATTTAATGGCTTATCTGTTTGGGGATTTATTAGCGATTAGTCAGCAAGATCTTTATTGGATTTATGGCGGCGGTTTTATAGTTCTTGCTCTCTTAATTAGCTTTTGGAAACCCTTGTTAGCGGTGACAGTGAATGAAGAGCTGGCTAAAGTAGAAGGTTATCCGGTGGAGGCGATACGTTTATTGCTAATGTTGCTGGTGGCTTTAGTGATCGCTGTGGCAATGAAAATAGTCGGTGTGCTGCTAATTACTTCGTTGATGATTATTCCTGCTGCAACTGCACGAAAACTCTCCAGATCGCCCATACAAATGGCGAGTGTTGCCAGTTTATTAGGTTGTTTGGCCGTGTCTGGTGGTTTGTTGGCTTCTTACCAATGGGATACACCCGCAGGCCCTAGTGTCGTTGTTTGTGCTGCTGTGCTTTTCTTATTAGCCTATAGCTTGCCTCTTGGTAGAGCCAAAGCATAGAAAGCAATTCGGATAGCGCAAAATTGCGCTGTCCGAACTGAAAAACAGTTATTTATTCAAACGCTTATCAATATTTTGCCAATGCGCTAAGTCATAAGGCGCGATAATACTGCCAGCAAATTGCCCCTCTTTATTCATTAATAAAATACGATCAAAATGATTAGCATAGCCGCTAGATCGGACCAGAGACCAATAATCACTGTATCCTTTTGTTGTATTATTAATAATGTGTATCTTTAGCCCCAGCGTTAGTTTTGACGCTAGGGCTTCACCTTGTATCTTTTGTAATTGCTCAAGCGTGCGTACACATAAGGTATCGCACTGGCTTGGTTGCACAAAAAAACTACCCCATTGTTGTTTAGGAAGTTCTTCAATTGGCTGCATATTACGAGGGAACTCTAATAAGGACACTCCCAATTCACTCTGCTGTTCAGGGGTCAATGGAATCTGGTTAAAGTGCTTTTGGTAGGCTTTATTTAATGCAAAAACCCCCAACGCCAATAGAATGCTAATACCCAGCAGAAAACGTATGCGAGGCAAGCGTTTATAATTATCTATCATGATGCGTTATTCGCCTGCTCTGCTAGATACTCGTCTTTAAGTTTGACGTAATTCAGGCCAGCATATTGGAAATAGGTTATTTCAGATTCTTTCAGGGCTCTAATTTGTTTAACGGGCGAGCCTAGGTACATAAAGCCTGACTCTAAGCGTTTGCCTGGTGGCACCAAGGATCCCGCACCGATAATCACTTCATCTTCAACCACAGCACCGTCTAATATAGTTGTGCCCATACCGACCAATACTTTATTGCCAATTTTACAGCCATGTAGCATCGCCATGTGTCCGACTGTGACATCATCGCCAATTTCTAAGGGATGCCCTTCGGGTTTGTAGCTGCTGGCGTGGGTGATATGTAGGCAGGAGTTATCTTGAATACTAGTACGCTCACCAATACGAATGCGATGCATATCGCCTCGAATAGCCACCAGAGGCCAAACTGAGCTGTCTTTACCTATTTCAACATCACCAATGACAACAGCGGATTCATCAACCCAAACTTTTTCAGCTAGTTTAGGGCTATTTCCTCGAAAGCTTTTCATCACCATCTTAATCATCTCTCTAATAAAGGGTTGTAGCTTCATCTAACTTGAATGAGATAGCACAAAGCCATTGTTGTCAGTGATTTTAAATCACTCTAGCCGTTGAAAATAGAAAATTATCACCAATCTATCTTAGATAATGAATTTTTACCTATCGTCCGCTGACGATAAACCACCTTTTAGGCGCTATATTGTCTATCGATGATATTTGAACCAAGCCAAACAAATAAGGATACCTGTTTATGTCTGTATCAGTATGGGATGCAACAAAGTTACCTGAGTTTTCTAGTGTCAAACTAGCTGAAGTCGAAAATGATCTAGACGTGCTTTTGAGTAGCAATAGAGAAAAAATCGAAACCTTAACCTCAAATAGCTTAGATCAGATTAGTTGGGCTAATTTTGCCGCGCCTATGCAAACCTTAAGTGACGGATTAAATCAATTTTGGTCTCCGATCGGGCATTTGAATATGGTGCAAAATACCCCTGAGCTACGTGATGTATATAATGCGTGCTTACCTAAATTAACTCAGTACTTCACCGATCTTGGGCAAAATAAGTCCTTATACCAAGCCTATAAAAAGCTGGCTGAACAAACCCGTGTTTTGGATGCAACACAGCAAGAAGCCCTACGTCAAAATATCCGCTCATTTGAATTATCAGGGGTGGCATTAGAAGGCGACGAAAAACAAAGATACAGTGAGATAAGTAATCGTTTATCAGAACTTAGCAGCAAGTTTGGCGAAAATGTTTTAGATGCCACTCGTGCTTGGAGTAAATTAATCAGCGATGAGTCTGAACTTACGGGCTTACCTGAATCTGCTCTTGCACAAGCGAAGCAGATGGCAGCGGCGAAAGAGCAGACAGGTTGGTTATTCACCCTAGATGCCCCCTCTTTTATGCCTGTCATGAGTTATGCGGACAATCGCGAATTGCGTTTTGAAATGTACCAAGCGTTTTCGACACGAGCTTCAAATCAAGGGCCAAATGCCAATGAATTTGATAATGCGCCCTTGATTGATGAAATGTTAGCCCTGAAAAAAGAGAAAGCAGGGATTCTGGGTTTTGACAATTATGCTGAACTTTCCGTGGCGACAAAAATGGCCGATGACGGACAGCAAGTTATTGATTTTCTTGAAGACCTAGCAGAAAAAGCTAAACCTGCAGCCGAGCAAGACCTAGCAGAGCTAAGCGCTTATGTGGAAACTGAATTTGCAGTTAAGCAACTTGAAGCATGGGATGTGGGATATTACTCAGAGAAACTACGTGAACATAAGTATTCCATTTCACAAGAAGTATTAAGGCCTTATTTCCCGATTGATAACGCGCTGGCAGGCCTATTTAAGGTTGCTAAAAGTTTATTTGAAGTTGAAATACGCCAAGAAGAATCATTTGATACTTACCATGAAGATGTGAAGCTCTTTACCGTCAGTAAATCTGGTATTGATGTCGCTCGCTTCTATTTAGACCCATTTGCTCGTGAAGGTAAACGTGGTGGTGCATGGATGGATGATTGCCGCTGTCGTTACCGTATGGAAGATGGGCGTCTACAATTGCCAGTAGCCTATCTAGTATGTAACTTCACTGCGCCTATTGACGGTAACCCCTCGCTTTTGACTCATAACGAGCTGACCACCTTATTCCACGAATTTGGCCATGGTTTACACCATATGTTGACTCAAGTTGAAGTACTCGATGTTTCTGGTATCTCAGGAGTCGCGTGGGATGCGGTCGAATTACCTAGCCAATTTATGGAAAATTGGTGCTGGCAAGAAGAGGCGTTAGCCTTTATCGCTAGCCATCATGAGACAGGAGAAACACTGCCTGCGGAGCTACTTGAAAAAATGCTAGCGGCGAAAAACTTCCATGCTGCCATGCAAATGGTAAGACAGCTCGAATTTTCACTGTTTGATTTTCGTTTACATAGAGAATATCAAAAGGGTACAGATGTTCAGGCATTATTAAATGAAGTACGCTCTGGCGTAGCTGTGGTGAAGGCGCCAGAATTTAATCGTTTTCAAACTGCCTTCTCTCATATTTTTGCGGGGGGTTACTCGGCGGGTTATTACAGCTATAAATGGGCTGAAGTACTTTCTGCTGATGCGTTTTCAAAATTTGAAGAGGACGGGATTTTTAACCTTGAGACGGGATTAGCTTTTAGAGATGCTGTGTTAGCCAATGGCGGCTCGCGTCCTGCTGCAGAACTTTTTGCCGCATTCAGAGGTCGTGAACCCAGTATTGATGCGCTATTACGTCATAATGGCATCCTAGTTTAGACAGCTGTAACTTGAAGGGCTAATTATTGACTTAGCCCTTCTTTTTCTAACCAGCTTTGTTCGCGGCTATGTTAATATGAGTACTGATTTTGTGTTGTTGCTGAGAATATAATTATGACTGTGAAACGTTTTATTGCGGGCGCTGTATGTCCCCGTTGTAGTGAGATGGATAAAATGCGCGCTTGGCGTGATGATGAACTTGAAGTTCAATATCGTGAATGTGTTTCCTGCGATTATAGAGATGAGCAATCAACCGTTATACAGGCTCAACCCACCGAGTTGACCACACGGGTTAATCAGCCTCATGTGAGTGAACCAGAAACTGAAGCGTCAGTGATTCAGTTTGTACCCAATCCAAGTCCAACAAAACACTAATTAAAAAGTAGCCTGTTAATGTCGCTAATTCTTAGCGACATAGATATTTTCCTCTCCCTGCTTGATGCCAAAATGCTAATTAATTGCAGGAAAATTCCATATTGAATGCAATTTCTTCCTGTTTAATGATTTTTTTAACTTTCAATTAGTTGATTTAATTTAAATTAAGCACAAGTTCATTTCCTCGGTATTTTTAAGCTAATTTTGTACGGAAAATAGCCGATAACAATGATTAAGATACAAAAAAATATTATTGCTAATCCGCTTTGTTTAAATAATTAACAGATTGTAGGGGGCGCACTCATATGTCTTTTTCTACGATTATACGATTTTTTGTGACTGCTATTTTTGCTTTGTTTTTGGCTGGGTGTATCTCAGTGCCTAATTTTGAGGCCATGTTCGACCCCTATCAAAAAGCCCAACTTCAAGGTGACGATATTAAGATTGAGGCAGAGGACCATTCCTTTGAAATTGTTTCTGGCGATTTCGAACCCCCCTTTCAAACTAGGCCTATGTCGCCCATTATTTGGACGTCTATTTACAGTGAAACCCTACCTGACGGCTCGATTTATGGCAGAAGCTTAGTTGACTCTGCTTCCCAAGCACTGTCCTATGGTGCCAAAAAAGTACGACTTTACCACCCGATTGTGCCAGACCCTCTCTATGGCGTATTACTTCTTAATCAAAAACCTGTCACAGCAATCGGTAAAACAGCTAATGCCTATTTGATTAAAATACCTGACGATAAGATAAAAAACGTCAAAGATGGTCATGTACATGTGCTTTATGAGTCCGTTGATCGTTCTGACTACAGCATCAATATGTATGCTTGGGTTTTGTGGGTATCAAACCAACCATTCGACTAAGTTTGTCTTTCTGTTCTACTTCGAGTTGACCTGCAACAAGCTAAGCCCGCTTCAAACATACCTGAACCTTATTCAGCCATTATTTATTCAAGTGATGGTCATAATTTTATCAAAAACAAGAATTTAAATGAGAAAGGTATTGAAAATCATTCTCGTTTGCAATAAATTGGCGCCACTGAAATTAAGCGACTCATTTTTTGAAACTTTACGGAAATAAAAATGAGTTAAGCAGTCTAATTTATTGTTTTATGAGGAAGATAAAATGGTCAATGTGTTGGGTAAAACTAATGGAAAAAGTTCAGGGATAGGCGCAAGAACCCTTGTTTCTATCGCTATCGTTTCAATTAATGCAGGGCTAATTGCATCAGCCCATGCAGATGAAATCGTTGAGCTGGATACCATAGTGGTGACAGGTGAAAAAATTGAACGTACCCAACAGGAAACCACAGCAGCAGTCACTGTTTTCACAGAAGACGATATTAAAAAGCTGAAAGTCACTAAAGCGATAGATTTAGCAGACCAAATCCCCAATGTTACGGTTGGTGGCTATGGCGGGATTTTAAATATCCGTGGTGTTGATGGTAATGGTGGTGG
>Ga0209395_1001664_pt1 | contig 30753 bp, 21 predicted proteins | sample GOMGulsemesocosm_3_FD_184635 | JGI IMG/M metagenome (GOLD analysis project Ga0209395, IMG submission 184635) | Methane-oxidizing microbial communities from mesocosms in the Gulf of Mexico - GOM9D Gulf of Mexico (SPAdes) (version 2) | ecosystem: Environmental > Aquatic > Marine > Cold seeps... | reverse complement strand
CTTCACGCTTTTGATGGGGATCTTTCAGGGGATTAACTCTATTAGTGTTTTAATAGCGTAATTATATACCTAAACAAAGTATTGCTGTACAAAAAATATCAAAACACCTTTAGAATTTACCTTTTTTAGCCGCATTAACGATATGTTCCGGCATTTTGTCGGCTAAGCCGTTTAGCAAACTAGCAATTTTTTTATGCAATTTCTTATCATCTGTAATCGATTGGTGTAACTGAGCATATAACTCAGGGTAATCTAATGGGCTACCATGGCCTTGGGCATAAATTCCCGCCAAACGAATTTGCGCCTTTAAATTGTTTACTGCTGACGCTTCTTTGAGGAAAAAAATCGCCTTATCAACATCAACCTGCATAAACTTGCCAAGATGATAATAACGACCTAACTGCTCTAATGCTTCAGGTAAAGCTTGATCCGCAGCACTTTTCATAAAATGAAGTCCAAGAGGCACATCTTTTTTTATACAAACACCGTACGCTAACATATCCCCCCAAAGAAATTGGTAGGAAGGATATTGAGATTTAATTGCACGCGCTTCGATATCTTGCACCAGTTGACAATCATCAAGTACTACTTGTCCTAGGTGTTTATTTTCCTTGATTAAATTTAAGAGTTGGTTGTCGGTATATATTTGTACAGCTTCTAATTTTTGCCCGTAACAAGTCTTACTAACAAAAATGAATAAAACTAAAAACACTAAAATAAATCGCATAAAATACCGTCCAATTCAGCAAAACACATAAGCAATACCTTATCTATCGGCCGAAAATAAAAAAAATGAAGTGACAAAAAGCTGACAATGAATCACTTTCAAAGAGCAACTTTTCAATCATTTGATAACAAGCAATATTAGTACCATATCAAAAAGCACAGAGCTCTTGCACAATAGCGATGAAAAGAACACAATCTGATAAGTTTAGTTAATTTAGAAGCGCTTATGCCAAAATTAGAAATAGAGCAACTCATTGCCAACTCTAAAGCCAATGAAGCCATTGCCCTAAAGTTATTTGAAATTGAAACAGAAGTACTCGCTAGTAAATCTTGTGATGAGTTACTCCAGCGATTATTAAACTCGATAAAACAAAAGTTTAACTTATCTAATATAGCCTTGCTTTTAGTAGAACCAACGCCTATCAGTTACCTCTTTAACGAGCATATGCAAACGAATTGGCACCATCATAAAAGTCAAAAAATATCACTGAATCAATTGCAAGCTTTTCATAGCAATAATAAGCCTTATCTCACTAACGAATTAGATAAATTACCTTCCGCAATACCTAGCGACTTAATATTAAATGCACAATCTATCGCTTTAACTCCCTTAATATTAGAAGGGCAACTTTTTGGTAGCTTATTATTTACCGATACAGACAAAGCACGCTTTAGTAATGAACTAGGTACTTTTCATTTAGAACAACTAGCCGCTAAAGTTAGCTTATGTTTATCTAATGTATTGATACGTGAACAACTTGAATATATGGCGCATTATGATCGGTTAACAGGCGTGGCAAATCGTCGATTAATGGAAGTTTGCATTGCCGAAGAGTTAGTAAGACAGCATAGGTACGGGGTTCCTTTTTCACTACTCTTTATTGATTGCGATAAGTTCAAGAAAATCAATGATGAGCATGGCCATGATTGCGGTGATAAAGTACTTGCCTATGTAGCATCAAAATTACAAGGATTAATAAGAGAAAATGATAACTGCTTTCGCTACGCCGGAGATGAATTTGTTGTAGTATTGGCGAGTCAAAATTTTCAAGAGGCAGAACTTGCAGCAGAGCGCTTAAGTCAGTTTTTTGTCAAGAATCCAATGCCGTACCAAGATATTTCATTACCAATCACAATTACCTGTGGGGCATCGGCAAGTGATGGCAAGCATTCAATGACTGAGTTATTAAAGCAAGCAGATAGACATTTGTACCAGCAAAAGAAAATGCGACAAAGCACTTTAGTTTAACGAGTTAATTTAATTATGATTATTGAAATTAAAATATCAGAATTAGTCAAAGGGCATTTTGTTGTTGATATCGTTAAACAACAAGGGACTTTTAACTTAACCAACCCTGGTCATATAAAAAGTAATAAAGTTATTGAAAACTTGGTCAATAAGGGCGTTGAAAGCCTTTTAGTTGATACCAGTAAAACATTGACCTTTGACGATAAAGGCCATGTAATTGGTGCAGCAGAGGCGACACCTGCACATAACGAAAATAAAAACTCGCCTATTATTTTAGAAATAACCAAGGCAAAGCAGCTATTTAATGAATCTAAAAACATCCAACGACAAGTATTTGCCGATGCTCAACAAGGTCGAGAACTTAATTTAACCCCTGTTATTGAGATCACCAATAAAACCATTGATACCGTATTTAAAAATGCGGATGCACTGGCTTGTGTCATTAACATTCGGAAAAAAGATGAGTATTTACTTGAACACTCAGTTTCAGTCTCGGTATTAATGACTCTGTTTGCCCGATTTTTGAAGGTAGATAAACAAATTATTCAGTTACTTTCTGTCGGTGCTTTTTTACATGATGTTGGGAAAATAAATGTGCCTGATAGCATTTTAAATAAACCTAGCAAACTGACTGATGAAGAATTCAAGGTAATGAAAAGCCATGTAAATCACTCTATTGAAATAATTTCAGCCACCCCCGGTATTTCAGAGTTAAGTCTTGAAGTTGCTGCATTACATCATGAAAAGCTCGATGGCACAGGGTACCCATTCAAAATTCCTAAAGAGAAAATTACCACTTATGGCCGGATGATTGCCATTTGTGATATTTTCGATGCATTAACTGCAAACCGTTGTTACAAAGATGGCTATAGTCATATAAAAGCGTTTAGTATTTTACGTACCCTAGCAACGAAAAACCATTTAGATCAGCGACTGGTCGATTTGTTTATTAAATGTATGGGCGTTTATCCAGTGGGTTCGTTAGTTGAGTTAGGCTCTAACAAATTAGCTATTGTTGAAAGTAGAAATGATGGCGATCCGACGAACCCCAAAGTTCGATCATTCTATAATGCTGAACAAGGTAGTTATGTAATGACAGAAGATATCGATTTGGCAAAGAATGATGATTTTATTGTCAAGGGCGTTAGAGCCGATGACTTTGATCTAGATATGAACAAAATCATCGAATTTCTTTTGATGGAGGGCTAATTGCTACCGAAAAAAATGGGACGAGTTAAACCGCTTAAATACAGTTTAACCGTCGATAAGTATTTCGGTAATTATTTCCTAAAATCAACGGCTGATTGTGCCGCGAAATAAGCAAAAGTGGTGTACACAGCTGTAGCTTGTTTTAAATCTTCAGGGTTCACTTTATCTAACGTATCGTTTTCAGTGTGATGATAATCAAAGTACTTAGAGCCATCTGGTGCAAAGTTCATACTTGGCATACCTGCGGCACTCATCAGACTCATATCAGACTGAGCTCTTGCATTATTTTCATTCGATAATTCGACTCCCAGTGGCGCTAAATGCTTAGCAAGATTATCAATCGCTGGTAATGCAGCTTTGCCTACACCAGATGTCATTTTGTAAATTTTACCGACTCCGAAATCCCATTCAGCGCCAATAATATGATTAGCCATATTATTTTTATGAAGCTCCATGTATTTTTTTGCACCTAATAATCCCACTTCTTCAGCAGCAAAAAGGATAACTCGAATAGTTCGTTTAGGACGTTTAGGCAATTGCGCAATATGATGTGCAGATGCCATCATCATAGCAACGCCCATTCCATCGTCTAACGCTCCTGTACCCACATCCCAACTGTCAAGATGCGCACCAATTGAGACGATTTCATTAGGAAATTCGCTACCTGTTATTTCGCCAATAACGTTGGCAGATACAGCTGTAACTTTAGGATCGGTATGCGCGTCCAATTTTAAATAAAAGTTAACGGGCTTGTTTCGTTTTAGTTGGTTGACGAGTAAATCAGCATCAGGATTTGAAATTGCAGCTGCCGGAATTTTATTTACTCCTGCTTCATAACGCATAATGCCAGTATGAGCGATACGATTATTGTCCGTGCCTACCGATCGCATAATAAGTGCTGAAGCACCTTTTTTAGCAGCGACAACCGCACCGCCAACACGTGTACCTACCGCGGGTCCATAGCCTTTACCATTTATATGGCGTTCCATTTGATATGAAACAAATGCTATTTTTCCATTCAAACTATTGTCTGGGGCCGCTTGTAAATCAGCTAAAGTTTCAAAGTGTGCAACTTGCGCAGTAAGCCCTTGCTTACTAGTTGAAACACTACCACCAAGGGCTATTGCAACTACTTTATGCGGGTAAGGAGCAAGTATTTTTGCCTTGGCTTCTCCTCGCTGCCAAAAAGTTCCCGTAACTTCTTCTGTCCATACTTTGTCAAAGCCTAACGCACGCATTTTTGCTTGTGCCCAAACGATTGACTTCTTGTCTCCTTCAGAACCCATTAGTCGATGTCCGACTTCTGTTGTTAAGGATTCCAGTATTTTATAAGAGACATCGGACTCTAGCGCGGTATTGGTTAATTGTGATATTTCTTTAGTCTCGCTATCTGTCAAGGTTTGCGCAGAACTCGATAAAGCTAAAAAAGCACTACCTATAACAAGCGTTTTTAAAGCTGATTGAAAAGGGGATTTAAGCATTATATTTCCTATTGCCATAATTATTATTCTGATTAGGTGCAGTATTAATAATATTATCTCGACATGCAAATAGCTTCACCTCAAAAAGTGCACAGATTAACTTTATTTAAATATTTATGACGACAGAAGTTGGCTTTAAACAAATGAAATAATCTGCTATTCCCAGCGATTATTCATTATTTATAGCTATGAAAGGCGTTTGCATTTTATGTACACTACAAAAATATGTTTATATTTAAGACATAAAAAAACCAGTACATAAGCACTGGTTTTATTTGTATTCGAAATTTAGTTATCGTTGATCAGATAGAAAATGATGATCCACAACCACAGGTCGACGACGCATTAGGATTGTTCACTAAAAAGCGACTACCTTCCAATCCTTCAATATAGTCTACTTCACCGTCAACTAAATACTGTAGGCTCATAGGATCAATTACCATAGTTACGCCTTTTTTTACTATGGTCATATCGCCTTCATTCACTTTTTCGTCGAAAGTAAAGCCATATTGGAAACCAGAACAACCGCCACCAGTTACATATACACGTAACTTTAATTCAGGGTTTTCTTCTTCAGTAATTAAAGACAGTACTTTTGTTGCTGCTGCATCGGAAAATTTTATCGGTAATTCAGGAGTTGACATGTTGCTCTACTTACAAAAAAAAGTTACGGGAGTTTACGCGAGCATTATCGTAAACTTGACTAATTTAGTCAAGTATTACTACGCTGTGCGATAAGGTTCAATGTTTAGATGAAGGTTATTATTCTAAAGTGTATCTTTTAATAAATCACTCCACATAAAAGTCTCATTTACTTGTCGAAGTTTTTGCCATTTATTTTTAGGTAATATAGTCGACAAAGCTATTTTTTCCGGTAAAAAGTTTTCTGGAAGTGTAAATTCACCTTCGATAATTTGAAAATACTGGAAACTAAACGATAAATCTTTTTGAGTTAACGTAGAAATGGTACTTAATTTTAGCTGGCTAGGTTTGTTATCTAAACTGCCATCTAGTGTTAAGGCAACATAACCTTTCGCGAATCGTTTACGTAATAACTGCTGAACAAGGACAATTTGAAAGCGAAAATGCTGTGGGCTGCCCGTGGGATAAACAGACATTCGGTCAATAACGAGACCATCAGCCGTTTTTTCTGGCGCCATAATTTTTTCATAAAATGCTAATTCTTTTTTCACTTGATAGTGCTGTTTTTCCATATTTTTCAGCAATGTTTGTGAACGGTTATTAGCCATACGTTCAACTTCTAACTCAACTTCCAAGGTATTAATTCTGCTACTTTGTTCGACATGCTTCTCATACAAATTATCGAGCCGCACCTTTTGTTGTGCTAACGTTTTAATTTGATAGCCATGATAAAAATTCCCAATACGGTATCCACTGTAAATACAGGTAGCGATAAGGAGAATCAGTAGAAGCGCAGACCGAAAGGTACCTAAGCGAACGACAATCGTATTTAGATTTATTTTTGCTAACCAATTCATTTGAAAAGTATTATGATATCCAACAAGTTATTAATTTTACTCTGGCTATAAAACAATAAGGGTTTCCCCGTTTATTATGATGTCGCTCTCTGCACTTAGAAAACGCTTAGCCTTACCCAGAACCTCATGGCAGCTTTGTCTTTTAGCCGCAATTGGCGGAACAGCCTCAGCTCTTTTGGTCGTTTTATTTACCTTGAGCATTGAAGCAATACAAAGCTTTTATTTAAGCCAGAAAGATGACTATACCAGTTTAGATGGACTAAGTCGTTTTGAATTACCTATAGTTGGCGGATTAATCATTTTATTCTTCGCTTGGCTAACTGGATACAAATACCTTCGCACAGGCATTCCCTTTATTTTACACCGTTTAAAAGTCGCTAACGGTATTATTCCTTTTCGCAATACACTTAATCAATTCTTTGGTAGCGTCGTAGCATTAGCCTCAGGGTTTTCAGTGGGAAAAGAAGGGCCTGCCGTTCACTTAGGCGCGGCTTGTAGTAGTTATATTGGCAGTAAACTTAAACTACCTTTTAGTACAATTCGTACCCTTTGTGCGTGTGGAATAGCAGCGGGGATTGCCGCTTGTTTTAATACACCTATCGCGGCGGTTATTTTTGTCATGGAAGTCATTTTACGCGAATATAAAGTACATATTTTTATTCCGGTAATGATAGCGGCGCTCATCGGCTCAATGATCACTAGTAGTATTTTCGGTCCTGCCCACGAGTTTGAATACTTCAATAAAATATCATTATCATTTCATCACTATCCAACGCTAATACTGCTGGGACTCGTGCTGGGGTTATTGGCATATGGTTTTAATCGCTATTTAGTCCTTATTATCAAATACTCTAGTAGCTTGCATATTTTTCCTCGAATTATGTTGGCGGCTTTCATTACTGGCACGCTCGGTTTTTTTGCTCCCTACGCAATGGGCACGGATTTAAGCGCAATATCTTTCGCTTTAGAAAACAACTTAAAAGTCCAATTATTAATCGGTTTATTATTTGCAAAAATTTTGATGACTATCACTGCATTAGGCCTAGGTATACCCGGTGGTATCATAGGTCCAATTATTGGCATTGGCGCCATAGCGGGAACTTGTGTTTCCGTACTGGTTACCGGTGACTTACCCAATCAGCATTTGGCTGGAGATTTTGCCTTGATGGGTATGGCAGGATTTTTAGCCGCTACCTTAAATGCCCCATTGGCAGCATTATTAGCAGTCGTTGAATTATCTAATCAATTGGAAGTTGTTGTTCCTGCAATGATAGTTATTACAACCGCCTGTGTATTTTCAGGACAGTTTTTTAAGAATCGTTCCATTTTCGTAATGCAACTTGAGCAACAAGGTTTAAAATACAGAAAACCACCAATTGAAAAGTCGCTACAACGTATTGGCGTGCTTGGTGTTTTACAAGAAAACATCAAAGTTTATCAGCAAACATGCCCTGAAAGCGTTTTAACCTCTCTGCGTAAAATTGAGTCATTGCATCATATTCTAGTGCAAACCCCTGCATCACATCTAGCACCAAAAGATGAAGATTTATTGAGTAATTCTCATTTTTCATGGCTTAAAATAGAGCATAACGCAGAAAATAGTAGCGTAGAAATAACACCAAAGAAATTAGTACCATTACAAAGCCAAGCAACCCTCGCTGAAGCTTATTTAGCTTTGCATGAACAAAGAGATGGTGCTGTTTACATTTATGAAAATGATCCTAATAAAGTCTTAGGTATTATCACTTTTGAGCAGATTCGCTGTTATTTATTAGAAGGAAAAACAACTTAATGACCACTCTTTTATGGCTAAAAGCTTTTCATGTTTTTTTTATGGTTGCTTGGTTTTCAGGTATCTTTTACCTGCCACGTCTATTTGTCAATCATGCTGAAACATCAAGCAAAGAAGTTGCTGAACATTTAAAAGGTATGGAGAAACGCTTATTGTATTTTTTTACACCGTTCGCACTATTCACAATCGTGCTCGGCATCATCTTAATATCTCACTACGGTTATGCTTGGTTTGCCGCTTCCAAATGGTTACATGTAAAAATATCCTTGGTCATTTTATTAGTTGTTTACCATGGGTATTGCTTTAAATTAGTGAAAGATTTTCGTGAAGATAACAACACACGTTCAGGAAAATTTTATCGGTTATTTAATGAGTTACCGGTATTGATCTTACTCGTGGTTTTACTTTTAGTTTATTTAAAGCCTTTTTAAAATATTCAACTTTTACTATTAGTTTCATTATTAATGATTAAGTAAATTAAACATAGCTGATAAGCGAGCATTAAGAAGTTGTTAATGATTGACGATGCTTACTTTATAACTTGAAATTAGTAGATTTGTATCAACGAAAATAGATTATTGCTGAGAATATATTCTCAATATTTCGGATTTATGCTATATTCCTGCCTCAAAAATAGCTGTAGTTTTATAATTTAGGTAACATTTTATGATGAAGTTTGAAGGCAGTCACATCTTATCCGTTTCACAATTTGATCGCGACGCTATTTCTCGAATTTTAGAAGTTTCATCGCTTATGGCTCCCTATGCCCTGCGTGAAAAACGGTGTCATGTACTAGAGGGTGCTATTTTAAATAATTTATTTTTTGAACCAAGTACTCGTACTCGCGTCAGCTTTGGCGCCGCCTTTAACCTTTTAGGTGGCTATGTTCGCGAAACAGTCGGCCAAGAAAACTCATCGTTAAGTAAAGGCGAATCTTTATTTGATACCGCCCGTGTGATCAGCGGTTATTCCGATGTTATCGCTATGCGTCACCCTACTATGCACTCGGTTGAAGAGTTTTCGAAAGGCAGTAGTGTTCCAGTGATCAATGGCGGTGACGGTGCAAATGAACACCCTACCCAAGCCCTACTCGACTTATTCACGATTCAATCAGAAATGGCTCCGCATAACAAAACACTAGACGGCCTAAACATCGTTTTAATGGGTGACTTGAAACATGGAAGAACCGTACATTCACTTTCTAAATTGTTAAGTTTATACAAAAATATGAAAGTAACTATGATATCTCCTAACGCCTTAAAAATGCCAGATGGCGTAGTATCAGCGCTGACCAATGCCGGTCATGAAGTTATCATTACTGATAAAATTGAAAATAATTTATCGTGCGATGTCATTTATCAAACACGTATTCAACAAGAACGTTTTGCCAGTAAAGATGAAGCGAACCTATACCGTGGTCATTTCAGTTTAAATAAAGAGATTTATCAACAGTATTGTCAAAACCATACCGTCATCATGCATCCTTTGCCTCGCGATTCTCGCCCTGAAGCAAACGAGCTTGATAGCGATTTAAATGACTTAGATAATTTAGCTATTTTCAGGCAAGCACAAAACGGAGTACTGGTTCGTATGGCATTATTTGCTTTAACGCTTGGCGTAGAAAATAAGCTCAGCCAGTATGAAAAACCCGTTACTTGGCATACGAATAAATAAACGATGATATTTTAAAAATCATCATCGCAATAGAACTAACAACAGGCAATATTATGAACCATTCCGAACAACTTTTTGACCGCGCAACTAAAATTATTCCTGGTGGCGTAAACTCACCTGTCCGTGCTTTTAATGGTGTTGGCGGCACGCCTTGTTTTATTAAACGCGCTGAAGGTGCATATGTTTATGATGCAAACGATAAAGCTTATATCGATTACGTTGGTTCTTGGGGACCAATGATTTTAGGTCATAACCATCCAGCAATTCTATCAGCGGTTATAGAAACCGCAAAAAATGGTTTAAGTTTTGGCGCACCTACCGAACTTGAAATAACCATGGCTGAAAAAGTACGAGAATTAGTGCCTTCTATGGAACGTCTTCGCATGGTTAGCTCTGGTACTGAAGCAACAATGAGCGCGATTCGTTTAGCTCGTGGTTATACTGGTCGCGATAAAATATTAAAGTTTGAAGGCTGCTACCACGGCCATGCAGACTCTTTATTAGTAAAAGCGGGCTCTGGTGCATTAACTATGGGTATTCCGAACTCGCCAGGTATTCCTGCCGATTTTGCCAAGCATACATTAACCGTTAGCTATAATAATATTGACGAAGTTAAACAAGTATTCGCTGAATTCAAAGATCAAATAGCTTGTATTATTGTTGAACCAGTAGCGGGCAATATGAACTGTATTCCTCCGGTAGCTGGATTTCTTGAAGGTTTACGTGATGTTTGTGACGAACATAAAAGTGTATTAATTTTTGACGAAGTTATGACTGGCTTCCGTGTTGCATTAGGTGGCGCGCAAGCACACTATAATATTGTTCCTGACTTAACCACATTAGGAAAAGTTATTGGTGGTGGCATGCCAGTAGGTGCTTTTGGCGGTAAAAAAGAAATTATGGACTTTATAGCGCCTGTTGGACCTGTATATCAAGCAGGTACTTTATCTGGTAATCCAATAGCAATGGCGGCTGGCTTAGCTTCCTTAAATGAATTATGCCAGGGCGACAAACATCAGCAACTCAGTGACTCAACTGAAAAACTAGCCATGGGGTTGAAAGCGGCAGCTGAGCGCAACGGCGTATCGCTTAGCATTAACTATGTTGGCGCAATGTTTGGCTTCTTCTTTACTGATTTACAAGCGCCTATTACGACCTTCGAACAAGCAACCGCATGTGATTCTGAAAAATTCAAACGTTTCTTTCATTTAATGTTAGAAGAAGGAGTCTATTTAGCGCCATCTGCCTACGAGACAGGTTTTTTATCGACCGCGCATTCAGATAAAGAGATAGAGTTAACGTTAGCTGCTGCTGACAAATGTTTTGCTCAACTTTAGCTTCTAGTAAGATGCTAAAAGGGATAGCTAATGGCTATCCCTTTTTAATTACAGCGTATATATTTAGCTTACTTGTACGGTCAACAATTCATTTTCTAACCACTGATGAGCTTGTTGCCATCCTAATTCTAGGCCAGAAAAAATAGGGTAATTCCATTGATCAAACGAACGGTTATTTTGTAATTGTTTGGTGGTTTCTTCACTTTGCGCAGAATAACAAACAAAAGCAACGCCCTTTAAGTCTTCATGAGAGGCAATAGAAAGTTGTGCTTCATAGCTATAAGTATAGTTATTGATACGGTTGATCAGCAATGCAAAATTACCTTCGACATGCTGATTAATAAACTCAATGCTCTCTTCGACCATTTCGAGTGTTATCTCGATACCTTCATCCGCAGTTACTTCAACAATATTATTGGCAAGTAGATTATAAAAGCCAAAACTTAAGCGATGTTTCATTTAATTCCCCCTGCCACAATATTGCAGCTATTGAAATGGATACATTAATCCAATCCTTTGGGTAATGAATGATAATATTGTATACAATAATATCAGTACAAAAAACATGCAAGAACAAATGTAAAAAAATTGACACTCCTTTGTTAAAAGCGCTTTAACTTCCAAATAGTTTTTCTAGCCAAGATTTTTTTGATTCAGCTTTAACTGCTTTTTTGGTCAAACAATGAGGTTCCACTAATAAGCCTGTGGTTATAGCCGGATAGACCACCATTTGATTACATTCAACACTAACTGCGATGCCACTATTAGCTTCAAAATTAGTGGTTTTGATATTTTCAGGTACCAAACGGGTTTTATTAACCACACCACTTTTTTCCATAAAACGTGAAAACAATACTAAAGCACCACTGCTTCCTGTTAGCTTGGTCGCTTTATTGTCATCACGACCTAGCCAAGTTGTCACTAGGCTTTTATTGTCATAACCGACGAACCAACTGTCTCGTTGTTCGTTGGTAGTGCCAGTTTTCCCTGCGATTTCAGTACCTTTTAGTCGCCAATTAAGCGATTTAGCAGTGCCCTTCTTTGTTATTTGGGATAGCGCATAATCAATTAAATATATGCCTTGATCAGAAAACAGCTGCTCAGCTTGCTGTTCAAACTGCCACAATGTCTCACCTTGTGCAGAAACTATACGGTTGATTGCATGACTATTGTTTTTATAACCTTGATTGGCAATAGACAAATAAAGTTGATTCACCTCAAAAGGCGATAAATTTAACGAGCCTAATAACATACTTGGTCGGGTAACAATATCTTCAGGATAGCCAAGAAGATGGATCACATTGGCTACATTTTCTAATCCAAGCTGCATACCTAAGTTCACGGTAGGAACATTTAACGAACGTACAAGTGCATCAAGTAAGCTGACCTTACCCTCATATTTACCATTGTAATTTTTAGGACGCCACTCAGTGCCATTTTCACTTGTTAGCGCTATGGGTTCATCATTAAGTAATGTAGCAAAATTATATTGCTGATAACGCTCTAGCGCAGCCAAATAGATTGCGGGCTTGATTAAGGAGCCAATGGGACGCTTGGCATGCAAAGCTCGGTTAAAGCCAGCATAACCCGGATTTTTATCACCCACGACAGCTCTTACCTCACCTGATTGAATATCAGTGATTATCATTGCTGCTTGTAACGTTTGTCCTTGATTAAGTTTTTCTAGATCAGTAATTTTTTCCTTAACCGTTTCTTCTGCATTAATTTGAGCATCAATTGAAAAGCCAGTAAAAATACGAACACCTGATTGCTGGTCAAAGTCAGAAAGTTTTTCAGCCAACTCTTTTTTAACTAACTGTAAATAAGCCGGAAACTTTTTTTGAGTCAAACGACGGGATTTCTTTACCGATAAGGGCGACTCTACCGCGGCTTGAAAAACCTGCTGGGTAATATGTTCATTTTGATACATTAATAGCAGCACTAAATCTCGACGTTTTATTGCTCTTTCAGGGTAACGCCAAGGATCATAATAGCTCGGCCCTTTTATCTGCCCTATCAACATCGCCATTTGTTCAATTGTTAAAGACTGAAGTGTTTTACCAAAATAAAATTTTGCTGCTAAACCAAAACCGTAGATGCCGTTAGCATAATGCTGCCCTACGTAAACCTCATTAATATAAGCTTCAAGTAGCTGATCTTTGCTATACCTAAGCTCAAGAATAACCGACATTACCGCTTCATTAACTTTTCGCCACAAGGTTTTCTCGCGGGTCAAAAACATATTCTTTACCAGTTGTTGGGTTAGCGTACTACCCCCTTGCACCGCTCTACCTGCTCGAATATTACTAATTAATGCCCTTATAATCCCTATAGGAGAAATACCGCCATGAAAATAAAAGTCACGATCCTCAACGAGTAATAGGGTATCAATAAGTTGTTCTGGCACTAATTCAAGCGAGACAATTACGCGATCTTCTTTATTATCCGGGACGACTCTCTCGAGCAGTAACGGTTCCAATAAAAAGCTTTCAATAGGTTCATGTCCACGTTCGATCGAAAATACATAGTTATTGATAATATTAATGGTAAATAATTCTGCCGGAGAATTACCATCAGAAAAATCAAAAGGTCGACGAAATAACACCAGTTTATTGCTCGATGTAGAGAACTCCCCAGCATTAAGTACGTGATGAGCTTTTTGATAGCCTGTTAATGACAACATTTTTGTTAAGTCAGCAAGCTCGACTTTATCTCCAATACTTATCTGCTCAACTTTACCAAATACTTGAACAGGTATTTTCCACCTTTGCCCCTCAAACTTACTTTGCACTTTACTATCGAGATAAACCGCATAGAAGCCGAACAAAAATAGTGCGGTAATACCAAGCTTCATGCTTAAAATTAATAGTCCTTTTAAGAAAGACCTATTGTTAGTTTTTTTTACATGGGGAGTTGATTTGTTCTTTGTCATAAAAACCCATAAGTTTTATATTTATAAATGGATAAGGTAATGTCACTAGCCAACATAATTTAATGCGAATTCTTCTGTTATATAAATAAAAATAAACATAAAAGAGCACCGAATAGTATAGGGCGAAGTTAGCTGTTCAGCATATAAATATCTTTACCTTTTAATAGATCGCCCAGCGGTTTCTTGCAACGGTTTTTCAGGCCAACGATGTTTAGGATATTTTCCTCGCATATCTTTAGCGACATCGAAATATGAAGATAACCAAAAATTAGCTAAATCACTGGTAGTTTGAATGGGCCTTCTCGCGGGGGAGAGTAGTTCAAAACGTAACGGAACTTTCCCTTGCCCAAGCAAAGGTGATTCAAGTTGACCAAACATTTCTTGTAAAACAACAGACACTGTTGGCCCTTGATGTTGGTCGTATCTAATGAGCACGTTTTTCCCACTGGGTGTTGTATAGAATTCAGGGGCTTGCTTATTAAGAAACTGTTGCTGTTGCCATGACAGGTTAGCTATCAATAAATCATAAACATTCAATTGCTTAAGCTGTTTTATCGACTTAACCTTTAACAGGTAGGGCAGTAGCCAATTTTCTAATTCATCGATTAAATGCGCTTGTGAAATATGTGCGAAGTCATCGACAACGTCAGCCAACCATTTCGCTCGAGAAAACCAAGCCTCACATTTTGCATTCCAGTTTAGAAACATTAACCCCTCTGTGGCTAAAATACCTTTAACACATGACTGAAATTCATTTTGAGGTATTGCACTTATTATATGCTCTTCGATGAGTAACGATTGGTATGTTATACGTTGTCTACCTATCACTTTTTCTTTTTTATCATCAAGAAAGTAGTGCGTGTCTTGGGAAAACTTTTTGCTCAAAGCCTGTTGTATTTGTACAAATGTTATAGCTGCACTTATGTAGACAGCCCCATCTTTATTCTTGCCATCACAATCACAAACAATTAGCCAAGTATCTCCTTGAATTGGATCAAGTTCTCTAAGGGTGACACCTCTACCGTTGGCAAGTACATAGCGATTGTTTCTTGTATCACGTATTTTAGCCAAACGGTCAGGGTAAGCTATTAGTAATAAAGGACCGACTTTATCTTGTAAATCACTTAGACTAAGGTCTTTGATAAAGAAAGGTATATCTATTTTCAGGGCAAAGGACTTAGCTAAGGTGATAACTTGTTCTAGCGTTGCGATATTAACGGTGTTCTTTGCCCTAAATGCTCCCCTATCCTTCAAATAATCTATGAAAATTATCACCCTTTCAATAATGTCTGAACTGTAGGAGTTAATTAAAACATCTCGCTCAGATAACAGTGCAGCTAAAATGCAGCCAATTAGTTTGTCTAATTTCGTTTCACAACTTAATAACATGCTTGCTAATCTAGGCTCTAATCCCAGCTTTAAAGCACGAGAGCCTTTTAAGGTAATTTTATTATTTTCAGCCATCAGCCCTAACTTAATGTTGAGTTGACAGGCTTCTTCAAAATGATATTTAGGTGGCGAGGTTAGCCAGTTCACGTCTTCAAATGCTGTAACTCCCCATGCTGAAAGTTCCAAGGACAGGTTGGCTAAGTTTGCACTAACAATTTCTTCTGTTTGAAAGTCAACCAGAGCTGTGTGCTCGGTTTCGCTCCATAACCTCAGGCAAGCACCACTTTGCAACCGTCCAGCACGACCTGCGCGCTGTGCTGCCGATGCCTTGGATATATATGAGGTTTCTAGTCTCGACAAGCCACTTTTGATATCAAAGGAAAGCTTTTTTTCTAAGCCTGAATCGATTACGTTTGTAATGCCTTCAATGGTTAAGCTCGTTTCTGCAATATTGGTCGAAAATATCACTCTGCGTCGATTATCGTCTTTTTTACTTAATACTTTCTCTTGTTGTGATAATGCCAAACCACCATAAAGGGGCAAAAAGTCAACCGCAGAATCAAACTGTTGCTGCGCAGATTGCAGGCAACGCTTTATATCTGCTTGGCCAGGGAGAAAAACCAAAGTATCACCATCAATCGTTTTCTGTAACACTTGATTAAGAGCATTTATCACATGAGTAGATAAATGCCTTGTTGGTTTACCAAAATATTCCACCGCTACCGGATAGGCTCTACCTGGGCATTTTAATATTGGCGCTTGCTGCAAGTAATTAGATACTTTCTTGGTATCGATTGTTGCCGACATTACTAATAGTTTTAAATCTTCACGATAGGCTTCTTGTACTTCTAGAGCCAACAACAATGCAAGATCAGCATGAATAGATCTTTCATGAAATTCGTCAAAAATTATTAGCCCTACATCACTTAACTCAGGATCATTTTGTAACCTTCGAGTTAGCACTCCTTCGGTAACAATTTCAACTAGAGTGTTTTTCGATGAGTTACGTTCATTACGTATTTGATAACCAATACGTTGCCCCACTTTTTCATCTAACAGCTTAGCCAAATAACAAGCTAAGGTCTTAACAGCGATTCTGCGGGGCTCTAACATAATGATCTTTTTACCACAGAGAAAATTAGCCTTTAATAAACTTAATGGCACCACAGTCGACTTACCTGCACCAGGTTCTGCCTGAAGCACAAGGTTATTACCTTGTTTCAACGTCGTTATTATTTCGGGAATGTATTCTTCAATAGGTAGCAAGTTTGACTGCGCTTCTGAAAAGGTATGTAAGATAAAGAGAATTATATCAGACGTATATCAACTTAGTTACAAAAGCTAATAATCACTTTTCTCTTTTAAATGATTACCACCTTTATTAGCATTACTACAAAAGCTAAATATACAAACGTATAGCGAATCATCACTTCGTGACTATAATAAAAAGTAACCTTTTCTAAATGTTAGTTTTTATGAACAAAAATAATATTGTTGAATTTTGCTTTCTTGCAGAGCCTACCGATGTAAATTTTGGCGGAAAAGTGCATGGTGGTATGGTCATGAAATGGATAGACCAAGCCTCTTATGCGTGTGCAGCTCAATGGAGTAAACGCTACTGTGTAACAGTTTCTGCTAATGGTATTCGTTTTATCCGCCCTATTTTGGTGGGACAAATGATCAGCGTTAATGCGCGTATTGTGCATACAGGAAAAACAAGTATGCACATTTATGTAGTGGTACGAGCTGGAGACCCGAAAGAGTCAAAAACAGTCGTTACCAATCGCTGCTTTATCACCTTTATGGCTATTGACGAAAGTGGCTATCCGATAAAAGTGCCTTCATTTGACCCAAAAAGCCAAGAAGATAAGCTACTTGAAGAAGTCGCCGAAGAAGCCAAAAATTTTGCTAAAGCACTTGATACAGATTTTGAAACAAAATTAGGTTGGAAATAACAATATTTATCCGTTTAATACTGGATTTTTTTTCAGAATCTGCATACTTGTTAAGCATTGAATTGAAATTATTAAGCCCGTTGTTACAACAAACAAGGAGGATGCAATGGAACTTGCTGCACATGGAGAATATAAAATAGAACAAAAAGGAAACATTCTTTTTGTTGATGCTCATGGCCCGTTTAACGATGTAATGGCTCAGTTATACGCCAAAGATATGTATGATGTATGTAGTACTTTTAAAGGGGAGTGCTGGGCGTCATTGGTCACTTATTATGGTAATGCCTTATATACCCCAGAAGCCGAAAGCACACTCATTGCTTTAACTAAATATCGTGCTCAGCATGGTATGATAGCGAACGCTAGTATAATTCTAGACAGTAATTGTGGTGATATACAGCAAATGCAATTACGTAGAATTTATCAAAGCGCCAATATGACCTTTCACGTTTTCAGTGACATTAACAGTGCTGAAAAATGGCTCGTTGATTTTATGAGCAGACAAATACAAACAAAAAAAGCGCAATAACGATTTAACGTTGACTGCGCTTTTTGTTGTAAATAATCATGATTACTTCTCCTAAAAGGGCTACTTTTAGGAGAATTTTTTATTATGATATTTATTGAATTAAACGAGCAATCGTAGCAATACCTAAGCCTGTACCACCAGCTCCCCACAAACCAGTTGAACTGCCATTGTAAGCTGCAGCTAAGTCAAAATGTAACCATCCAGCACCATCGTTGTCGACAAAACGTGACAAAAATCCGGCGGCATTACTTGCGCCACCTGCGCCACCACCAGGTTTAGTTCTACTGTTGGCCGTATCAGCAAATTCAGATGGGCACTTGTCTTGATGCCAAGACTCTAGTGGGAATTGCCATAAAGGTTCATTTACTTGTTTTGCAGCTTGTTTTGCTTGCTCTGCAGTGGTGTTATCTAACGAAAATAAAGCACTATAATCTCCACCTGTTGCCATAACTGCTGCACCCGTTAGTGTTGCCGCATTAATAATTAACGGTGCTTTAGTTTCGCTGGCGGCTAATAAGCCATCAGCTAAAACAATGCGACCTTCCGCATCAGTATTTGCCACTTCCATGCTCACGCCGTTTTTATAAGTTAAAATGTCACCTAATTTGTAAGCATCATTGCTCACCATATTTTCAGCACAACATAAAAACAACTTAACTCGCTTATTCAAACCTTGGCGAATAGCTAATGCTAATGCGCCAGCAACCACTGCAGCACCACCCATATCACATTTCATATCAAACATGCCTGCACTTGATTTTAAGCTATAACCTCCACTGTCAAAAGTGATACCTTTACCAACTAAACAAGCAGATACTTCAGCATCTATATTTCCTGTAGGATTAAAATCAATTTCTAATAAACACGGAGCATTAACACTACCTTTACCGACATTATAAATGCCCACCCAACCTTGTTGCTGTAATTCTTCACCAGCAATAATATTGCTAGTAACATAAGCTGGGGCTTGTGCGTTAATATAATCAGCGGCTAATTCAGCTAATTTTAAAGGGTATAATTCTGATGGCGTTTGATTAGTTAAATCACGGCTCCATGCATAAACAGCCAACTTGTCATTCAAATGATTAACGCTGTCACTATCGCCAGTAAACTCAACATTAGTAAGCTTGCCAACACACGTAAAACCAAGTGCGAAGCTCCATTGACTATCTTCAGCCCAATTTTCGCCAACTAGACGTGCGTGCTTCACACCAAGTTTTTCGATTTTTCGAGCCGCTTTTTGTATTTGTCTTAACGAGGCTTCATTAGTCATGGTTTTTTTCAAACAAATATGAAGGTCGTTATCGATAAATTGAACAGGGTTGCTTGCTTGCCAGTCGGTTGTTTTACTTTGCTTGGCTAAATGTATATTCGTTACTTGAGTCATAAACGGTCCTGGAAATGATAATTAATACTAATAGTTTATACCTATCATCAAATAAAACCGACCGTTTTATCAAAAGTGAATAACTTAGTTAAAAATTAATTAAATTCTAACTATGGAACAGCGCAATAAAGGGGATGTATGAGGTCGGAAGTCAGAAAATAAAACGTAAATTATTAAATAAAAAGGTAACTTTTCACTTTTTATTGCCTTTTTATAAGTTTTTCATTCTTTATTTTGGCTTTTCAGTTAGTTTATATAAAAACAATTTACAGGGATCCGTCTAATGCGACAATTATCTACGATTACTAGTTTATTACTGCTCACACTAATAACATTCATGACAAGTACCTCGCAAGCGAGTTCAACCGAGAAGTATTTCGGCAATATCAGGTATAACCATGTATCGCCTCATGTTGATATAAAAGGTATAAACCCAATCACTAAAGAGCAAAGCTTAAATCAGCCACATTATATTTTTAGCTATTCTGAAAATGGTAAGTTAAGTGAAATATTAAATAAAAGTTACCATGTACAAAAGCGTCATCCGCTCACAAACTTTGGCGCTTTCAAAGTAACATTCAGTTATAAAGGTAACCAAGAAACTCGGTTGTTTTTTGATGTTAATAACCAGCCAATGGCCAATATCAAAGGCGTTTTTAAAGAAGTATATTCCTTCGATAACAAAGGTTTTAAACATAAAGCCAGTTTTTATAACAAAGAAGACAAACCGGTGGAGTCTCGCTGGAAAATAGCAAATTACCAGTGGTTTCAAAAAGGTAATTGGGTAATAGAAAATCGCTTTAACTTGAAAAAAGAAAAACAATTATTGTCACCCTATTTTCACTTTGCTACTACTGCCATTGAATATGATGCTTTAGGGAATCCATATAAACACTTTAATTTAAATGAAAAACTTGAAGTGATAAACAACAAAGATGGCATTGCTTATTATCAAGATAGCTACAATGAACAAGGGCTACATATTAAATATGCCTACTACAATAAAGATACAAAAATTATTAATAATCAGTGGGCATTCGCTTATGCCATCAAGAATTATGACCAACTAGGTAATTACCTTCACGCTACAAAATACGACAAAAGCAATAAGCAGTTAAATTTCCCTTTCAAAAAAGCTCTCCCGATAACAGCTGAAGATAAAGCTGAAATCAAGCGTATCGCAACAGGCTACTTAGTAGCACTTCAACAACGCCGTCCTGAACTAATGAAAGAAGTCATGCACAAAGATTTATCAAAGCATACTGTTGCTAACTATGGCGATGGGGGCCAATACCTTAGACCCACTTCATATGAACAAATGATCAAATTTGCTGAGTCTTGGAACAACGATGGAACAAAATTTCCACCGGCTCCCACTAACCAAGCGATTATACTTGATAGCACACATAATATGGCAAGTGTTAAGTTACTTTCTGATAATTGGTATGAATACTTGCACCTAGTGAAACTTGCTGGTAAGTGGCAAATAAAAAACTTATTGTGGACGAAAAATGAATAGCTTTATTACTATTGCTAATTGAAATAATGATAATGATTCATCAGCTCGTTATGATTGCTTTTCTAAAGAAAGTCATCAATGATTTATCTGCTAAATTAATAGCTAGCCCTAGTATAATCAAACTAAAGGCAACAACTTTAGTTAGACCAATAGGCTCTTGATAAAAAATGATGGAGCCTAAAAAGCCAAATATCGGCACCAATAAGGTGAGTGGTGCCATAATAGATAACGGGTAAATCACAGTTAATTTATTCCACAAAAAATACCCTAGTAAGGTAACGGGATACGCTTGAAACATGACAGAGAAAATTCCGTAAAAACTAATATTTTGTGCGAGTAAAATAAAGCCTTCGCTCCCCTCAATTAAATATGAAATAACAAAGAGTGGAATGGGAGCAAAAATACATGACCAAACGACAAAAGCAAACATTTTAGGAATTGTTTTTGTTTTAATAATCAAGGTTGTCAGGCTTAAACTAATAGCTGCTACTAAGGCTAACATTATGCCTCCGACAGTGACTGAACCATCAGTAATGGTAAAAATTAGGATGAGACCAATTATCGACAAGAGTAATCCGGAGATTTTTACTATAGATATATCTTCTCTTAAAAATACTGCGCCTAAAAGTACACTAATAAACGCACTCGATTGCAATAACAGGCTAGCCATTCCTGCCGACATACCAACGTGAATGGACAGTGTTAACATCCCCCAAACACCAACGCCAAATAATATGCCGTAAGTAACTAACACCGACCAAGTTACTTTAGGCCTTGGTATGAATAAAACAGCAGGTATGGCAGCAAATAAAAAACGTAACCCTGATAAAATAAGTGGGTCCATTTCACTAACACCGAGTTTAATAATTGAGAAGTTTAAGCCCCAGACAGCAACAACGGCCAGTGCGATTAATAAATGAATAGGTTTCATCAGATTTGCCTTCTTAAAATTACTTTTGACTAGTATGAATAACTCGCCAATAATAAACAGATTCAATTATTGATAATTTTAAGGGTACAATTTGGTTGCTAAATATATCCAACTTGCTGATCGAATTATTGCTGAAATTGAAAATGAACAACTTGAACATGCCCAGCGAATGCCATCAATTCGTAAATTCTCGCAACTTTATAATATTAGTATTACCACTGCACTTAACTGCTATCAACGTCTTGAAGAATTTGGTTGGCTTCAAGCTAAAGCGCAATCGGGCTATTATGTAACTAAGCCATTAGGTAAAAATCTTCCCCCTGAATTTCCAAGTTTTGACTCTACAGTGACTAGACCACAAAGCTTTAAAGAAAATAATATAGCCAGTAGTAGTCCATTTTATGTTTCGCAGTTTTCAGCTGAATTCTTACCAACAAAAGTACTTGAACAATGTTTTCGTCGGGCAAATAAATACAACTTAAATGTAGTTAATTTATATCCTGAATATCAAGGAAAAAAGGCATTAAGAGAAGTATTAGCAAAACATTTTTCTCAATTATACTTTAACGTTTCAGCTGAAAAACTAGTGGTAACTAATGGCTGTATTGATGCTATTCGAACAGCGATCGAAGTAACAACAAAATTGGGTGATACCGTTGCAATCTCATCCCCGTGTTTTATTGGTTTAATTGAATTGCTTGCTAACATGGGCCGTTTAGTTGTTGAAATTTCGTTTCAACAAGCTCAACTTGGTATGAAACAGCTAGAAAATCATATGAAACAAGGTCATATTCAAGCCTGCCTATTTAGTGCCAATCATATAAATCCACAGGGCAACTGTTTAACATCAAATCAAAAAGAACAATTAGCCGTTTTGGCAAAAAATTATCAAATTCCCATTATTGAAGATGATGTTTATCTTGAGCTAAATTATCGAGGTCCAACACCATTACCGATCAAGCATTGGGATAAGTCAGGTTGGGTTCTTTGGTGTCATTCCGTGTCGAAAACTATAGGTCCGGGTTACCGCATTGGCTGGTGTGAGCCCGGACGATACTTTGAGCAATACTTAAACCTAAGATCAGTACAATATTTTGGAGTTAATATATTTGTGCAAGGTGCCATTATGGAGTTTTATTATTCAGGGCAATATATTAAACATGTTAAAAAGTTGCGTTTAACGATGAGCCAGCATTTATTCTGCTATTCAAAAGTATTGCTAGAACACCTACCTGACAATACCCGGTTGAGTAGCCCCAAGGGTGGATTAGTATTGTGGGTACAAGTTCCAGGTCTAAACAGTAATAGGCTATTAACAGAAGCAGCTAAACAGAATATATATTTTCGGGCAGGCTCTGAGTTTAGTACCTTAGATGTATACCAAGATTGTTTTCGAATTAATTTTGGTTGGTCTATCGCTGTAAGTGCAAAAGAAAAAAGTAGAAGAGATTGCGCTGTACATCGATATCAGCAACTGGTGAGTTTATGTGTATTGGTTTGTAAACAATTAATGGATAGAAATTAATACTAAATATCGGGCCAACGGATTTGTACAATTAAAATATAAGTACGACCAAATTAGATTATTTACTATGTCACAAGTTATAGGCCTGTTTAACATAAAAATTCGCCCCAAAAAAACTTTCTTGGGGCGAAGAGAGTATTAACAAACATATGCTTTGTAGAGCTATTGATTGCAAATATCTAACATCAGAAAAGTAACACTATTAGCTTTTTAAGCCACATTTATTATCAAACCAATCAAGCATTTCAGTATATAGCTTGGTTTTATGTGGGTAAAAAAGAGTATTATAAAAGTGATCCGCTTCTACTAATTCGACATATTTATGGTCTTTATTGTGTTTAATTAATTGGTCAACAAATTTACGACTATGAATAATCGGCACACGGCTATCAATATCACCATGAATAACTAAAAGAGGAATATTTACTTTTTCTACTTGTTGTACAGGAGATATACCAGTAACCGTAGGGCGTTGTAATTCTCTAGCGAAACGACTTGCGTTTATTTGCGCTGCCCAGCGATTTAAATTACCAACACTTGCTCCAGCGATAGTACATTGATAAATATTGTCTTCACGCATTGAGGCTACGAGGGATGCGTAACCACCATAACTCCAGCCAAACATTGCTAATTTATCTTTTTTTGCTAACCCTTTGTCAACTAAATACATGGCTGCATCATCGAGATCGTCCTGCATGGTAAGCCCCCAGTTGTTATCACCCGCCATCCAATGGTCTAAGCCATATCCTTCTGACCCTCTAAAGTTTGGCTGTATAACAATATAGCCATAATTGGCTAATACTTGTGACCATTCATCAAAGACTGTCACATCACGTGCCCATGGGCCACCATGTGGTAGTACTACAGCAGGAAACGGGGCTTGACCTTTTGGAATGGTGATATAAGCTCTTATTTTTCGGCCGTCACGTGCTTTATACGAAATATATTTAACCTGTGCTAGTTTGTCCTCTGTTAGCAAAGGAAAACGTTCTCCGATTTTTTTTATTTTATTTTTATTGGTAATTAAGAAGTAACTACCTGAATCTTTGTCTGAACTAGTATTAACAACTAATGCATTATCATCATCGGAACGGCTAGAAATGCTAATATGTTTGTTCTTAAATAGTGACTTTAAACTATCATATAGCGCTTGCTCGTTTGGATCAGTAAAATGTCTTTTCGGTTGTTTTGAGGTATAACTATAGCCTAAAAAGTCACCCGTTTTATTCGTGATAATTCCACTAGCATCGACAGTTTTTAAGCCAAATAATCGTTCAGAAAATTGTTTTGTTGAAATGTTATAGGTATAAATTCCAGTTTTATCTTCACCTAAGTTAGCATTGATATAAACTTCGTTAGGTTGTTCTTTGGAAAAACCAAGAAAGTCATATTTCTCCCTTTTCTTTGGAGATATTTGGTGAACCAGAATCCATTCATTTTTGCCTTTTTCACGAGCAAATAAATCTATGGTGTCACTTTTGCTATTCCACCCTGTTGCAGCTCTGACCTCACCATCAGAGTCGGCAATAAAACCGCCTTGCTGCTTGGTATTACCACGCATAACGGTGATGCTTCGACCGGTATTAATATTATATCTTACTACGTCAAGGGTACCATTTCGGTTTACATCAGTCGCAACTAATATTTCATTTTTTTTATTCGGTAGCAAATTTAAGATTTGAAAACCACCGAGCTTCTTGTTTTTTGTCGGCATCAACCAATTGCCTGTGCCGTCGGCGTTAACAATCGCGTACTCTCCAACCCAACGTTTTGTACTACCACTTTTTAGTATTTGGCGGAACCTAACACCTAATTTTTCGTTATTTAGCCATTGCACGTCTGATACTTTCATTCTTGAAGCGCCAAGCGTAATAGGCTTTTTACTTAAATCACTGGTATCTCTAATTTCAATAATGTAGTCGCCAAGCTTAGTAGTTGCTCTTAATATAGCAACTTTTTTACCGTCATCTGAAACTGATACGCTTTGAATAACAGGCATCATAGCGAAAGCGTCGAGCGGTAATGGCTCATTTAGAGTTGAGCTGTTGTCCTCAAAAGCAATAGCAGTACTAGTGCATAGTGAAGCTAATATTGTACATAATACGAAAATTTTGTTTTTCATAAGTTCCTCTATTTTTGTTCAGAAATATCAATAAAAATGGCCTCAACAGAGGCCATTTTATTATTCAACTAACATTGAATTATTATACTATTGAATTAGTATTTAATTAAAATGTCGCTGTAATGTTGATATATGGAGTACGACCCATAGTATCGTAACCAACACCTCGTGGAATGTTCTTGCTACGAGAGCCAGAACTTGTTCTTTGTGGTTCTTCATTGAATACGTTACGAACACCTACGTTTACACGGAAGTCATCTGTAGACCAACTAAGTGATACGTTGTGAAGAAAGTAGTCATCTGTTTCAGCGATGTTACGACAAAATAATGGTTTTGTTTTAGCTTCATCAGAGTATAGACCGTCACAGTTTACGTTAGTGTCTGTAAAACCGTAATCGTATTCAGTATCACCGTCAGAATCTACTTCTTTAGTCCAATCAGATGCACCACCACCGATCATACGAGTAGACCAGTTAAAACGGAAATCATCATATGCAAGTGAAAGGGTTGCTGAAGCACGCCATTCTGGGTAAGCAATTTCACCCATGTCATCATCAACAGTACCTAATACATCGTACAATGATTCTGTCATTCTTGTTGCTTGAACATCTAAAGAAACTGACAAGTTTTGATCGTTGATAAGGAAGTCTTGTTGATAATAAACATTATAATCAAAACCCTTCGAAGTTAATAAACCAACATTAAGGAAACTTTGGTCAACAAACTCAATCTTACCAGCTCCATCACGAGTTATGCGTGAACAGAAAGCATCAGCACCATCTTCATCGTAACATTGTCCAACACTATAAGCAGCGCTTGGCTCAGAGATAGAGTTAGTCACTTCAATATCGAAACGTGTTAATGATAATGTTAAACCAAAAGCGTCCGTAAATGGTTGTTCAAAAACAAAACCATAAGTTTTAGCAACTGACGTTTCTTCGTGAAGAGCCTTTGAACCACCACTAACCACTTCAGTACTGTTAGCTGAGTTGAACTTCTCAGTGCCATCTTGACCTAAACCTAAGGTTAATGGATCCACACCAGAAGCTGTACATTTAGCTATTAGAGAACTCTCACGAGTATCTTCAGCTGCATTGTATGTATCTGGTGTACCAGGGTTTAATGGGTCGCTATCACGTGCATTTGATGGTACAACACATGGATCACTAACACTAACAAAGCCTGTGCTACCTGCTAAGAATCGTTCACGTAAGTTAGGAGCACGGTAAGAAGTACCCTTAGTACCACGTAGTGTTAACCATTCAACTGGGCGGTAAACCGCTTTTAAGCTATAGGTATTAGCAGCATCGTAAAAGCTTTCTTTTGAAGTACGGCCCGCTACTGTAAAGGTAAACTCTTCAACACCAGGTAAACCACTTAATAATGGTAATTCAATCTCGGTAAATACTTCTTTCAGATTACGAGCACCTTCGGCGCCTTTATCTGAATACCAACCCCATAAAAGGCCATCAGAAGCAACATCGTTATTACCTGATTTAATTTCATCACGACGGTATTCCATACCGATAACACCACCAACAACGTTACCATTCCAAGGAAGTTGGAAGAAATCACCACCAGCAAAACCGTTAATGACTAACTGAGAAACGTCAGTTTTGGCAATACGATCAGACATAACATAATCGTTTTCTGCCTGAGAAAGTGGGCCACCACCAATGTTATAAATAGGATCTGCAAATAAATTAATTGGTACACAACCAGGCATGTCTGCGTCACAAGAAACAGAACCATCATCATTTATCACTGAATTTTCTAATGAATAAACTAATTTCGCTTCGTTAACGCCTCGAGTAACATGCTTACCTGTAGATGCACTGTAAGATGCATATACATCGTAATACCAGTTATCTAAACCGAAATCTTCTAAAGCACTTAAATCAGCAGTAATACCAGCTACCATACGGTATTGAGATACATCTACTAGAGCGTTATCACGATCACCATGAACGTTAACAATAGGCTCTACCATTAATGGACCTGCGTCACCAAAACCTAAAACGCCAAAACAGTCAATGCCGTTTAAGCCGTTTGGATTACATGGGTTATATGGGTTGTTTGCTGGCACATCTTCAAACATTTGAGCACCAGGGCTAAACGAATCTGAGTTACGTTGAGCGTATAATGCATCAAAATAAAGAGTCGTGTCATCAGCATCTTCTAGGCCATATTCGCCATTGGCTACCATTGAAAAGCGTTCGTTTTTACTAACATAATCTCCAGAGCGATAATAATCAGACTGTTGGAAAGCATAACGAGGATCTTGGAAATCAAAATCTTTGAAACCATCGCCATTGCCATCAGGGAAAGCGACGTCATTGATACCATCACCATTTGAGTCACCACCAATCCATGTTGGCAATAAACCAATGTAGTCTGTTGGTACACTAGACTCAGACCAACCAGGAATACCAGTATTAGTAGAACCAGGAGTACTATAAACACTACCCCAGAAACCATTATAGATATACATACGGCCAGTTAATGGGTAAATAGTACAGTTATCTTCGCCGTTAACTGTAGGACCAATACCGCCGTAACGGCTGTATCTGTTACCTTCTTTATCTTCTGCGAATACTTCTGAACAACCACTTGAGAAAGGATTTTGTGCACGAGATTGAGATTCTCTATCAGTATATTCAGCGCCTACTGTAAGAAAGCCATTATCCCAAGTTTGACCCCACATACCTGAAATTACTTTCTCTTGAGCACCGCCACCTTTAGGTGAATTTACCGATGCTTGTAATTCAAAACCGTCAACGTCTTGTTTTAAAATAACGTTAGCTACACCAGCAACGGCATCAGAACCATAAACTGTAGATGCTCCATCGTATAAGTTTTCTACACGTTGGATCATTACCCCTGGGATTAAGTTAAGATCAGGGGCTGTTGGTGCGCCACCCACACCAGCAGGAGCCATACGACGGCCATTAATAAGTACTAAAGTACGTTCAGCACCTAAACCACGGAAACCGATAGTTGCAGCACCAGGACCATTATCTAATACTAAGCCACCAAATGAGTTATCAATTTGTTGACCAGCAGCTTGGTTAGTTGATTGCAACATTTCACCAGCATCAAAAAGACCTAGTTCACGAGAGATATCACCGCTGATTATTTGGATAGGAGATGCATTTGAAAATTCACTACGACGAATACGTGAACCCGTTATTACAACACGTTCAACTTCTTCTTCTTCATCTTCAATAATTGCGTCTTGCTTTGATTCTTGAGCAACTTTTTCTACTGCTGCTAGTGCGTTATTTTGTTCTGCATTTGCTCCGAAAGAGCTGAAGCTACTTACAGCCCCAACTAATAGAGCTGTTTTGATACTCGTAGCGAGTAAGTTTAATTTTCTCACGATATTTTCCCTAGTATTTGTAATTATTACTTCGATACATTGTTATTATATTGTTATTTTTAAGAGTTGAATCTTTAAAATCTCTTGGATTGTTGCATAATTTAATTTTAATGTAAAACAATGTAATCCTAATACAGAATAAACAAAGTTTAATTGAATAAATATGTATAAAAAACTATACATTTACATTTTAAAAAGTATAGGAGTGACTTTGTAGCCCCTTAAGAATAAACAGCCTTAGCCGAACCAAAGATATAACAAACTTGGTAATAAATAGCTTAATTAAGCTAATTAAAATGAATAGATATGAATGTAACTTTTGTAAAAAGATGACGGAAAAATTGTATGTATGAGCCTTCAAATAACCTGAATTGTTACATTACGTTAAATTTTGTTTAATAAAATTGACATCTCACTTTCAGGCATATCGTCCTTATACTTGATACTCCCAAAATTATCATTAATTAAACGAAACTAGTAGATTGAATAGCCTAAATCATCAAAAACATGAGCTTTGTTATTCATTAAAAAGCATAAAAAATGCTGTATGTTTCTATTAAATTTATTGAAGACCAACTTAACCAATTGCTCAATCATGCATTCAATTTTTTATTTCAGACATATTATTGGAAGATAATACAGGAATAAAATGACCCAAGTAAAAAGTATTACGGGTTCAAAAAACATTTCGCTTTCGCTGATTATTTCTACAAAAACTTGTATGCTAATACTATTTAATAAACCTTGTTCACTTCCCTGTTATTTCCTCAGTTTAATCAGCTATTTTTTAAACAATCAATAGTTACACTGTAATCTTATAACGGTTTAATTTGCAGGCTCACTTAGAACATATATTTCTAGTTTACTAACTCACAATAGACCACACATTTATGCCATTGATAGGCCTTAAATCTTGATTAGTTTTTAAAAGTGGTAAAAAAATGCTAATATCGCCGCAATATCATAGAAATTTTTTTGATTTTGAGTATAGTGCTCTGTAATAAACGGAATATAAAACGTCTGTTTTTTTTACAACAAATCCTGTACGAATTACACATCACTTAACAATCAACCGTAAACAGCTGTTTTAAAAGCAAATAAATAAAAATAAAAAATGTGGTCCGATTAGTGCAAAGAGCGTGTTTATATGAGTAATAATATTAAATGTGCAGTTCCAAACTGTTAAGAGGTTTTTAATAATGCGTTTGAATTTCAATAAATTTTTAGCAATTACCGTAACACTTTTGTGTTTTAGTAATGCCGCTCTTGCTGGTGTAGTTAAAAACTGTGCTGAAAAATCAGGCAGTACACAAGACTTTGGCGATGCGACCACAACTGGTTCAGGTGCAACATATGGTGAAGCTTGCCATGAAACGAACGCTTGGCAACAACTCGGGCTAGCAAAAAACCGTGTTAACGGTAAAAACGTCAAAGTAGCTTTAACTGGTAATCAAGAATCTGAGAATACAAGCTGGAATGCTGATCTCAGCCAAGACGCTGACACCACAAAGGGTAGAAATAGTACCCTCGATACAGGTGATAATGGCGTAAGCTGGCGCGTAAAAGGTACAAGTGACTGGGGCAGAGATGCAGACATTATCCAAGGAGATATCCTTGAATTTAAATTTGTTGTTCAGCGTGCTACGAGTGGTTACCATGAGTTTGATGAATTAAAATCTTGGGTAGATTGGAACGGCGATGGTACTTTTGCTAATGATCAATCAGAGATATTAATTAATGAAAAATGGTACAAGGTTGAACAACATGGTGGTTTAGACCTTGATGGTACTACTAAGTCGTTTAATAATGATTCAAAAGTTTTAAATGGGGCTGATAGAAACACTATATACAATAGTCTTGATAGTATTGCTGTTTTCAAAACAGAAATGACAGTTCCTGTTACTGCTGCGTTAGGTAGAACTTGGATGCGAGCACGGATTGCATGTGAAAACTCTATAACTACCTACACTGATCAGATGAATCTAACTGCAACAGGTTATCAAGATCAAGGTGAAGTTGAAGATTACAGATTCAATATTAGTGCTAGACCACCAACTCCAGTTCCAGAGCCTACGACCTTATTTGTATTTAGTTCTGCACTCATTGGTTTAATGTTAA
>Ga0209395_1001662_pt1 | contig 30777 bp, 12 predicted proteins | sample GOMGulsemesocosm_3_FD_184635 | JGI IMG/M metagenome (GOLD analysis project Ga0209395, IMG submission 184635) | Methane-oxidizing microbial communities from mesocosms in the Gulf of Mexico - GOM9D Gulf of Mexico (SPAdes) (version 2) | ecosystem: Environmental > Aquatic > Marine > Cold seeps... | reverse complement strand
CGATTTGTTGTAAATAAACAGAGTGTTCAAGAGGCATGCCTAATGGTCTATCTGCGCCAAGTGTTGATAATTCAAATAAAGTATTAAAAATAACATTCGCCGCTAAATAAGCACCCAAGGTTTCGGGGTGGCTACCGTCGTCTGTCCATAAATCAGCAGAGTTAAAAGGGGATTTTTCGTCATCAACAATACTTTTCCATGCTCGGCCAACATCGGCTAACATGCCTCCTGTACTGCCTTGATATATTTCATAACCTCTTTTTATAGCCGCGGTATGACCACTAAAATCACACACTAACGGGTAATAAGCACAGTTATCACTATCACCATTTTCTCGGCCCCAAGTTACATAGTAAACAACTTCTGTACCCTCGCTGTTTGATTTAATAGCATCAACCAATACTTCAGCATGCGGTAAACTTTGGGCAGTAACATCTATCGGTTTCCAACCAGGAATCTGACTTTGGTTTTGCAAAATCACATAATCCCACTTGTTTTGTTTGATGGCGGCTAAAGTATTTGCATCGTAGGCATGCTGTGAAAACTTATGACCGCCAACTGTTACGCTAGTAACATCAATATTAATATTTTTTGAACTGGCTATTTGTTTAACTAGGGAAGGAACATTTTTGCTAGAGGTATAACTGTTGCCAATAAAAAGCACTTTTATTGTTTCATCAATATCTAAAATACCATCGTTGTCGTCATCCGTGTCTAAACCATCAGGGATATCATCGTCATCATAATCCGCAAGAAAAGAAGCATTGAAGTTATAGTTAATGACACTATCGAGTATTTCCTGGTTTAAATCATCAATTAACCCTGCGCTTTTAATCGTGCCTTCATCGGTATATGTTGCGGTATAACCATCAACGAATGCATTACTTTCAACAGGCTCTAACCAGATAACAATACGTTTTGTTTCGTTTGCCTCTAGGGTGAAAGTATAGCTACTCGGCGCATAACCAAAACTTTGATATACAGAGTCAAAAGTCAACGCATTATCAGCCTTAGTTAATGCATTTTGGCTTGAACGGGATAAAATTACTGGTGAATTACCGGTTAAGCCATCTTGAAAACTTATCCATGTATCGTTTGAAGTTATCAGCTCATCATCGCCATCACTACTGCTTACCTTTCCGATATTTTCACTGTAAACATATTCATCATTCACGATACTGACACTTGGATTAACATACTGCCAATCTATGCCGGTAATTGCTTCTATATTTTGTGCTGAGCTTCCCGTATTGGTAAATGAAAAAATTGCCCGAACTCGCAACCTATCCGTTGCTGAAAATTTATACTCTATTGAGGTTAATATATGGTTTTCGGGATCAAGATAACTATCAGTGGTCAGTGTGTTATCTAGATTAGTGTCATTAATAACTTCGGTGACTGTATTGTCGGGGTTATGAAATGGTTGGCCATTAATATATAGCCATAAAGCTGACATATTCCATGAATTTTCAGTTTCTTTTGTTATAGCACCAATACCATAGGCAATAGCATTGGTTTTCCCCTGCTCAGCATCACCATTGATAACTGTGCCGCTATCCATAAGATAATGTCTAAATTCAGATTCATCAGAGAGAGAGTAAATATCACCAATATGAGCAAAAGTGAAACCAACTCCAGAGGATAGTTGCTGGTAAACCTGACCTGCAGGATTATTATCTGGGGCAGGATAATCTATTGTAAATTGACTTTCTGCTGAGTTAACAACACCAGAAAAAAAGATCAATCCACTCAAAAATTTAATAGCAAACCGACCACTCATTAAATTAATCATATCTACCTCTCTTGTCTGTTATTGTTAATTATTACAAAAATAACACCTCATAAAAGCAAGGCAGCGGTCATTCATAACTATCAAGGTAGCTAAAGAGTTAGGATAAATTGTGGAGAAGCGTGATTATTGCTACAAAAAAGCCAGTCCTTTTTAAAGACTGGCTTAGCTAAGTGTAAACTTAATAGCAGTGATGAGATTAAATTAAACTGATTGAAGCTCTGCTCAATTATAAAACTGACGCCTTTGATAGCCGACTATCAGCAATAACAAAAGTATATATACATTAACACTACCACCACTACTTTTGCTCTCTTTAACTGACTCAATAACCTCTGGCGTTTCTACCACCTCAACAATATTAATTACACTGAATGTTGTTGTTTTTACAACCGATAAATCACCATCTGAAACCGTTACTTGAAGTTCAATAGTTTCATCATTATCCACTTCAGGTAATGCAAAACTGACTTGAGCGCTAGTAGTATCATCAAAACTTACCGCCGACCCCGATAATTGACTCCAACGATAACTCAAGGCATTACCTTCAGCATCACTACCTTGCGCAACCAGTGTTACTTGAGTAGCCTCATCAAAGCTTGCTTGATGAGAATCAATGTTCACTACGGGTTCAGTATTGATTGTCTCTGAAGTAGGTGAGGCAATCATAACCGCCCCCGGATCTTCTACTGAGCCATTTATTTCAAAGTCCGCATCATTTTCGCCACCATCTTCAATAATCAGTTGAATACAGTTATCGCCAGCCTTTAGCCCTAGCGCATAAGTATCATCATTCGCTGCTGGACAATTACCATTAATATCTGTTTTTGCTGAACTGACACTGTTTTTGGCATCTTCAACAAAGGTATACCAGCCATCAACTGTGTTGTATTTACGATAGACGGCACCTTCTGGCAATGAAGTATCTGAGGCTAATGGAATAATAACAGCAACAGAGTCACCCTGCTCACTCAAGCCACCAATGGTAAAGTTATATAGCGGTGTTGCGGCCTCAAAGTCGGGGGTTTGTGTCTCAGCGGCATCTTCACCAACAGCTGCTGCTAAAGCTTCTAGCGTTAAACTCGCATTTTCAGTGGCTGAGCCACTTGAAGCACGCACAATAGCGCCCAGTGCCATGGTTAGCCCTGGCGCTGTTTGCATTGGCGCGATATTGTCACTGCTCGGCAACTCAGTAGGATTACTGTTATCATCTAGATAATCAACAATGCCATCACCATCGGTGTCACTATAGCCTTCCTCATTGTCGTTAATACCATCATTATCACTGTCAGTATCACCGCTTAAGATAGCTAATTTTTCAACCACTAATTGAATACTTTGGCTGACAGAGAATCCATCTGAGGTATTATTTTCGGTTGCTGTAACATCAATAACATAGCTACCTTGAACTAATTGCGCAGAGTCAATTTCAAACGTCATTTCCTGACCGTCATTGTCGACATCTACCAAGGCATTATCTTGCACCAACCATTGAATATCATGTTGATCTGCGCTGTTAGTATCTTCAATGTTCACTTGCACAGTAACAATGCCATTATTAGACTCAAGAATACTCACTGGTTGGCCATGTTGGCTAACAATGGTCTGCATTAACGGGGCTATATTAGTGTTTACCAAGCGTAACTCTGCTTGTGTATTTTCGCCAAGATATGCAGAACTAACAAACTCAAGACCAATAGATAGGTTGTCACTAACCGCTAAACCATCTGGCACAGCAACAATTATCTCACCTTGTGTTCCTGTCGCTATATTTGCCCAAGTTTCATCAATAACCTCACCATTAAGGTAAGTGTTATATAAAATCTCAACCGGATAATGAGGCGCTTCACCACTAAGATACACACCTAATGCATAGCTAGCACCCGCCTCTACATTAATATTCGACATAACATTCAGCTCGGGCTTGATGTTTACTTCAACTTGATAATGAGCAATGTTTCCAGCAGCATCTGTAGCACTTACCTCAAGTATATGCTGCCCTGAAACATAGAGTATTTCACCATCAATTTTCGCGGTAATCTCACCATCGACTGCATCTAATGCTTTAACATCAATCATGGCTGAAATATCTGTTAATCGCCCTTGAGCTTTAACAAAAATAGCATCTGAGAAAGTAAACACAGGTGGTTGAGTATCACCAATAGCGGCATTTAACGGCGCACCATCAAGCTCATCAGCAATACCATCATTATCATCATCGGTATCAGTATTATTTCCTATACCATCTAAGTCGGTATCAACTGACTCTGCTGTATCTAACGGAAAGTCATCAAAAGTATCATCAACATTGTCATTATCATCATCAAGATCAGCATTATTGCCTGTACCATCGTTATCGGTATCAAGCCACTCCGTATTGTCAGATGGGAAAGCGTCTTGGGTATCAACAACACCATCATTATCGGAATCCGCTACTTCAGGGTCTTGAACAATGACTTGGCGCGATAGAGTTTCTGCTGCATTATCAGCCTCGTCATTTACATCATAGTGGATGCTGTAAATACCTACCTTGGTATTATCCACAGCGCCTGAAACAATAACCTGTTGACTAATATCACCATCAACATTATCAAGAGCACTAAACCCTAACTCTAAGTACTGCTCTAACAAGTAAATTGTCTGAGCAACTTCCCCTGCTAAGGTAATCACCGGTGAGGTTTCATCTACGATTGACACTAAGGCTTGAGCACTACCTACATTGCCGGCACTATCCTTTGCCGTAAACACAACGACAGTGGTGCCCAATGCAAAGACTGATGGTGCATTGTGAGTAATTACAAGCTCACTATCAACATCATCAGTAGCTGATGCCGCTTTTAAGAAGGCATCAATCTCTTGATTATTTATCGAGATACCCTGAGCATCAATGGCAGCAACCTCAATATTATTTGGCGCGTCAATAATAGGCGACTTAGCATCCTGAACGGTCACTTGACGATTTCTTATCAGTGATTTGTTCCCGGCATTATCTTGCACTGAGTAAGTTAGGGTATATATACCCACAACCTTGGTTTCAACGGCCCCTACAACCACAACATTGCTAGTAACATTACCATCAACGTTATCAAGAGCACTAAAGCCGGGCTCTTCGAATTGCTCATTAACACTCAATGTCATTGAGTTATTGCCTATCAAGTTAATAACAGGCTGTGTTTGATCCGCTATAGTCACCATCGCTTGCGCGCTACCGATATTCCCAGCACTATCGGTGGCCGAGAAAGTAACAGAAGTAATACCTAGCGGAAAAATATCTGGCGCATCATGGTTAACTGCTATAACACCATCAACGTCATCTGTGGCATTAGCACTATTCAAGAAGTTACTGATTGAGCTATCTTTATTTGATGTACCAAAAGCATCAAAGGCTGCTACTACAATGTTATTTGCGGGTATCACCACAGGAGCGGAAACGTCTTGTACGCTAACTTGACGTGTTTGTGTAGTGGCTATATTACCTACAGCATCCAATACATCATAAGTTAGAGTATAAATAGCCACTGATTTTGTATTTACAGCCCCCGTTACTACTACACTCCCTGTTAGATCACCATCAACATTATCAATAGCTGAATAACCTGGTTCAATAAAAGTGTCATAGAGGCTCAAGGTAATGGCTGTATTTCCAACTAAGCTGATAACAGGAATCGTTTGATCTGACACAGTAACAGTGGCAATTTTTGATGTTAAATTTCCGGAGGTATCCGTAGCGCTAAAGTTAACCGTAGTAAGTCCAACAGCAAAGACTTCTGGTGCATCATGGTTTACGGATACAATACCCTCAAGCTCATCGATAGCATTAGCTGAGCTTAAAAATAAGCTAATAGCATTATCTGTTGCGGGTGTACCATTAGCACCAACAGCTGCAACAATGATACTTTCTGCAATTGATAATAGCGGTGAAGTTAAATCATAAACATTAGCATCTAATGGAGCGGGATCAAGATCATCATTAACCCCATCATTATCATCATCGTTATCGATTAAGTCTGAAATAAAATCAAGATCAAAATCAAGAGGTGTATTTTCAGAGTCTTTAAATGAAACACCATTAGCAGCTTCATCAAGATCTGAATAACCATCATTATCATCATCTGTATCTATTATATCTGCAATACCATCTCCATCAGTATCTAGGTCATCATGCGTGGTGTTCAGATATAGTGAGTTGCTCGCTGAATTGTTAGCAAAAACAATATCCAGATCACCATCAAAATCGACATCAGCAATACTTAAAGCTTTTGTACGTTTTACTTCGGAGCCTAAGTTGATACCTTTACCACTGAAGTTACCACTGCCATCGTTAAGGTAATATTTATTAGTCGTTAGGTTATTAGCCGTGACAATATCTAAATCATCATCATCATCAATATCAATAAACTTAATATCTAGTGTGATCTGTGTTTCATTGCCAATATCTATGCCTGTTTGACTAAAAACACCTTCGCCATTGTTCAGATATAACTTATTAGTACTGCCTTCATTGGCTACGATTAAATCAAGATCTAAATCACCATCTACATCACCTAAATCAACAGCACCACTATAATCAGTTTCATTACCTATAGCTGTACCTGTAGCGCTAAACCCACCATAGCCATCATTAAGATAAAGTCGATTAACTGCTCCTTGGTCATCCGTTTCTCCTGTTATTAAATCAGGATACAAGTCGCCGTTTACATCTCCTAGTACCACACCATAAGTGCCACCAGTTTCACTGCCAATATTCACTGCACTAGCAAAGCTGCCATCACCATTGTTTAAATAAAGTTTATTAGCACTGAAGTCATTGGCAACGATCAAGTCTAAATCATTATCTTTATCGACATCACCTAGCACCAAGTCAAAGCTGATGTTTTCACTATCACCGATGTTAATTGCTGATTGCGAGAAATTTCCTAAACCATCATTTAAATAAAGTTTCGTAGTCGAACCGTAGGTAATAACAATCATATCTTGATCTTGATCGTTATCAATATCGAGTAAAACTACACCTTCAGATAGTTCATCATTACTATCAACAACTACGCCTGAGTATTGAAAATCACCTAGGCCATTATTCAAAAAGATCTTATTTAACTGATCTCTTTCATTGACAGCAACTATATCTAAATCATTATCGCCATCAACATCAGAGAACTTTATATCCGTAGTGTTATTACCTGAAATAGATAACCCTGCCTGTGTGGCCAAGTCCGAAAATACAGACGTTTCTCCACCGAGTTTTGCATTAAGTGGATTACTGTCATTTTCATCTAAAACACCATCGCCATCATCATCAATATCGGCATTATTACCAATGCCATCACCATCAGTATCTATGGATTCATTAGCATTATTAGGCAGAGCATCGGCATTATCTCCTACACCATCTAGATCACTATCGACCGACTCGGTAGAGTCCAAAGGAAATGCATCACTATTGTCACCAACCCCATCAAAATCTGAGTCTATGTATTCATTTTCATCGAATGGAAAAATATCATTATTATCAGGTACACCATCATTGTCATCATCGTTATCTGCTAATAAACCATTATTTAGACAAATTAGATCACAGTTATCTGGTGCACCGTCAGTATCAGTATCAGTCAAAAGCCCAATAGCAATTGACGGGAAAAGATCATCAAAGTCACTAACGCCATCTTGGTCATAATCTTCAATACGTAACCATTGATCATTAATTGATAAAGCAGGCAGTTGATTACTATCGCCAAAATCCCATCTATATCGATCAAAATCGTTGTAAACCTGAGTGACACAACTTTCATCACCAGGTGATTGTGGACAGCTTAAGTCAGTTATTGATAGTCCAATAGTGGTATCGGAAATTTCACTTTCTCCAATACCCTTTGTCGCTGTACCATTTTGGTAATAATTTGCTTCTAAGGTATGTCCGGTATTATTTGCCCATCCAATCACAGCGCCAGAGTGCGAATTAGCAACAATTTTAGAGGTTGAAACACTTTGCTTGATAATTGCATCATTTTGATAAGCCGCAATACCACCAACTTGATCATTTCCGGTAATTACCCCAGTACTAAATACATCTCTAAGCGTACTGTAATTACAACCAATAACCCCACCTACTACGCTACTTCCCGTCACAGGACCTATATGAGCAACACTATCAATAGAGTCATATTCACTACAACCAGCGATACCTGCAACTTCATCACCCATGCCATAAACACGGCCTACAAATGAAGCCTGATAAATACTACTAAATTCACTGTAACCAACTAGACCACCAACAGCATCGACCCCAGTGACACCACCTGTAACCGAAACATTCTCAACAACCGTGTTATCTAAATCACCTACTAAGCCGCCTGTTTCACTGCCACCAATGATATTAACCTTGAGTAAATGTAAGCTATAAATTTCTGCACCTTCAGCAGTAGCGCCAAAAAGGCCAATATAATTCTGCTCTGGCCTATTTATGGTTAGGTTCTGAATAGTGTAACCTCGCCCCTCAAATACACTAATAAAATAGTTTTCCCCTCGACCTGAAGTATCACCAAGAGGATTCCAGCCTAAGCCATCATTCCAAAAGTCATCATTCGCACCCACAACACCATCACCATTGGTATCAAAATCTAGATCGTTCACAAGTTCAAAACCATAACAAGTTTCATAACAGCCTAGTGCTTTGCCAAGTAGAGCTTGTCCGTCAAGGTTATTTCGGATGTCATTGAGCTCTGCCAGTGTGCGGATTTCAATTAAATCATCATTATCATCATCAATATCTTGATCGTCACTAATACCATCAAAATCGGCATCATTATCTGGTAATAAACCAGACGCCAGACAAGCGTTGTTACAAGTATCAGGAATACCATCACGGTCTACATCTGGGTAATCCGCGATCGAAATAGAGGGAAAGTAATCATCAACATCATTAATACCATCATTGTCAAAGTCACCTATTGGATGAATCGCTCCTGCCATCACTAATGCTGGATATTCATTGTTACTGCCGAAACGCCATACCGGAGTAGTATCATCCCAATTACTGTAAACATCCATTGAACATGTTTCATCAGCTGAGGATTGAGGGCATGTAAACTGTGCTTCACTTAAACTCACGGTAGTGTCGGCAATTTCATCTTCGTTACTACCAAATGCTGCTACTGCCCCATCTGTTAACCAATAGCTATTATTAACTTCTGACTCAAAAGACACTTGTCCAGCAATCGCGCCCACATTGCTATCACCTTTAACACTGGCGATGCTGTAAACATTGTTAAGGGTCGCAATATAAAAGTCACCTGCAATACCACCAACATTAGAATTACCTGTGATATCTCCAACGGAATAGCCATTAGTTAAATCGTTTACTCTATCGCCAGTAACTTGCACAATACCGAATAAACCACCCACCTCGCCTGAGCCAGTAACCGGGCCGATATTATAAAAATTAGTAAAATATCCGCCTTCAGCAGATCCTATTAAGCCACCTACTTCTCCTTCTACGGCATATACTCGGCCAACATGATAAGCATTACTAATTGTTTCACTATCGCTATAACCAATTAAACCACCAACGCTGCTCATACCTTCAACATAGCCGGTACTATAAATGTGCTGATATTGTGAGGAAGTTGAATAACCGCTTAACGCGCCAACATAGTACTTACCCACTATTGATGTTTTCTCTAAACCAATTTGCTTAATTTCAGCACTATTGCTGGTATAACCGAATAAGCCGATGCTACTTTGAGTTGGGCGGTTTATGGTTAAATTTTTAATAACAAAACTATTACCAAAAAACTTAGCGATAAATTGATTATCATAATCGATACCTATCGGTAACCACCCTAAACCATCATTCCAATAAGCATCCTTTTCATCAACAATACCATCGTCGTTGGTGTCAAAATCTAGATCATTGTTTAGTTCAAACCCAACACAAGCCGATAAACAACCTGCATTACTATCAAATAAACGTGTACCAGATAAATTATTTCTTATTTCATCGAGATCAGCCAATGTGCTAATTTCAATAAGATTATCATTATCATCATCAATGTCGGTTAAATCAGAAACATAATCACCATCTTGATCTGCTAACGGTTTATCATTTTCATCTATGGTAGAGGTGCCATTAGCGGTTTCATCAATATCACTGTAACCATCATTATCATCATCAAGATCTACGTCATCATTTATGCCATCATTATCTGCATCTAATGGGAAAGTATCGTTAATATCAATAACACCATCATTATCATCATCGGCATCTGCTTTCATACCGGCTGCGGTACAAATATCATCACAAGTATCAGGCGCACCATCACCGTCGTTATCAGCCAGTGCACCTAGAGGAATTGAAGGAAAAAGATCATAAAGATCACTGACACCATCAGTGTCATAGTCAGCAAGAAAGTAGCTACTTTCATTAATCACTAAAGCTGGGTATTGCAATGAATGACCAAAATTCCATATTGGCGTGCCATCATCCCAGTCTGTAAAGATCAATGGAGAACAACTAACATCATTACTATGTTGCGGACAGCTAAATTGTTCATTTGTTAAGGCAATACTAGTATCAACAACAACCGATTCACCAACACCTGCATACACATCATCTTGCAAAAAATAGTTTGATGTCAAAACGGCGGATTCGTTGGCTATTGCGCCAAATAAAAGACCAATACGGGTATTATTTTCAGTTTTGCTACTAATGTCGCTAACACTATAGTTTCGTGTGAAAGTATCACCATTGTCACTACCATATACTTGGCCGACAATACCGCCAACAATACCACTGCCTATTACCCTGCCAGCAGAAAAAGAGTCGCTGATGTTACCCAGTGAACTACCAACAAGGCCACCAGCACTTTCATCACCATCAACAATACCAATATGGTAAACCCGGCTGATGTTACTGTTTGACGTTGCCCCTACTATGCCACCCGCTTTATATTGTGCAGTTACATTTCCAATATGAGCGCTGAGGCTAATATCACTGTTAAGACTATTACCAATAATACCGCCAGTATAATCAACCCCCTTAACATGACCTGTTACCGTAATATTATTAATATTTAGACCATTAACAGAGCCAGCTAAACCGCCCGTAGCACTACTACCGACAATACGAACATCACTTAGTATTAAGTTATTTAATACCGCGCCGATTTGAGATATTTTGCCAAACAGGCCTTGGTAAGTTTTTGATGGCCGATTAATGGTTAAGTGTTTAATGGTAAAACCATTACCGTTAAAGTTACTTTTAAAAACATCGCTACTATTGCCAATAGGCTGCCAACCTTCACCGCCATTCCAATAAGCATCATTAACATCAACAATACCGTCGGCATTAGTATCAAAATCTAAATCATTGCTAAGCTCAAACCCCTCACAAGTTGTTAAACAACCAAGGTTACTGCCAAATAAATATGTACCGGTTAAGTTATGTCTAACTTCATCAAGCTCAGCCAATGTGCTAACTTCAATAAGGTTGTCATTGTCATCATCGATATCGGTTAAATCAGAAATATAATCGCCATCTAAATCGGCTAAAGGTTTGTCATTTTCATCTGTGATAGAGGTCCCGTTAGCTACTTCATCAATATCGCTATAACCATCGTTATCGTCATCAAGATCGGTTAAGTCTGAGATAAAGTCGCCGTCATTGTCTTGCGGGACATCATTTTCATCTGTGGTAGAAGTGCCATTAGCTGCTTCATCAATATCGCTGTAACCGTCATTATCATCATCTAGATCGGCGTTATCACCAGTACCATCATTATCAAAATCTGTTGACTCAGTATCATCTAAAGGAAATAAATCAACATTATCGTGTGAGCCATCATTGTCATAATCGCCTATTCGATAAACCATGCCATTAATAAATAAACCAGGATAATCGTTAGTGTCGCCAAAATTCCAAATGGGTGTAGTATCATCCCAATCACCATAAAGAATAGGGTCACAAGTATTATCTGCTGCGGATTGTGGACAGGTAAACTCTGGAGTTGTGAGCGTGGTACTGGTATCAGTTATATCACCTGCACCCACTGAACTAAGCAAAATTGCATCACTACGATAGCTTGAACTAAAACCACTACTTTCGCCATAACCTATAATAGCGCCAGCATTACTGTCGGCATTAACGGTCGACAAGCTAAAACTACGATCTAAATTAGCAGAGCCCATATGGCCAACAATGCCGCCAACAGACTGACCGCCAGTAATAACACCTGCAGAAAACACATCACTTATATTACTGGAACTTGAACCAGTAATACCGCCAACCGCTTGAGCTGTTGCTGTAACAGGACCGATATGAAATGCTTGTTCAATGGTACTTAACTCACTAATAGCGACTATGCCACCGGCATTATTAGCCGCGGCAGTTACTCTACCAACAAAAGATACTTTACTCATTTGGGTTTGCTGGCTAACACCAATAATTCCAGCTACAGTTCTTCCTGCACTTAAACTTCCGGACGCTGAAATATTTTCAACTAAAGACTGCTTAATATTGCCAACTAAACTACCGACATTTTCCTTTCCGTCTATATCAACGTCAGCTAATGTTAAGTTTTTCAACTGCGCATTTGAGTCGACAAAAGCAAATAACCCCACCTTTGCTTGACTAGTTCTATTAATTGTTAATTTGCTGATGGTATTAAAGTTACCGTCAATAATGGCGGTAAAAGCGCTGTCAGCGCTACCAATAGGTAACCAACCTAGTCCTGAATTCCAGTAATCATCATTCTCATCAACAATACCGTCACCAGACGTATCAAAATCTATATCATTGCTGAGCTCAAAACCTTCACAAACAGATAAACAACCAAGATTACTGCCAAACAAACGAGTACCTGATAAATTATTTCTGATCTCATCTAATTCAGCTAAAGTGCGAATTTCAATTAAGTTATCATTATCATCATCAACATCTACGTCGTTGTTAATGCCATCATCATCAGCATCAATTTCGGCATTATCTCCTATGCCATCACCGTCAGTATCTTTACTTTCGCTAGCGTCAAATGGAAAGGCATCGTCATCATCTAAAACACCATCATTATCATCGTCAGTATCAGTTAAATCTGAAATAAAATCGCCATCATTATCATTGGGAAAACTATTAACATCTGTTAATGATGTGCCATTTGCCGCTTCATCAATATCAGTATAACCATCGTTGTCATCATCTTCATCAACCAGATCAGCTATTTTATCGCCATCAGTATCAATGCTTACTTGCAGCTGTAGCTTACTGCCTGACTCATCAACAACAACTGCATAACCGCTTGATAATCCAATATAAGTATAATTTAGGTTCGAGAGGTTGCTTATACTTCCTGCGGTCGCAAAATCAATAGTGAACTCTTCAGTCACGGCGAAGTTGAAATCAAAAACAACATCACTAGCAACGCCAAAATTTATATCACCAGTAACAGCAAGTTCATCAAAACTACCTTGCTCTTTGGCATCTAACTCTATAGTTAATTGGCCATTAAAGGTGACATTGCCAGTCACTGAAAGCGTGCCGACTCCAGTACCGGGATTTACCTCAGCTTGCTCTTCTATTTGTAAAGTATTGGCTGCTAAAATAATCCTGCCATCACCTGTTAATAAACCACCAGTAAATTTCACGCCACCATCAGCAGCTAACTGACTATTCAATAGAGTGGTACCCGTGGTTTGATCAAAGGTGCCAGCCCCATATAAATCACTGCCAGAGTTAAGGGTTAAGGTACCTGCGTTGGTAAAAGTAGCGGCGTTATTTAAGTAACCCGATAAATTGATTGTGCCATCAGAATTATTTTGGATAAGCGCTTCATTTCTAAGGGATTGGCCTGAGTTATGATGCCAAGTACCACTGTTATAAAGGCTGCCACTATTGGGGCTATTATCAGCAAAGGTAACAGAAGCATCACCATTACCTTTAGTGGTTAAGGTGCCACCACTAAGGTTAGTTAAGGGGCGAGTAAGCGTCAGTTTTTCTAAGGTCAACGTACCGCTATTTTGAATAGTTTGCGCAAATCGATAAGAGTTTCGCCATTTCGATAAAGAGGCATCGCCAGCATTAGTCAGTACACCAACGTTATTATCACCCCTTGCTTGCTTAACAATTAAGCTTGCACCCACATTATTATAAAACTGCCCTGAATTATAAAAATGAGTAAAATCACCCGCGCTGATTGAGCCATCATTATTAACGACACCGTCATTAATAAAATATTTATTAGCGCCATTATTTTCTAGGGTAATAGTGGCGCCAGCTTTATTATTTAATACACCACCGGCTTCGTTATCTAACCTCAAATTATTATTATAGTGAGCATTCGAGTCATATAGATTTACTAAACCGCCCGCTTCATTATTAATAATCCCCTGATTCACCAAGAAGTTTTGATAAGCACTTAAGTTTATTGTACCGCTATTTTCTAAAGTACCGACATTGGTAAAAGCATTATGTTTACCTGCTACATGGTTAGCGTAACCATTAAGATTAAGCTTGCCACCAACATAGTTTCTTAAGCTAGCGTTATTAGTTAACAAACCCGTTGCTTCAACCTTGATAGTGCCCGAGTTATCAAAAGCAACATCGTTAGTCACATCAGTAGTGGCAATAGAAATAGTATTACCAGCTTCATTTGGGTTTGGCGTGAGCTGAGCAGCAAAGCTTAGCTCAGAGCTAAGTAATAACGGCGAGATTAATACCAACGGTAAAGCTTTATTCACCGCTTTACTTACCAAGGAGCGACAAGGCTCAAAAACGGTTAATTGTTTAATAGTATTCACATGATTAGTCATTGCTTATCAATCCTAGAAGTCGACTTTAAAAGGTTTTTGCGGATAAAGATCATCTTATTGCTGCCAAAAACGAGCAAAACGATCAATGTTTTGCCACGCCGCACTCTCTGTCACCGTGACATCAAACGTACTTGGCCAACGAGGTTTTTGTGGCTCAACTTGGTTTCTAATGACATGTAAGTCTTTAAAACCATAAGCACTATCATCTTCCCAAGTGATTTGCTCCACATGGTTAAAGTCATGAGGAAAGTTTTCTTGCTGTAAAAATTGATAGATAGTCTGCATTGTTGTTTTAGGGTTGCTAGTTAACTCATCAAAATCAACAATATGCATATTGGGCCCCCAACCGCGGGTAATGGCATCTCTTATGGCATTAAACGCTCGGCCAACAGGCTGTGCATCATCAATAAACATTTCAAACCGCCCCAAAGCGGTTTTACATTTAATCGGGTTATTGGCATCAAGTGGCACTTGAGAAAGTGCTGAAGTTTTACGATAAAGGTGCTCAAAAGAAGCCAAAACATCACGTAAGTCCCTTACTGTGACTAATATTTTTACTTGCTCTTTACTGCCTAAAAGTGCGGCCGCCATTTCGGCGTACTCTAACCAGTAGCGGTTTTTATCAATACAAATGTTCTGCTCTACATGAGAAAAATAGCCTTGTAACATACCGGTAAGCACATTCTTTTTAATCAACTCATTTTCATTACGTTCCCTGGCTCTATTGGCTTCATTTTTATCCCAATTATTTTTAACTTGGCCAAGCATGTCTAAAATGCCAGACGTTGGTGTAACATAAAAATCTGGATTCTGACCTAAAATATTCATCAATAACGTTGAGCCACTGCGGGGTAGCCCGGCAACAAAATATATAGTTTTCACAACAAACTCCCTAAAATTACATGCTGCGACAGGAGCACGTATCAACCCTATATTTAGGTTAACAACAGATGTAGGATATTTTGTGGAGGAATTCATAACTCAAATAAAAAATGCCCACTACTAATAGCAGTGAGCATTTAACAGTCATGTAAACAAAGGTTGATGACGCTTTAAGATTACAGCAGCTTAATATTACTTAATAAGCTTTCGCCTGTGATAGCCAGCATTTCAAAAAAGGGGTTAAATTAGCACTGTCAGTTCGGCACTTTTTTCGCGATATACTCTGAAGCTGATTCAAGTGCCTCGACAATATTGAACACAGTAAAGTTAAACTTAGCAGCTTTGTTCAATTTTCGAGTAAAGTTGTAGTCTTACATCGACTATCTTAAGTTATTGCTCAGGTAATCAGTGTTCACACTTTTGAAGCTAAAATAGAAATATGGTTATAACAACCATCTATAGCTGTCTCGGCAATGACTTAAAATAAGCACCACAGAAAAATCCCTTTATCTTCAACAGCACAAGTCACTCTATTTCTATCGCCGTCAAAACACTCCACAAATACCGAGCATTGCGCCAGTTTTGCACTCCCTTATGTAACGGATAAGTTACCTACTAGCATGGATAAACAAAATAAAACCAGTGATATTGCAACTGTTTTTATCAAAATTAAGCGAGCCTAATTAATCATTTTTCTATCAATCAACCTGCCACTGTGCTCCTTAAACAATAGCAATGTGGATAAATTATGGGTTTATTGATAATTCCTTTGCTATTACTAATTATCTTCTGGCAAATAAGCTCAGAATATTCAAAAAATGTTTTCTCAACTCAGTGTTATTTAGCCCAAGTTTCTCCTAAGTTTACGTCTAAACTTAACAGTAGACGGCTTTACAGTAAAGACGAGTATTTACTAGGGTCACTTGCAAAAATGAACTAATCAAAACTGCTTTACCTTACTAGGATTTATTAAATAAAAAGTGACTTATGATGATTACAAAAAGCCTAGTTATTCTCTTTTTCCTGCTTAAGTTAATTATGTTTCAAACGCATGCTGTAGCTAAGTCGCCTACAACTCTCCCTATATCTATTTCTCCTTTAGATGTTCAGAGTCCGTTCTTTCAGACACTTAACCACGAAAGTGCTGTATTCAATTATGTGAATTATGAGATAGCTCAAGATAGCGAAGGATTTTTGTGGTTTGCAGGTTATGGCGGTTTAGTCCGTTTTGATGGTTATGAACTTAAAGAGTTTAAACACGACCCAAAAAATAAGCACTCCATTGCTGAAGATGCCGTACGCAGCATTAGTGCAGATAATGATGCTGGCCTTTGGTTATCTTTATATAATTTAGGTCTTAGCCACTATGATGCAAAAACCAAACAATTTACACATTTCCCACACGATAAAAATAACCTAAATAGCCCAAGTAGTAACACCATAAGAGATATTATAGTTTTAAAAAATAATGATTTATGGATCGGCGGCAAAGGCGGCTTAAGTTATTTTCACAGTAAAACAAAAACGTTTAGTCATTTCATTTCTGACACTGATATAAAGAATGATAATTACATCCTCGACATGACAATTGATAAACAAGGCGTACTCTGGCTATCTACAGCAAAAGGTCTAAAAGTATTTGATAACATCACTAAGACGTTAATAGTGCCAACCTTAGTTGATGAAAATAATCAGCTATTAAACCCAGCGCAGCAATCAAAGCTATTTAGAAAGATTATCACCGCTGAAAATGGCAAAATTTGGCTGGCTGGTTTTCATGAAAATATCCATGTGCTTGACCCAACTACAAAGATGATTTTTCCACTTGCTGATCGAGAAAAAGGCGGTAAGTATAATCATATGAGTATTAACCAAGTAAATGATAATGAAATATGGGTCAGTAATTTGACCACAGGCATTGAAGTATTTAATGCTATGACGATGGAGAAAACCAATCATATTTCCGCAAATAACAAAAAACCTCATCAACTCCAAAGGATTAATGTCGATGTTATTTATACTGATGTTTCAGGCAATATTTGGCTAAGTTTTTATGGTGAGAAGCCGCAATTTTATAATCAAAACTTATCTGCTTATCAATACATTAAGTTTGATAGAAACATCAATGGTGAAGGAGTATTAAGGGTAAAACCTTTGGATAAAAACATATCAATTATCTCTATTTTTAAGCACCTAGCACTATTCGACAGGAAACAAGGTTCGCTCAAGCCACTTAACTTTCCGAAATCTTTAGCCTTTAAAGATACAGCATGGGAAATATCAGATCTGACGCTAGTAAGAGATAACGAATTATGGCTTGGCTTAACAATACCAACACTTATTAAGTTTAATTTAGCAACGCAAGAGGAACACTACTACTCCTTTGATGAGTTGGGTGTTAGAGGCAATGTTACCTACGGAATAAATTATATTTCAGACAACGAAATTATTATTTCAACCAGTGGCGGCGCTATGACATTTAATCCAAAAACAGAAAAGTTTGCTGCATTAAAAACAACACAAGGTGACGAGATAAATTCACGTGTATGGCGTAGTTATAAATCAGAGCAAGGTGACTACTTCCTTGCATCCAACGAGGGCTTACTTTATCAACTCAATGATCAGCAAGGCTTTTCGTTGTTGCCACTAGATAAATCAACATTTAAGGGCTCATCTGTGGAGATGATCGCTAAAGGAAAAGAAAGGGAATTATGGATTTTCACCAATCAGGCTATATATCAAGCCAAGATAATCGATAAAAAAATAGCACTCACACAAGTGCCTCAACCTGATAGTCACTTACCCATAGATAGAGTAGCTATTACCATTGATGAGCAAGGCTTATTGTGGTTAGGACCCTATGTTTATTATGACCCTTATAATAGAAAATACGTAAATCTTAGCCACTACAATTACCTTACTAAAAATGCCTTTAACGATACAGTCTCCCTAAAAAATAATATCTATGTAAATTCTGATAAAGAAGTACTTATTATAGATAAAAATAAAATTAAACCACAAGCTTACCAAGCTCCAATACGGCTTACTGAGCTTACCTCTGGTAAGCAACAATTAAATGAACAACAACTAGCCAATTCGATAACTATACCCGCGATTTCACAAGAATTTAGCGCTAGGTTTTCAGCACTCGATTTTGCTCATGCCAATAACATAAGTTACCAGTACCGATTAAAGGGTCTAGATGACTTCTGGCGTACCACTTCATCATTAGAGCGACGTGCAAGTTATACCTCACTGCCACCTGGTGACTTTGTTTTAGAAATAAAGGCGCAACAAGAAAGTGGAGCAATTGAGCATAAAAAGTTATCCATAGCCATTACCGTACAGCCCAAATTTTACCAAACGACTTGGTTTAAAATATTTATAATTTTCACTATCGTTCTTTGTCTTTGGTTAATACACAAAGTCTTTTTAAAACGTGCCATGGTAAAAGAGCAAGCACTCAATACCCACAAGTTAGCCATTGAACGCGCTGAGATGATGGAAGATCTCATCATTAAAAAGAATCAATTACTTGCCGATGTATCACATGAACTAAGTACACCACTTACGGTATTGAAACTACAAGTAGAGTCACTTAAAGATGACCTAGAAGATGATGTACAAGTAACCTATCAAGCGCTTGATAATAAGCTTGATGATATTCAACACTTAATCGATGATATTCATCAACTTGCTCAGTCTGACGTTGGTGCCTTACAACTAAACATGAAAAGTTTCGAACTGAATGAAGCCCTTGATCTTTGGCAAGAAGAACTTTCAAAATTCATCAATAGCAATAAGTTATCTTTTACTTTTACTCGAAATCTCCCCCAAAAATTTATGGTCAACTTTGATAGAGACAGGATCAAACAAATATTCATTAACTTACTAACTAACTGTATTAAATATACTCATAAACCAGGCGTAGTTCATCTGCATGCTAAAGTACAACATAATACTTTACTACTTACCATTGAAGACAGTGCTCCAGGTGTATCTCATGATGATTTAAGCAATATATTTGAGCGTTTATATCGAGTTGAAAACTCAAGAAGCAGAGAAACTGGAGGCTCTGGTTTAGGTTTAGCAATTTGTAAAAGCTTAATCACAGAACATCAGGGTGAAATATATGCTCAACACTCAAGCTTAGGCGGGCTAAAAATAGTGATTACACTTCCGCTACGTTAGCCGACTTAACTTGCATGATCGCAAACTGATATTTATCCATATTTTATCCTAACTCTTTTAATATCATTCTTATGTCAAAAACATGGAAGTGCTCACCTACAGTGCCATTGGTCAGTAAACAGCCCTTCACAGCCCCTATAATTAACGACATAAGGAAAAACCATGAAGTTAAAAGCAACACTCTTTGTTTTACTATCTTCGATTTACACCATAACAGCAAATGCAGGATTAATTCATACCGGTGATGGGATGTTTGCACTAGATAGTAGAGATGCTACCTACATGAAAATAACCAGCTCATTTGGCACCATCTCTGATTTTGGTATCTACTTCACCAACTCATGGGGTGCCAAAACATTATATACTTTAGTACCTGAACGCACCGAGATCCTTCGAAATGATGTGTTTTATGCCAATATGTTTAACAACACACCACTAAAAGAAGTTTACAGCTGGAACGGCGAACAAATCATTGACTATGATTATTCCAACGGCGATGTATTTGGTTTTTATATGTTAACTGGTGGTTATCACTTTTCTGAAACAGACATTAGCTTTACCGGACCAAGTGACATCTATTCTGAAGGTGAATTAAACTTATCTCATGTAAATACCATTACTAATGTCACCTTTAGTGAACATCCATTTTCAGATGCTTTCTACCCAGACCCTTTACCAACAACTCCTCCTGTCGAAGTTTCTGAGCCAGCAACTGCATTATTATTTTGCATGGCAGGACTGTTAGCTATAAGGCAAAAGCGTGACTACCCAAAAGGTCAAATTGCTTACTAAACCATTACAGCTCTCTGCTAACAGTACTAAGGTAAATTGCAGAGAAAAACAGTAATGGTTATGTTAATGTCCACGGCGAATTAAATAAATTTACGGTGTTTCATCGTTCTGAAGGCTTTATCCATAATCAGCAATCATGGGTTAAGCCTCATCAATTTCTTAGTTTTGAGAGAGTCGCCGTTGAACATGTTACTTCTTATAAAAACCACTATCTTTTCAGTATATTGTTTGAGTTCAGTATCACTTGGACAATCCTTTATTGAGCTAAAAAATCAACTTCAATCAACTAACAACGACATTGATAAGTTAAGTTTATTGCAAAAAACAGAGTCTCAGGTAGCGCACTTTAACGACACGGAACAAAGCCAATACTGGTTTTTACTCGGCACTCATTATGAAAAGCAACGTCAACTCAACGATGCTGTAGCTGCCTTTACTAATGGCATTAACCTGCATAACAGCCATAACTTATCACCCTCGAGTTTATTAGTTAATCTACATATTGAACGCTCTAGGGCAGCAGGTAGTGTTGATTATTACAATACGACTGCCTGTGAAGACCGTGAAAAGGCGTTGTTGTTTGCCAGAGAAATATTGCAACCTAGTCTAATTGCTAAATCCATAGCTTACTACGCTAAATGTTTACAAAGTGAAGAGCACGGTATAACTAACAGCCTTAAATTATTTGATGAAGCTTTTACTATTGCCAAAACACAAAAGCTAGCGCCGTTAATAAAACAAATTATTTATAATCAAGCCGCCTCATTATCATTTCGCTCATTAATTTATGACAAGGCTTATGAGTACAATAAGCTTGCACACGAAGCTTTTCTTGCAACAAATGATACAAACAACGTATATGTCTCTATTATAAATGCCATTCATTACAGTACCGCGTTAGTTGATCTCAAATTAGCTAAGCAGCATTTGACTGAATTAAGACTTTTTGCAGAAAAGCAGCCCAAATTTAAAGGCGCAATGCTAAAGTTTTATTACCTATCGGCAAAAATAGCTCAGCTCGAAGAAGACTGGCCTCTCAGCATTTCTTTTTTAGAAACAGGATTAACTGAAATTGAAAATAGCCAAAACATCTCCTATATTCAAGCAACTTATGAGTTGCTCAGTATTGCCTACTTCAGAATTGGTAACATTGAAAAAAGCTATCAAACATTATCAACCGTTGAGCAACTTTATCCAGACAAGAAACCGATAAAAAAAGAAATATTGCTTATAAAAGGCATGATGACAGATAAGCCAGATGAAATAGCAATATCTGCATTTAAGCTCATTGATAAAGAAAAACAATCAAAAAATAGGTTTGTTAGACAGTCGACTATACAAGCAGCCAAAAAATTTGATGATAATTTGAAACAGCTAGACAATATCATTTTAGAACAAAAGCTTACGGTGGTATTAGTGTCTACCTTGTTTATTATCGTTATTTTAATTATTTTTTCTTATCTACAAATACAAAGAAAAAAATTAGCACTTAAAGAAAAGCACTTTATGGATAAACTGCTCACGCAGAAAAACAAAGTACTTGCCGATGTTTCCCATGAACTAAGTACCCCACTTACCGTGCTAAAGCTACAAGTAGAGTCGCTCAAAGATAATTTAGAAGAAGACGTACAGGCAAGCTATGATGCATTAGACTATAAGATCAGTGATATTGAAAACTTAATTGCCGATATTCATCAATTAGCGCAATCAGATGTTGGTGCTTTGCATCTTAACTTCGAATCATTTGACCTTAACCGTACGTTAGGACTGTGGGAAAGTGAATTAAGTAAATTTGTTAACACCAACAAACTTACCTTTGAAATCAACAGAGATTTACCCAATAACTTGTTGGTTAATTTTGACCGAGACAGGATCAAACAAGTATTTGTTAACCTACTAACAAACAGCATAAAGTACACCAACAAACCTGGAAAGATTAAGTTATCAGCAAGCACAAAACACAAGACTCTTTACCTAGCTATTGAAGATAGTGCTCCTGGTATTTTAGATAAAGATTTAGGTGCTATTTTTGAGCGTTTATACCGAGTTGAAAATTCACGAAGTAGAGATACCGGTGGCTCTGGGCTGGGACTGGCCATCTGTCAAAGCCTAATTGAAGCACATAATGGAAAAATATATGCTGAGCACTCTAGTTTAGGTGGTTTGAAAATAACCATGTCTTTGCCATTAGACTAGATTATTAATTCAATATTTTTTGTATGGCAACTAGACATTTGAACAAATTATTCTTCATTTAACCCCGACAATATGAGTACATCATGAAAACAGTCTGCTATTTGCTCTTACTACTAAGTTTTTTTAGTTATGGACATTCATTCAACGAGCTTGCCCGTCAGCTAGCTGCAATAGAAGATAAACAAGATAAACTATTATTATTAAAAAGTGCTGAAGTTAAAGTGCCTAGTTATAGCATTGAAGAGCAAGCCGAGTATTTCTTTGAAGTAGGAAAAATCCATTTAAGTATTGCAGAGCTAAATTTATCACTAACATCATTTACGCGTGGCATTGAGCTTTTAACGCTAAACGATATACCAGTATCTACATTATTAGCCGACTTATATAGCTATAGAGCGGCAAGTAAAAAAGAAATAACCCAAGACCCCAATGAATATTGTAATGACAAAAAACTTTCGCTATTTGTAGAGCGAAAATTAGTCAATAATCAGGCAAGAGTCGCAGAAGCATTGTCTGATTATGCCCCTTGCCTTTATCACAAAAATACCGATATATCAGCGGCAATAGCATTACTCAATGAAGCCATAAAAATTGGCCAAGAACACCAGTTAACGCTTGAGCAAGAAGCAACAATATATAACAGAGCCGCCTCCCTCTATAGAAAAGTAAATCTTCATGAGCAAGCTTATAAATACAACAAGCTTGCCTACCAAAAGTGGAAGCAAGATAACAATAAAGCCGGCATTGTTTATATGTTATCTAATATGGCCTCAAATGCTATATATTCAGAAAACTACGCCTTGGCCCAACAACATTTAAATGAAAAATACCAATTTATTGCTGAAAACCCAGAAGTAAAAAAAGCCTTACTCAACACGCACTATTTAAGTGGAAAATTAGCTTATATGCAAAAAAAGTGGCAGCAAAGTATCTACTTTTTAAGTTTAGCCATAGAAGAACGTAGAAATAGTGATGAAATACCATATATACAGGCTAGTTATGAACTACTGAGCATAGCGCAATTTAGAGCTGGCCAGGTACAAGATAGCTTCTCAACACTAGATAGTCTTAAAGAAATATTTCCCAACAGCCCCCCCTTTAAAAAGGAAGTAACGGCAATTTTAGCTTTAAAAAATAGTAAAAGTACTCAAGTATCAAACGCAGCGTTAAACGAAGCATTTACTTTATTAGACACCGAAAGGAAAGCTAGACGAGAATTCATTAAACAATCAACCGCGCAAGCTGCAAAACTCACTGAAAATAATTTAAAACAGCTTGAAAACTTCTCATTAAAACAACGCTTTTTTTATGCTGCTATCATCACTTTTATCGTTATAACAAGCTTACTTATTTATACCTATTTTCAACACCAAAAAAGAAATATAGCAACAAAAGAAAAACAACTTACCGAGAAGTTGCTAAACCAAAAAAATCAATTACTAGCCGATGTTTCACATGAACTTGGTACGCCACTTACGGTACTAAAACTTCAAGTTGAATCACTCAAAGACGACCTAGAGGAAGATGTTCAAGCAAGTTACGATGCCTTAGATAATAAATTAACGGATATTGAACATTTAATCGATGATATTCATCAATTAGCTCAATCTGATGTTGGAGCCTTACCGCTTAACTTGGAGCCTTTTGACCTTAATAGTACACTTGCGCTTTGGGAAAAAGAATTAACGCAATTTGTGAGTAATAACAAACTCACCTTTCACATTCGCAAGCACTTACCTGATGGGTTAGAAGTTAATTATGACCGAGATAAAATCAAACAAATTATCATCAATTTACTCAGTAATTGCATTAAATACACTGATAAACCTGGCAAAGTTAACATAGTCGCGACAATAAAAGCTAAGCACTTTTACTTGTCAATTGAAGACAGTGCACCTGCGGTACCAGATAAGGACTTAACCGCTATTTTTGAGCGTTTATATCGGATTGAGAACTCACGTAGTAGAGAAACTGGTGGCTCAGGATTAGGTCTAGCTATTTGTAAGAGTTTAATTACAGCACATAACGGAACAATACATGCTGAACAATCAAGTTTTGGTGGCCTAAAGATAGTCATCAGCTTACCCCTTAAGCCTTCTGCCTAAACAGGTAATGCTTTATAAAGCTTTGAGCCTGTCACTAGATGACGGTGTGATTACATAGAGCACTAACCCCTTGCCAATCTTCTAGATCTTGGTCGGGTTTCTCTTGTCGAAATTGACCATAAAGTTCAACGCCTTGTAAATCTTCTAAGATATCAACTTGAACGCCTTTACTACGTAAAAATTCTTCATTACCTGAGGCATTTGTTATATCGCCAACGACAACCCGATTAACCCCTCTCATATATAATAAGGTCGCACAAACATTGCAGGGGCTAAGTGTAGTAAACAGTGACGTTTGACTAAAATCGATTCGTCCAGCATCGCGCATAGCAGAAGTTTCACCATGATTGTAAGGGTGGTCTTCTTGAACAAGGGTGTTATGACCTTTACCTAAAATCTTTCTCGTTTTGTTATCAATAATCACGGCACCAATTGGGCAGCCACCTTCATCATAACTTTTTTGTGCAAGTAAGACCGCAATACGCATAAAATCAGTATCTGTTAATGCTAAGGTAAACTCATCATCCATTAAAATAGCAAGGCTTTGTGTTGGCATATGTGCAACAGTATTTAATACCGCCTCACTTTTATTAGTTTGTTTATCAAAAAGTCTAATCAATGTAGATTCTCATAATAGTTAAGTATTACTGAAGAGTGTAGAGGATTATTTCCTAAAATAAAGTGTCGTGAGACTACCAACTTCGCCATAATAATCAACAGTAACACTAAGTGAGTCATTAGTAAAAACAGCCATTCTCTCAAACATATCACCTTCAATAACGTTCAATTCAAATCCAAATTGACTCAGTTGCGACGCTGACATTTTCTGTGCCAAGCTCAGCTGGTTATAACTTGATGGTTCATCGAATTCTTTTTGATTGTGCTCATGAACGTGATGAAATTCTTTAGTAAAATCCATTGATAACCCCACTAGGAAAAAGTGAGGATACAAAACCATTACTTTCTAGCATGCCATTCCACCACCAAACATCTTGTAGGTCATGTCCAATAGTAATGAACCCAGCAAAGCTGGGGGTAGAAAAACACACTAAGGCGACTAAATATATTAGGCAATGCTTCGATAAAAAACTCATCATCATTCATCTCATTCGTTCGATTCAATATAGATATTCCAACAACATGGTAAAAAACAAATGAGGATTAATTATGGAGATTAAATTAAGTTTGTTATTTGTTTTTATCCTCATTTAATCTCCATTTGCTTTGTAGACTTGCTACCTACTTAAATGGAATCGAGGGAAGATTGTGAAGAAACTAAAAGCGCTTTGGACCAAAACAAGTACTCAAACACTACGAGTTTTAGTACCAAGCCTAGCTTTAAAAATAGCTAAAAATGCATTATTTAAACCTAAGAGAAAACCTTCATACTGGCCAAAGCATGTTAAAGAATTTGATATTAGAACGCGCTATGGTCAATTAAAAGCTTATCGCTATGGAGAAGGTAAGTGTATTTGGTTAGTTCACGGATGGTCTGGTAGTGCATTCGATTTTTGGCCCTTAATGCAAAAACTGGCTGAACAAGGCTATTCAACAATTAGCTTTGACTTCCCTGCTCACGGTAGTAGCCAAGGAAAATTTAGTAACTTGCCCCAGATGATAAAGGTCTTTGATGATGTATCTAAAAACCTTTTTGCACCAAAGATGGTTATTGCACATGGGATAGGGGCATCAGCTATCGCTAACAGTAAATGGTTCAAAAGCTACCATGAAGACTTGTTATTGATATCCCCTATCTTAGATATCTACCAGTTTATGAAAAACCGAGTATACCATTCAGGTTTTGATCAAGAATTATTTAATCAAACAATTGATGAGGTATCTAAACGTGAAAAAATGGCTATCGCAGAGCTTCCTACAATTCCTAAACTTAACGCTTTTATTGGTCAACTGAAAATCATTCATGACACTCAAGATGAGCTTGCGCCCTTCATCATGAGTGAAAAGTTCACCTCGTTATCAAAAACAACGTTAGTAACCACACATAAACTCGGACACAAAAAGATACTGCACTCTAAAAAAGTGCTTAATGTTGTAGAATCATTCAATTTGACGGCAAACAAAGACAACTTAGAGTTATCTAAAGTTAGCTAATAGGGACATAACGGAAACCAGCACCATAGGTTGTTTCAATAATATTATTTTCAATATCAAGTGAACGTACTTTCTTGCGAATATTTTTAATATGACTATCAATTGCCCTATCTGAGATATTTCGCTCGTTCTTATAAGCCAGTTCTATTATTTGTTCCCTAGAATAGATTCTTCCTGGCTTTTGCATAAGTAAATTAAGTAAGGAGAATTCTAGATTGGTTAATTTGGTTTCTTTATTATCAAATTTTAAAAAGAAACCATTTTTATCTAATTGTAAGCCCGATGTTTCAGGATTGTTTTCGATACCTGAGCGTTTTAAAATGGCTTGGATACGAAGCATTAACTCTTTAGCACTGAAAGGCTTACATACATAATCATCAACGCCAGCTTGCAAACCAACAATTCTGTCATTCTCTGTTTTTCTAGCGGTTAACATGATAATTGGTGTATCAGAAAATTCTCTGATTTCTTTACAGCACTGAACACCGTCTTTAACCGGAAGCATTACATCTAAAAGAATAATATCTGGTAACTCTTGTTTTACCGTTTCAATTACCATTTCACCTGAATTTAAAACAATAGGTTTGTAACCTTCTCGAGTGATATATTTAGCAACTTGCGCTGCTATTTCTCTTTCATCTTCAACAACTAAAACTTTTATCATAACCTGCTATTTCAATATCCTTTACTGAACTATTTTAGAATGAGAAGTTATATTTTTTATATAAAATAACTACATACCTTAAACTGAGACTTTATCACAACTTCTACGTTTTAGCTTATGGTCTTTAAGATGAAATCCACCTCAACTCGACATAAATATTGCTAACCTAAAATTAATATAGATCATAACCACTATATTACTATTAGGTTAGCATCCATGTTATCGGTTAAAATGCCTCTTATAGATAGCGGCAGTGTCACCTCTGACAAAACAAAAGGTAATACAAAATTGGAAGATACCCGGAAAAATTGGACCACTTGTTTGGAATGTCAGGGACGCGGCAAAAAAACGAGAAAGCTACGCAAGAAAGTGAAACTCAGTTTTCAAAGAGCGTTAGCCCAATTTAAAGAAGCTAATAGCGAAGGTACACCTCCTGTTCGCCCTAAAGGCCATCTTTATGATTGCTTGAACTGTAGTGGCTCTGGCCTGGTGCACTCTACTTGCCCAGCTATAGTCGATACAAAAAGCTACCCACACGTTGCTATTATTGGTGGCGGCATAGGCGGAGTAGCATTGGCTGTTGCCTGTAAACACCGTGGCATCCCTTTTACACTTTATGAACGTGATAGCGGCTTTGGTGCACGCTCTCAAGGTTATGGCCTCACGTTGCAACAGGCAAGTAAAGCAATCGAAGGGTTAGGGATTTTCTCACTGGAGCATGGCGTAATTTCAACAAGACATGTGGTTCACACCACTGATGGCAAGGAGATTGGAGAATGGGGTATAAGAAAGTGGTTACCATCTGAGATAAAAACCTCGGTGAAGCGAAGAAATGTACATATCGCCAGGCAATCTTTACGCTTTGCTTTACTTGAACAACTTGGCGGTCATGATGAAGTGCACTGGAATCATCAATTAGTCGATTTTAAGGAAACTGAAGGTTCGGCCGTTGATCTTAGCTTTAAAGTTAACGTTCAGGCCAAGGTTGAAGGCAAGACCAAGAGCGTGGACGACAGCAGTGCAGAAATAAAACATGTTAAGGCCGACCTTGTTGTCGGCGCCGATGGTATTCGCAGTTCTGTGCGAAAATTATTAATTGGCGATGACATAAGACCGCTACAATACTTAGGTTGTATTGTGATTTTAGGTATTTGTCCTTTAGCTGATCTCAACGGGCTTGAAAGCCCTTTACTCGACTCAGCTACGGTATTTCAAACTGCCAATGGTCATGAGCGAATCTACATTATGCCTTATGATGCAGAGTCGGTCATGTGGCAACTCAGCTTCCCTATGCCTGAGGAAGCCGCTAAGGCATTGGGCGCTAAAGGTCCTCAAGCACTTAAAGAAGAAGCCATGAAAAGATGTCAGTGGCATGATCCCATACCTCAAATTTTAGCCGCGACTAAGTCAGCGCTCGTTTCTGGTTATCCTGCCTATGACCGTGAATTACTCAATGCAGAATTGTTAGAAAAAGCAGATAAAATAACCTTGATCGGCGATGCGGCTCACCCGATGAGTCCGTTCAAAGGGCAAGGTGCAAATCAAGCGCTACTAGATGCGCTATCATTGGCTCGATGCATATCAATAGGCTGTAGACCTAAGTCTCAATGGCGAGTTGCGGGTGTAAGAGCCAGTGTATTAACTGAGTTTGAGACAGAAATGTTGACTCGTAGTGCGTCTAAAGTGAAAGGCTCTGCAGAAGCCGCGCAGTTCTTACACTCTGATGTTGTGCTACATGAAAGTGATGAACCCAGAGGTCGATGTTTACTTAACCTGACCTCTGGGTAATGAGTAACCTAGTCATTAATGCCCAGCTTATTTTTTTAAGTTAAGCTGGGTTTTTATCGCATAGTGATCTGACCAGGTAAATTGATTAATGCGCTGGCGAGCGCAAATACTTGCTGAATTTGATAGCCACAATTGATCAATAGCTAAACCAAACAACATAGGTATATAGGGTTTGTTTGGCCATGAGTTGACTGAACGGCTATGCATACCCTCCTTCAAAATATTCATTCTTTTTGAATGTTTGGAAAGGTTTAAATCACCAATCACTAATGACTTTTTTACAGAAGCCTTTTCCTCTGACAACGTATCTAAGGGTAAATTGTTAAGTGCATATTTTAGTTGATATAGCGTTTTATTTCGTGTTTGCCAAAGCTCCTCATTTCGTGGTGAAGGTGGGTGTAGAGAGTAAAGGTTTATTTCATCAAAAGGCAATTGCCACTGGCTGGTGATTAAAAAGGCATGCTGGCCATCTTTAACGTAGCTGATGTTAGCAAAAGCATAGCGACTAAAAAGTAACTGATCACTGGTAACATCTTTCTCAGTACTTCCTCCGCTAATGAAATAAGGAAAATAGGGACTTAGCTTTTCTATTAATTGCCGCTTTGACCTTTGACTAACACCTTGCAGCGCAATTAAATCATACCTTTCTTTAATGAGATGTTCTATAAGTGGGGTTAATTGGTTGCCATCTTCTTGATACTTTATATTAAATTGAAAAATACTAACGGGGTCTGCACAGTCTTGATTATTAAAAATGACAGTGTTATTGAGGTAAAGTGCCAAGAAAAAATTAATAGAAAAATAGATAATAGCCTGTTGAATAGAGAGGAAACTGATAAATGCCAGCATTATCACGAGGTAAATAGCCACTAAACTAAAAGGTGTAGAGGCAAGATTTTCAAGCCACCAAGGAGAGTGTACCTGTTTCATTAAATACCAAATGAGGCTTGGCAATAATATAAGCATGAATGCAATGACTAGCCTGGCTTCTATCAATCTATTCCACCTCAATCTCACCTTTATATTTTTCATGCTTAAATCTTAGTCCAAAATATCAGACTTCACTCATTACCTTACTAACGAACCGCCTTCACAACTTGGCCCTCTAACCGTGTGAAAGGATAATTACGAGCATGCTTTGCAAAGTAAAAATATAAATGCATATTGCAATTAAATCTCCCCATGTTCTTGAGCAAACTTTAATAAGAGCTAATAAAACCGACGATTCAATACGGCCTACTTTATGCAGACTCAAGAATAGGGTGTATTAAATAATAGGCTTAACATGACTACAGAGAAACTAAACATAGCATTACTGCTAGATAGTAGAAACTATGGGGGCATCGAAACTCATGTTGCTAATCTTGCCAAAGGTCTTGATAAGTCAGGCCATAGTGTAAAAATTATATTATTGAACAACTACGGAGAGCATCCTGTCTTTGAATCAGAACAATTTCTTC